>Ga0315535_1002874_pt1 | contig 10751 bp, 7 predicted proteins | sample SalMarSW160220MG_2_FD_203092 | JGI IMG/M metagenome (GOLD analysis project Ga0315535, IMG submission 203092) | Salt marsh sediment microbial communities from the Plum Island Ecosystem LTER, Massachusetts, United States - Salt Marsh Sediment SW1602-20 ...
GGTGCTGATCGAGCAGTTTGAAGAGTCCGAAACCCTCACGCGAATCCACGCCACGATCCTGGTGGAACGGGACTCGCAGAAGCCCATCGTGCTGGGGGCGGGCGGAAGGCGAATCAAGCAGATCGGCACCGAGGCGCGGCTGGAACTGGAAAAAGTCTTCCCGCCCCAAGTGTTTCTTCAGCTTTTTGTGCGGGTGGAACCCCACTGGCGCGATTCCAGGGCCCTGATCGCAAGCCTGGATTACCGCAACGAAGGGTGAAGCGCGACGGGCTGGCGGCAAGTGCCTCCGGCCGAGAAGTCCCCGCTACACGTTATTCCACTACGATATCCACTCCGATGGCGGCGTGGTCGGAAAGGGGCCGGCCGTCGCTTGAGCGGAGGTCCCACACGATGGCGGGATTTTCCACCCGGGCTCCCCGGGTTGCAAACCAGTCCAGTTTCAAAGGGCACTTGCCATCATGCCGCCTGAGCGCCCAGCGGACGAAGGCAAAACACCATCCGGGCACCCATTCGCCGAGATTTTGACGAGTCTTGGGATCGTCAACGTCGTATTGAATGGTGGGTTCGCCCAGGCGGTTCGAGCGGCGGTATTCGAACCCCTGCGCTTCAAGCAGCCGGAATAGTTCGCGTTCAAAGCGCTTTTCCGGGTGCAGATAATGATTCGAGATCACATTCTCCGCGCCCATGAAGACTCTTAACCAGAACCCAAGAATCGAATAGAGGGCGCGAGACGAGTTTTGCGTGGAGGTGTTCCAGTCGCCGCCCATGATAACGGGCAGGCCGCTGGGGAGGTCCTGCACAATGTCGCGCATCTGGTTACTGCGGTGTGCCTGGCTGGAATTGGCATCCAGATGGACCGCCACGGCCGTGGCACGATAGTTGGGAAACTCAATCTCTGCGGCCAGGGCGGCCTGGCGTCCCAGGCGCTTCTCGCGGCCACCCATCTTGTCCATTCCGTTCTTGAGGTGAACGGGACGGACGCTGCGGATCGGATAGCGGCTCAGGACGGCGTTTCCGTGCAACCCCAGCTCATTTTCTCCGTCTGCATTCCGCTCAATGCCGGCTCCTTTGGACAGGTTCAGATAGCACGGAGCAAAGCTGTAGTGCATGCCCAGCGCGCGGGCAAGCTCCTGCGCCACGGCACGGTTTTCCGAGCGTGCCATGCCGATGTCCGCCTCGGTCAGCAGGTAGACGTCCGCGCTGGCCAGATAGGGATGAGCGCGCAGCGCGTCAAGCTGTCCCTGAAACTCGATGCCGCGCTCCAGATTCCAGGCCACAAATCGATAATGGCTGCGAACGGGCGCCGCGTCGCGGCTGAAGTCTCCACAATACAGGCTGTTGAGAACCCGTTCGATTTCGGGCGCGAGGGTACGGTATGACGATAAGCTTTTGAGCTCAGCGGTGGAATGGCAATTGAGAAATTCCGGGAAGTGCGGCGCAATACGCTCGCGGATCAGGCGGCAGATTTCTTCGGGTACAAGAGTGGGACTGGCGATTTGTATCACCTTACTGTCGGGCATTGATGAGCTGAGGCCTCATTTCGCATCTCGCGGCCCTTGCAGATTTTTCTGAAGGAGGCGTGGAAAGCAATTATACGTTTGGGATAGACCCTTAGCAAATCCCTTGCAGGCTCCCGCCTGGGGCAACTCTTCTGTTGGAGGGGCTGAAGTTGGCGGCGCCTCACTCCGTGGCGCTGATTCCCAGCGATTTCATCTTGCGATAAAGATGGCTGCGCTCGAGCCCCAGGACCTCAGCTGTGCGGCTGACGTTGCCGTGGTTCTCATCGAGCTTGCGAAGTATGTAGTCACGTTCGTAGGCGGCGCGCGCTTCGTGCAGGGTTGAAAACCCGCCGGTCGTGCCGCGCGAATGAGCGGCATGCCCGCGGTGGTTGGTGAGAGCCTGGGGCAGGTGGCGGCGCTCGATGCGATCGCCTGAAACCATGATGACCATGCGCTCCACCAGGTTCCGAAGCTCGCGCACATTGCCCGGCCAGCGGTAATGGAGAAGGATCTCCAGCGCCGGCTCGGAAAAATGCTTGGGCCTGCGCCCGTAGGCGCCGGCAAAAGTTTCCAGGAAGAAATTCAGCAGTTCCGGAATATCTTCCGCATGTTCGCGCAGCGGCGGAACGAAGAAGGGAATCACATTGAGGCGGAAAAACAGGTCTTCGCGGAAATTCCCCTTCTGAATTTCTTCTTCCAGGTTCTTGTTGGTGGCGGCCACCACGCGGACATCCACCGCCATTTCCTTTTTGGAGCCGAGCGGAGAGAACCGCTGCTGCTCAATCACCCGCAGTACCTTGGATTGAGTTCGCAGACTCATGTCACCGATTTCATCGAGAAACAGAGTTCCTTCGTCGGCCTGTTCAAACTTTCCCACCTTGTCTTCCACGGCCCCGGTGAAGGAGCCTTTTACGTGGCCGAACAGCTCGCTTTCGATTAGTTCCTCGGGGATAGCGGCGCAGTTGACCTCGACGAAAGGATTGTCACGGCGCAGGCTCAGGCGGTGCAGGGCATGGGCCACTAGTTCTTTGCCTGTCCCGCTTTCTCCGTAGACCAGGACGCGGCCATTCGTGGGGGCGGCAAGACCGAGTTGCTGCCGCAGGGCCTTCATGGGGACGCTCTTTCCGATAATGCGGTAGTCGCCCTCCAGTTTGCGGCGTAGCTGGCGGTTCTGGTCCGCGAGTGAGAGTTCCTCAGTGGCGTGCTTCAGAGTCAGCAGCGTTTTTTCAATGGAGAGCGGCTTTTCAATAAAGTCAAAGGCGCCCTTCTTGGTGGCCCGGACGGCGGTCTCGATGTTGCCGTGTCCGGAAATCATCACCACGACCGGCGGGTTTTCACCCTCGCGAATTCGGGCCAGTGTTTCGAGCCCGTCGATGCCCGGCAGCCAGACGTCAAGCAGGACGACGTCGGCCTTTCGCTTGCCGAGAAAGTCGAGGCAAACCTCACCGCTTTCAACGGCGGTGACCCGATAGCCCTCGTCCTGCAGAACGTCCGTTAATGATTGGCGGATGCCGGCTTCATCATCGACAACCAGCACCGAATAATTTTTCAAAATCCTCTCCATCTCTCGTGATGATTCGCCAGCCGTTCCGTGGTTTCGCTCAAACAGTATCCCGCCGCGCCAAATTCTTTTGAACTTCCCGCGCGTGGGAGGGGGCCGCTGCCGATGCATGCTCCACGGGCAACTCAATGGTAAACTTTGTGCCCAGCGGGCGATTTTCTTCCACCCGGATGGTTCCGTTATGTTCGGAAACGATGCGGCTGACGATGGCCAGGCCCAGCCCCGTGCCGCGACGCTTGGTGGAGAAAAACGGCAGGAACAAACGCTCCTTGGCCTCCAGCGGAATCCCGGGACCGCTGTCCGCCACCAGGAGAACCGCCACGTCCCGGTCTGGATCGAGCTGCGTGCGGACCCAGATTTCTTTGGCGGGTGAGTGCTCCAGAGCTTCCGCGGCGTTGTCAATCAGGTTCACCAGTACACGCTTCATCTGGTCCGGATCAGCCTGGATGGCGGGCAGGCTTTCCGCCAGCTCACACCTCAGTGTGATTCCATCCAGCCGGCCGTGAAAAACCTGCACGGCTTTTCCCACGATGCTGTTCAGGTCTGCAAGCACCGGCCGGGAGGCGGGGAAGCGCGCGAAATGCGAGAACTCGTCCACCAGCGTCTTCAAGGTTGCTACTTCACGTTCAATCAGTGCCGAGCTCTGTCCCACCGCCGTCAGCAGATCACTGTCCGCCGCTTTGGGGTCAGCCCGGGCAAGCCACCGGCGAATGCGTTCGGCGGAAAGTTGAATGGGCGTGAGTGGATTCTTGATTTCGTGGGCGATGCGCTGGGCCACTTCCTGCCAGGCCAGGGCTTTCTGGGCCTGAAGGAGCTCCGTAAGGTCTTCCAGCACCAGCAGCGATCCCACGGCGCCGTGGCGGGCGCGAATGGAGGAAAGCGTGAGGGCGACGAAGGCGCGCCGGCCTGCCAGGGTGATTTCCATCTGACGGGTCACGACTCCCTGGCGCTGGGCGCGGCGAAACAGCCTGGCCACTTCGCGGGCTTCATCGGGCGCGAAAAGGTCGACAATCCGATGGGCGTTCCGGATGGCGTCCTGCCCGAACATCCGTTCGGCCGTGGAATTCGTCCGCATAATGCGCCCCTGGGGATCGAAAGAGACCACGCCCGTCGGAATGTTTTCAAGAATGGCCTCCATGATGTTGCCACGCTCTTCCAGCTCCTGGTTGGCTTTCTGGATTTCCTGCGCGGCACGTTCCAGTGCCAGCCGGTTCTCCTTCAACTGCAGGGTCATCTCATTGAACGACTGGATGAGGCTGCCCAGTTCATCGTTTGCGCGGGCGGGGATGCGATAGTCCAGGTTTCCGCTTGAAACCTCGTGTGTGGCATCGGCCAGCGCCTGGATGGGGACGGTGACCTGCTTTGAAAAGAAGAGCGCAAACCAGGAAGCAACGAAGAGGATCAGAACGGTCAGCAAAGACAACGACAACAGGTAGACGCGACGGACGGCCTTGCGCTGGTGGCTGAGCTGGTCATATTTAACCGCTTCGCTTTGAATCTGGGTGGCAATACGCGCAATGTTCATGGGCAGGCGGGTCATGGCCACCACGACGGCCGATGTGCCGCCGCTGGCAAAATTCAGCGGCCTCACGGAAAGGAAAATGTCCTCATCACTGAACCTTTTGCGGAGCGAGAGACCCTGGGAGGGCAAACCCCTGAAACTGTGGCGGGGCAGCAGTTCGCGGACGGTTGGTCCACTCAACTTCACCGGACCCGCTGCGGCCAGCAGGGTTCCATCCGGATCAAAAAACATAGCGGATTCTGAAGTTAAATCGGCCACTTCGCGCTGCAGAATGCGGTTGAGGGCCGCGTGGTCGCCCAGCGAGGCGGCCCCAGCAAGCTGCGGGCTGGTGGTGAGGTGGACGGCCAGGTGCCGCGAGCGGTTTTCCGCCTGAATTGCAAGCTGCCGGACCACCTCCGTGGCATCCCGGTGAACCACGTCAAATGGAACTCCGAACCACTTGTCAATGCTTCGGTTGAGCAGACCGTAAGAGAAAGCAAACAGGAAGCATGCAGGGACCAGGGTCAAGGCCAGAAAGGCCACCACCATCTTTGTCTTAAAGCGCGAACCGAGCTTGTGGCTGCGTCTTTCCACGTAAAGCTTCAGTAGGATGCGCAGCAGGATGAGGGCAAAAATGAGGAAGGCCAGGAAGATGAGGGCGGAAACCACCACCAGAAGGATGGTCTGGGAAGCGCTTCTGGGGTGGATAAAGGAAAGGTTGAGAGAAGCCTGGCTCCAGCCGATGAACAGCAAGACCGGAACCACGATGAGCAGAAAGATCAGATAGGCCCGCCGGGGACGGTTCGGACTGTTATTCAGGGCCATGAGATTTTACACGAACCTGCCTTTCCAGAAAATCCCATCTCTTGCTCCGGGACGAGCGAGCAGCGCGTAGCCGGGCTCGCTGTCCATTCCGGGTGCCGGGCAGATAGGGTTCAAGCGGGCAACCCCGGCATTCGGCTGCCTGCCGTTTGCAGTGAATCTTCCCTGTTTCGACCAACAGCGCGTGGAATTCATTATAAAGCCCTTCATCGGCCGGCAGATGACGATGGAGAAACTGCTGCGCGGCCGGATACCCGGCCTCCGGGGAAATCAGGTTGTGCCGGGCCAGGACACGGCGAGTATAGGCATCGGCCACAAAGAAAGGCAGCTTGCCGGCATAGAGCAGAATGGCGTCTGCTGTTTCAGGTCCCACCCCGCGGAGGGCCAGCAACTGGGTCCGGGCCTGGTCCGGAGACTGGCGAAACAGGGTATCCAGCGAACCCTGGTGGGTTCGGTCGAGCCATTCAACGAACGTGCGGATGGCGCGCGCCTTCTGACGGAAATATCCGGCCGGCCGGACACACGATTCAAGCTGCGAAAGAGAGGCCTGCCGCAATGGTGCCCACCGCAGCAAGCCGGCGTCGCGAAGCCTGGAAATGGCCCGGGCAGCATTCCGCCAGGTCGTGTTCTGGGTGAGGATGGCGCCGAGGATGACCTCCAGGCGAGTGCGTGCCGGCCACCAACGCTGGGGGCCGAATTGCCGAAGGAGCTCTTCGTAGTACGTTTCCAGCACTTCACCCGGCTCAACTCCAAGCGGCTGAGCCGCGCGTTGCATAGGTTTGAAGTTAATACGGCCGTATCAGGAAAGTCAAGTTCAGCCGCAGATTTCCGATGAAAGTTAAGAGGCTCCGTCGATGCCGGGGGTACTGCGGTTTTAAGGCGAGCCAGGAAGTTTCGCCTGGAATAAACTGGCCCCAAGAGGGGTGAGGAACGGGTCCTTCCATGTCGAACGGGACACGGTGGCCTGAATCTTTAACAATCCAGACGATTACGGAACCAGTGGCCATGGGAATTCAACCGACAACAGACACTTCGGAAAGCCTGCGCGGATACGGGATGTCCGGGAAGTTAGGCGAACTCTTAATCAGGGAAAACCTGATTACCCAGGCCCAGCTTGAGCAGGCCCTGGAACACCAGAAGCAGCACGGCGGCCGGCTGGGCACCAGCGTCGTGGACTTGGGCTTTCTGGCCCCCGATCAAATCACCGCCGTTCTTTCGCGGCAGTATGGCATTCCCTCCATCAACCTTGAATATTTTGAATCCGATCCCAGTGTGATCCGGCTGATTCCGATGGAGACCGCGCTCAAGTACCAGGTGATGCCTCTCAGCCGTGTGGGCTCATCTCTGACTCTTGCCATGGCGGACCCGGCCAACGTCTACGCCATGGATGATATCAAGTTTATGACCGGCTTCAATATCGAGCCCGTCGTGGCTTCGGAAATGTCCATTGCGGAAGCCATCAAGAAGAATTACGGCTCCATCGAGGAACATGACCGGAAGAAAGAAATTGAAGAGCTGGTCAGTTTTATCGACGACGGGCCGACCGACAGCGTGGAGCTGGAGGCCGAGGACGAATCGGCCCTGAATCTGGCCGCGCTGGAAAGAGCGGCTGAAGAGGTGCCGGTCATCAGGCTGGTGAATTACATCCTGACGGATGCCGTCGAGCGGGGAGCCAGTGACATCCACCTTGAGCCCTATGAGAAGGAGTACCGGGTTCGCTACCGCGTTGACGGTGTTCTGCAGAACGTCATGGAGCCTCCCGTCAAGCTGCGGGATGCCATGATCAGCCGGATCAAAATCATGGCTAAACTCGACATCTCTGAAAAACGGCTGCCCCAGGATGGCCGCATCATGATCCGGATGGTACACAGGAACAAGAAGAAGCAGCTCGACTTCCGGTGCTGCCAACCCTTTTTGGCGAAAAAATCGTCATGCGGCTGCTGGACAAGGAGAACCTCCGCCTGGATATGACGAGTCTCGGCTTTGAACCGGAGGCGCTGGCAAAGTTTCAGCGGGCCATTTTCAAGCCCTATGGGATGGTTCTGGTAACGGGACCCACCGGCAGCGGAAAGACCAACACCCTCTATTCATCCATCGTCCAACTGAATAAGCCCGACATCAACATCATCACCGCCGAGGACCCGGTGGAGTTTCAGCTGCGGGGAATCAACCAGGTCCAGATGAAAGAACAGATCGGTCTCAATTTTGCCACGGCTTTGCGTGCGTTCCTTCGGCAGGACCCGAACATCATCATGGTGGGCGAGATCCGGGACTTTGAGACTGCCGAAATCGCGATCAAGGCGGCTCTGACGGGTCACCTGGTGCTCTCCACCCTGCACACCAACGATGCGCCGTCCACCATTTCCCGGCTGATGAATATGGGCATTGAACCTTTTTTGGTGGCGACCTCGGTTCACCTGATCTGCGCGCAGCGCCTGACCCGCCGCATCTGCGAGCATTGCAAAGCTGAGGATAAGATTCGTCCCCAGTTCCTGGCCGATGCCGGTTTCAGCCCCGAAGAGGCGAGAACCGCCAGGCCGTGCCACGGGGAGGGTTGCGCGGCGTGCGGCAACAAAGGCTACAAGGGCCGGGTGGGTCTCTATGAAGTTCTCGAAATCAACGACGAGTTGCGGGAGCTGATTCTGGTGGGAGCTTCGGCGCTTGAATTGAGAAAGAAGGCGATTGAACAGGGAATGATTTCGTTGCGGCGAAGCGGGCTGCTGAAGGTTGCCGCGGGGGTTACCACGCTGGAAGAAGTTATTCGCGAAACCATGCTCTGACCCGGAGAAAATGTTTTGATACTCCAAACGATGGAGTTACCAGGGAGGCTGAAGACCGATGGCAATACCACAGCTCAGTGATCTGCTCCGCATGATGGTGGATTCCGGAGGTTCCGATCTGCACATCACAACGAATTCGCCGCCACGAATCCGAGTTGATGGCGAGCTGAGGCCGTGTGCGGACCTGTCCGCGCTGGGGGCGGCCGACAGCAAACAGCTCTGTTACAGCATTCTGACTGATGCCCAAAAGCACCGCTTTGAGGAAGATCTCGAACTCGATTTTTCCTTCGGCATCAAGAACATTGCGCGCTTCCGGGGCAACCTGTTCCACCAGCGCGGAGCGGTGGCGGGAGTGTTTCGCGCGGTTCCGTTTGAAATCAAGACGTTCGAGCAGTTGGGCCTGCCCCCTATCCTGCGGAAAATGTGCGAGAAACCGCGCGGGCTGGTCCTGGTGACGGGGCCCACGGGCAGCGGCAAGTCGACCACCTTGGCGACGATGCTTGACCTGATTAACTCCACCCGGAACGAACACATGATTACCATTGAGGACCCGATCGAGTTCGTCCATCCCCACAAAATGTGCCTGGTGAACCAGCGCGAAGTGAATTCCGATACTCACTCCTTTGCCAATTCGTTGCGCGCCGCCCTGCGCGAGGATCCCGACGTTGTGCTCATCGGCGAAATGCGCGACCTGGAAACCATTGAGGCTGCCCTCCGGATTGCTGAAACCGGCCACCTGACGTTCGGTACGCTGCACACCAATTCCTCCGCTTCCACCATCAACCGCATCATTGACGTTTTCCCGGCGCACCAGCAGTCGCAGATTCGTGCGCAGCTCTCCATGGTGATCGAGGGCATTCTCTGCCAGTCTCTACTGCCGCGCAAAGACGGCAAAGGTCGGGTGATGGCCATGGAAATCCTGATTCCCAATCCCGCTATCCGCAACCTCATTCGCGAAGACAAGGTTCACCAGATTTATTCGACGATGCAGACCGGCCAGGAGCGCTACGGGATGCAGACGTTGAACCAGTCGCTCCACAAGCTCTATCAGCACAAGCTGATCGCCCTGGAAACCGCTCTGGCCCGGTCCAGCAACAAGGATGAACTGCAGGACATGATCAACCGTGGGGCTCCGGCCGAGCAGGCACGTGGTTCCGCCCCGGGCGTTCATGTGCGGAGGTAACGCGAAGGTGGATGGCAAAGCTCCAAAGCAAGCGATAGAAAAGGCCGTGATGGACGCTGTGTCCTGAATGGAGGTAGCCGGAAATGTCCCAATTTGAATTCCGAGGAACGTCGCGTACGGGAGAGACCGTGACGGGAGTTCGTGCCGCGGCCACCCGTGAGGCGCTGGATTCCATTTTGCGCAGAGAGTCGATTACGCCCCTCAGGATTGTCGAGAAGGGGCGCGAAATTGCCATTCCCAAATTCAAGTGGGGAGAAAAGGTGAAGTCCAAGGAACTGGCCGTCTTCACCCGCCAGTTTTCCGTGATGATTGACGCGGGCCTCCCCCTGGTGCAATGTCTTGAAATCCTCTCGTCTCAGCAGGAAAACAAGGCCTTTGCCCGGATTCTGTCCGGCGTCCGCGGTGCGGTGGAGGGCGGTTCCTCGCTGGCCGACGCTCTGCGCAAGTATCCCAAGGCCTTTGATGATCTTTACACCAATATGGTGGAAGCCGGAGAGAGCGGCGGAATCCTGGACACCATCCTTCAGCGTTTGTCCACCTACATTGAAAAGGCCGTCAAGCTGAAGCGCTCCGTGCAGTCGGCCATGATCTATCCCGCGGCGGTTGTGGTGATTGCAGGTGGTGTGGTCACGTTGCTGCTGTGGAAGGTGGTGCCGATTTTCACCACGTTGTTTGCCGGTCTGGGAGCCTCCCTGCCGCTTCCCACCCGGATCGTCATTAGTCTGAGCCACTTTGTAGCAAGTTTTGGCCTCATCCTCATCGTCTTGGTGATTCTCCTGGGCGTGGGCTTGCGGTGGTATTACAAAACGCCGCCCGGGCGGATGGTCATCGACGCCCTCATCCTGAAAATCCCGGTGCTGGGTCCGCTCATGCGCAAGATTGCGGTGGCCCGGTTTTCCCGGACGCTGGGAACGCTGATTACCAGCGGCGTACCCATGCTGGAATCGATGGACATCACCGCCCGCACCTCCGGGAATGCGGTGGTCGAAAGGGCGATTTCCCGGGTTCGCAAAGCCATCGAAGGTGGCCGGACCATCGTTGATCCGCTGCGCGAGACCGGCGTTTTCCCCAACATGGTGGTCCAGATGATTGGCGTGGGCGAGCATACCGGCGCGCTCGACAACATGCTGCAGAAAGTGGCTGACTTTTACGAGGACGAGGTGGATGCCGCGGTGGCAGACCTGCTGACCGCGCTGGAACCGATGATCATCCTCTTTCTGGGAATCGTCGTGGGAGGCGTGGTGATCTCGATGTACCTGCCGTTATTCTCCCTGATTGGCAAACTAGCGGGATGATCTCAAAGGGTCCTGTCGAATGACCTTCCTGAACACAGGAGGGGTTAGCAGGGAAAAAGGAACATAGGGAGGTTGGGCTTCTGTGCGGCAAGGGTTACTGTCCAAAAGGA
>Ga0315535_1002875_pt1 | contig 10750 bp, 8 predicted proteins | sample SalMarSW160220MG_2_FD_203092 | JGI IMG/M metagenome (GOLD analysis project Ga0315535, IMG submission 203092) | Salt marsh sediment microbial communities from the Plum Island Ecosystem LTER, Massachusetts, United States - Salt Marsh Sediment SW1602-20 ...
CTTCTGGCGCCACTGCCCATAGAAAACCAGGGCAGCTACCCCCACAAACAAGACCAGAAAAATAGTGAGAATGATGACCTTCTTCAATATCTGCCTCCTGATGTTCTCATCATATTACAAGACATTCCATTGTTCACCGGGTAATAATGAAGCTTGTGGGAGCGGATGTCAATAATTGTCACCCGGTATATACCCACGAACCTTGATGGCTTTGTAAAAAACTGCTTTATGCCATTTTCGGCAGCCTATGAGGAACGAAGAGGAACCGAACCTGAGACTCTTTTTCAGACCCTTTCTAAACACTTCGGAGGGGATGGACGCCGATTTGGGGTTTAGCATATATTCATAGAAGCGCGTGGGGTTTGGGAGGCATAAACCCCAAATAGCCGTCCGTGTCGGTGTTTGGTGCCAAGTGCACTATGAGAAAGGGTCTGAAAAAGACCCTCACGCCCTGCTCCCTGACTCCAGCGGATGAGACGACTTCGTTGGAAGTCATCATCGTGCCCATGGACGGGCACGCAAATCAATGGGGTGCATGGCAACCCGTTGATTTGTAAGGAGATCGAAAATCACACTTTTCGGTCTCCGTGAGTAAAAAGTCCATGGACGGACTTTTTACGGTTTCATCAACCTTGATGAAACGCCAGGGATTGTGAATTGCATGCCCATTGACACCCCTGGTCAAATCTCCTAAGCTGGGTACAATGTGTCCGCCCAACAATAAAAGGGAGGAGGTCACCGGCCATGGATCAGTGGCTAAAGACGTCCTGTGTACTCTGTGCCCAGAACTGCGGGCTCGAAGTGCTGGTCAAGGACAATCAGATCACCAAAGTCAGGCCTGACAGATCCAACCCCCGCAGCGAGGGATATACCTGCCGCAAGGGCCTCAACATCGCTCATCACCAGCATCATGCCGATCGCCTGGATTACCCCCTGAAACGCAAGGGCAGCGGGTTCGAGCGCATCTCCTGGGAACAGGCTGTCGATGAGATTGCAGGGAAACTCCAGTCCCTCGTTGATACCCACGGTCCACGCTGCTTTGCCTACATGGGAGGCGGGGGACAGGGGTGTCATTTCGAAGCAGCCTTCGGCGTCCGCCTGCTACGTTCCATGGGCTCCTTTTATCACTACAGTGCCCTCGGCCAGGAACTCACCGGTGAATTCTGGGCATGGGGCCGGGCCACCGGCCGGCAGTACCTTTTCGGTATCCCCGACCACCACAATACCGATGTCCTCCTTGCGGTGGGCTGGAACGGGATGATGAGCCACCAGATGCCCCAGGCCCGCCGCTTTCTGACCCGCTTTTCCAAGGATCCCGAGAAAACACTCGTGGTCATCGATCCCAGGCTCTCGGAGACCGCCAGGATCGCCGACATCCATCTCCCCATCCGGCCTGGAACGGATGCGCTCCTCACCCGTGCCATGATCGCCATCATCCTCGCGGAAGGCTGGCAGGACGGTGACTATATCGACCGTCATGTAACGGGCTTTGAGAAGATGCGCCCTCTTTTTCATCCCTTTGACGCCGAGGCCGCCGTGGACGTATGCGGCCTCGATTTTGACCAGGTCAGGCATGTTTGTTTCCTCTTGGCCACACGAAAATCAAGTATGCACCCCGACCTCGGGATCCTCATGAACCGTCACAGCACCGCGACATCCTGCCTGCAGATCATCCTCATGGGCGTCTGCGGGCGCATCGGGGTTCCCGGGGGAAACGTCATTCCCGGACATGTGGTCCCCATCGGCTCCCATTCAGACGAACGCGATCCAAAGACCTGGCGGACGGTGGTCACCGGTTATCCCGCCATTATGGGCGTTTTTCCGCCCAACGTGATGCCCGAAGAGATCCTGTCCGATCATCCGGACCGTTTGCGCACAGTGCTTTGCTGCGGATCAAACCCCCTGCGCTCCTACGCCGATACAACGGCCTACGAGGAGGCCTTTTCCCGGCTGGATCTGCTGGTGACCTGCGAGCTGGCAATGACCGAGACAGCCAAACTCTCCCATTACATTCTGCCTGCACGATCGGGATATGAATCCTGGGACGGGGCCTTCTTCACGTGGACCTATCCGGAAGTCTTCTTCCAGATGCGCCGGCCGGTTCTCGAACCGGAAGGCGAACGACTGGAGGTCAGCCAGATCATTGTCCGCCTGGCCGACCGACTGGGATTGATCCCCGAGATACCCGACTGGCTTGACCAGGCTGCGAAAAAAAACCGGCTGACGTTCGGCATGGCCTTGATGAAGTATGTCCAGTCCCGGCCCGAAACCATGAAGGTCATGCCTTTTGTGCTCGCGAAGACCCTTGGAGAACAGTTGGGCTCCGCGAACCTTGCCGCCCTGTGGGGATTGCTGCAGACGATGCGGTCCTCCGAGAAAGAAAATGCGGCCCGGGCGGGATTCCGTGCCGGACCCATCATGGGGGAAGAGATTTTTCAGACAATCCTGGATCATCCCGAGGGGCTCTGGATCGGCCGGAGTGATACTGAAAACAATCTGAAACTCCTGCGGACCGAAGACGGGCGTCTGAACGTCTGGTTCCCTGAAATGGTCGAATGGATCGGCAGCATCGACGCCCGGTCAGAGGTGGAAGGCATCGCCGCAAAAGGTCAATGGCCTTTCATCCTCATCGCCGGCCGACACATGGACATGAATGCCAACACGCTCATGCGGGACCCCGCCTGGAACAGGGGCCGCAGGGCTTGCACCCTGGCCATGAACCCCGCTGATGCTGAAATGCTCGGTTTTCACGACGGTCAGATGGTAAAGATCATCACCGAGGCCGGTGAAGCCGCCATTGAGCTCCAGGTGACCGGCGCCACCCGGCCGGGGCTGGTGATTGTTCCTCACGGATTCGGCCTGGAGTACCAGGGCCGGAGGTACGGCGTCAATGTCAACAGTCTGACCAAGAACACCCACAGAGACCCCTTGGCCGGCACGCCCTATCACCGATACGTTCCCTGCCGGGTCGAACCCCTTTGAATGTTGATTGATCCCCTACAGCTTCGAAAAGAGGGGGTATGTTCCGTTTCGGAGCAAGAATTCGTCCACGAACGTATCGCCGTCAAGAATGCTTGTGAGGGGACATCCTAAGAATATCATCGTTTTTCTTATCAGTATTCGCCGATGGCCCTCTTCAATCTTGCCTTGGCCAGGTTGTGGTTGTAGAGGGCGTCATAATAATTTGTCCTTGCCCTTGTGAGGAGGGTCTGGGCGTCCAGGACCTCGGTGGATGTGGTGGCCTGCACCTTGTAGCGCTCTTCACTGACGCGCAAGTTTTCCTCCGCCTGTTTGACCGCCCTTCGGGTAGTGGGGATGTCCTTCTGGGCCAGGTCCAGATCCAGCAGGGCATTCTTTACGTCCAGATGGATCTGATCATCAAGTGCCTGTTTCGTTCGGACCAACTGTCGCCTCAGGCTCCTCTTTTCTCTGATGCTGGAACGTGTCTTTCCCCACTCCCAAAAGGTCCAGGAAAGCCCGACCGTGGCCTGCCATCGGCTGGCATCATGATAAGCGTCTCCTGAAACCCCAAGGGTGTCACCTTCTTTTATATAATCATAGGTCAACCCGATCTCAGGATAGTTCTTGCTCTTGGCCAGACGAATCTGTTGATCTGTCTGGAGGATGCGCATCTCCAGGGCTTTAATTTCAGGTCGCTTTTCCGAGGCCTTCTCAAGAAAGCCTTGCGACTGAGTAATGAGGGGCTTGTAGACCAGGATATCTTCGACCTGGACAGGGGACTCTATGGGCCTGGAAAGGGCCGTATTGAAGGACGCCCGCGTCGATTGAACGACATTTTGCGCCCGGACCAGATCGTGCTGAGCATTGGCCAGTTCCACCTCAGCTTTCAGGAGTTCGTTGATGGGTATCATCCCCACGTCATAGAAATTCTGAGCCACTTTGACGTGTTCTTTCAGGGCCTCCTCAGCCCTCTTGGCCACGTCCAGGGCCTTGTCCGCCTTCAGGATACCAAAATAGGCCTCCTTCACCTGGAGGGCCAGGTCCAGTTTCGCCTGCTCCACCTCCAGCCTGGATTGATCTATGCCAAGCTTTGCCAACTCGTATGAACTTGTCAGGGCAAATCCGGTGAAGAGCGGCTGGGTAATGGTGCCTTTCCACTGATAGTTATCCTTGGTGCCCACCTGTACCTCGCCACCGGTAAGCGGAGGAGGAAGCGAGAGATCCGTGGTCGGCGTTTCGCTCAATCTTGTATACCCATAGGAAGTGCTCAGTTTCGGCATGAACTCGGCCCTGGCCTGTTTCTTGAGCTGAGTCGCCTGTTCCATCTTCTCGAGTTTTGCTTTGAGGGACCAGTTGTTGGACAGGGCTTCTTGAATGCTTTGCTCCAGGGTATACACCCCGCGCTTCTCCCCGCCGAAACTCCCGGCGGGCAATAGCAAAAGACAACACAAGAACACCAGCGCCGTCAGGCCCTGCGGTCTCTTGGATTTCACCTTTTTCCTCCTGTATATTTTCAAGACTTCAGGGCCTTTCCCATGTGAAAGGCCCGTCCGACCACCTCACCCAGTCGCCGGTATTCCTGGGTCACGGTGGTATAGGTGAGCGGGTCTATCTTGACCGGGTCGGGCTTTTCATCGGTCAGGCAATCTTCGTTCACATAGGTCTCCACGATCTCCCCCACAAACAGCACATGACTCCCGAGGTCCAGGGAGTGGATCACCTTGCACTCCAGGTTGACCGGGCATTCCCGGACGAGCGGCGCCGTCTTGAGGTCCCCGTAGAAGATGTCAAAGACTTCGGATTTGTCCCTCTTGTTGCCCGAACGGATCCCGCAGTAGTCTGTTTTTTTGGCCAGTTTTACAGAGGGTACATTGATCGAGAATGTTCCCTGCTGCTCAATACCCTTGAAGGTGTAACGTTCCTTTCGAATCGCGACCGATACCGCAGGTGGGCTGGATGAGGCAATACCGCACCATGCGGCGGTCATGAAATTTGCCTTTTCACCTACCTTTGCACCCACCAGCACGGCCGGCATGGGGTAAAGCAGGGTCTCCGGGCCCAGTTTGACTTTTTCCATCTCCTTACTCCTTTCTCCAACAATACAGGCAATGGTCAATGATCCAGCACCTTGCGAATCACCTTGAGCACCTCCCTGATTTCGTAGGGTTTCCTAATGAAACCCCTGGCCCCGGCATCCAGGGCTTCCTTTGTCCTTCCGTTGACGGAATAACCGCTGGCAATGACCACCTTTAACCCTGGATCCATCTCGAGAAGCGCTTCAAGGCTCTGTTTCCCTCCCATCCCCGGCATAACAAGGTCCAGGATGACAAGCGCAATGACTTCGCGCTTTTCTTTCCATGTTTCAATCGCCGTCTCGCCGTCCGTTGCGGTGATGACCGTGTAGCCGAACCTTCTGAGGAGCTCCTTTCCCAGTTGTCTCAGGGATTCCTCATCATCAACCAGGAGGATGGTTTCATTGCCTCCCTCAAGAGCTTCCTCGCCAGGGGCTTTCTCCTCCTTTACGCCTTCGGTTTCTAAAGCGGGAAAATAGATCTTGAAGATGGTCCCTTTTTCGGGCTCGCTGTAGCACATGATGTAACCGTCATGGTTTTTCACGATGCCATAGACCATGGCGAGTCCCAGTCCCGTCCCTTTTCCCACCTCTTTGGTGGTGAAAAACGGCTCAAAGACATGCTCCACCGTGGTCTTGTCCATTCCCATGCCCGAATCGGAAATACTCAGGAGGACATATCTCCCCGGCCTGGCCCCCAGATGGGCACTGCAATATTCCCGGTCAAGGACCACATTTTCCGTCTCGAACAACAGCTTCCCACCCTCAGACATGGCATCTCTGGCGTTCACCCCCAGGTTCATCATGATCTGCTCTATCTGCGAGGGATCCCCATTGATGATCCACGGGTCATCTTGGAGATGCACTTCAATGTCGATCATCCTGGGGATGGTCCTTTCCAGGAGCTGCCTCACCTGCTTGACCTCATCGTTCAAATCAATGGGTCTCAGTTTGCTTTCCACCTTTCGGCTGAAGGTCAGGAGCTGCTGGGTCAGTTCACTGGCCCTTTGTGCTGATTTTTCTATCTGTTTCAGCTTGGAAGTTTCCGCCTCAGAGCCGTCCAGGTCCATGAGGAGCATCTGGGTATAACCCAGTATCGCCTGCAGAAGGTTGTTGAAGTCATGGGCCACCCCACCTGCAAGGGTACCCACTGCCTCCATTTTCTGGGCGTGGAAGAGCTGGGCCTCCAGTTTTTTGTTTTCTTCTTCCGCCCTCTTCCGAAAAGAAATGTCTTCAACCATGGAAAGCACCGGAGATGCTTCCATCTCAGGATCGATGAGTGTATACCGGGCCAGGCAGTCCACGATTGACCCGTCTTTACGGACCCACCTTGTCTCCACCTCTGCCATTTCTCTGTCCAATATAGCCTCACTTACGGTCGCCCATACCCGGCGGAAGTCTTCCTCATTAGAGTAGAGCATACGGGGGCTTTTCCCCTGCAGCTCTTCCGACCCGTACCCCAGTATTTTTGACATCGCATTGTTGTGCCACTGCATGACACGATCCTGGACAAGGCCAAGACCCATGGGCAGCGCCTGAAAAACCCTTTCCAGAGTGGCCTGGCTCTTCCTGAGGGCCTCTTCCCCCTTTTTACGTTCGGTGATGTCGAGCAGTTGGGCGATGGTCTTTTTTTCTCCGGTCTCAGTTGAAACGATGGACAGACTCGCTTCCACGCGTATTTTTGTACCGTCCTTTCGGACAAAATTGATCTCATACCGTGGCGGCACGCTTTCTCCAGCCAGTCTCCTCCGGTACCGATCCACGGTGTAGTGCAGGCTCTCCTCGTCGAGGAACTTTCTGAAATCCGCACCGACAAGCTCCTCTGCCCCGTACCCCATCATCCTGCAAATTTCATCGTTGGCATATTCCAAATGAAAACTATCATCGATGATGACGATTCCATCGTGAGCGTTTTCCACAATGGACCGGTATCTTTCCTCGCTCTCGCGCAGGGCCTCATTGGCTCGCCTCTGTTGCGTAATGTCGAGGGCAAAACCGCCGATCAGTTTGGATCCGTCCCTGCCCTTCATGAGGATTTTCTGGGTTTGATAAATACGCTCCGCACCAGACTTCTCCAGAAGCCTCTCCTCTCTGCGCGAAGAGCCTTTCGAAAGCACCTCCCTGTCGTGCAGGATCATGGAGCGGGCGGTTTCTTCAGAAAACACATCGCCGGGGGTCTTGCCGATGAATCCCTTGCGGGTCCCGAAAGTATCCTCATAAAACCTGTTCACATACAGGTACCGGCTTTCGGCATTTTTTATAAAAACGGCAGCAGGCAGGTGCTCCATGAAAGCGGCAAAGCGCTCTTCACTGAACTGGAGGGCCTCTTCCGTTTGCAGGCAGGATGTCAGTCTCTTCTCCAGCTCCTCGCATCTCAGTTCCAGATCTTCATACGTGGGCCTTTTTGCCATTCTCATACCCTCTGGAGTTTGCCACGGCCATTTGCGGTGGGGCGGTGATGAGATATCCTTGTATCATTACAAGGAGGGTTTTTCAATACTTCATTGGAAATCATCAACAGAGTCGCCTATGAAGAGCAGGGGAACGGGATGTTCCTGAAGCGGCGTCATTTTGGCCCTGAAACAGGACAGTGGAAGGGCCGAAATCCCTGAGCGAGGAGTCATGGACGACGGAGGGAGCTAAGGAAGCGGGCCTGAGGGTCAGCAAATAAACACCTCCAGGGGCAGCCTGCTGATCATGCGATACCCTGTATCCGTCACCACAAAAACGCTCTCCACACCCGCGATAAACGCGTCCTCAAACACGATCTTGGGCTCCAGGGCAAAGGTCATTCCGGGCTCCAGGGGATCCATTTTCCCCTTTGCGATGATCGGACCCTCTATGAGTTCAAGGCCGATCCCGTGCCCGACAAAGCTCACTTTGTTACCCGGAGGACCGAGATACTGTTCAGCATAGCCGAGTATTTCGGCACTGGCAACAGAATGCTGAAAAAGTTCGTCAACGGTCACGCCCGGGTTCACCTTCGACAAGACCGCATCATGAATGGCTATGGCGGCTTCACAGGCCTTCATAATCTTTTCCGGCAAGGGGCCTATGGAAAACATCCGCGTCTCATCCATGTGGTAGCCGTTCAGCCCGAATCCGAAATCCACCATGACCGGTTCGTTGGCCCTGATGATCCTAGGGCCTGCTCCACAGGGAAAGGCAGGCGAAGTCCCCTGTCCGCTCGCCGGAGAATCGAGCAGGCCGACCCTGCCCCCACTTTCTCCGCTCAGGACGTGCCCGGGATACCCCTCGGTCTGATAGTCCCTGACCCGAACACTCTCCGTTTCCTTTCCCTGGACCCGGGCAAAGCTCTCCAGCATGGATGCAAATTCCATTTCACTCAGCCCGGCTTTTATGGCTGATCGGCCGTAATCGAAGGTCCTTCGGGTCAGTTCGGCCGTCCTTTCCATCTGTGCCAATTCCCAGTCCGATTTGATTCGCCTTCCCTTCAGTATGGGAGAGGAACCGTCCACGCATTCCTGATCCGGGAAGAGGCCCCTGTAGAGGTTGAAGTCCGTGACGGGCAGGACATCGAACTCAAATCCCAGTACCCGGGGAAGTCCGCCGCAGACGTCACGGATCACGGTGGGGATCTCGTCCAGTGACCCTATTTTGAAAATGTGGATTGTGTCTGAATGGGCTCGTTTTGACGAACAGGAATTGTTGATGAAGAGGAGGGGTTCCCCTTCCGCCGGCAGGTAGCAGACACCCGGGTGATGCGCACCGGCAAGATAGAAGAGATCCACCTGCTGGACAATGAACAACGCATCGATACCGGTTTTCTGGAGCTCTTTTCGTAGCCGTTGTCTCCGATTCGTCAGCTCTGTTTCCGGAACCTTGTGCAACTCAATCCCCTCAAAGGTGTTTAGAAAGGGTCTGAAAAAGAGTGTCAGGTCCTCCTCTCCATTTTCAAGCCAATATCTCTTCCGTGAGTTCCTTGGTCTTGACCACATTCATATTCAAACCAAGGGCCTTCCGGTCAATCCCCATGGCCAGCCCGAGGATCTGCGGCAGGAAAAGGACGGGAATCCGGTATTCCACGTCAAATGTCGACTCGATGCTCTTCTGGTTGCTGTCATACATGACGCTGCAAAAAGGGCAGACGAGGGCCATGGCCTTGGCGCCAGAGACCTTGATGTGATCCAGCTTCTGCTTGGCCATCGCGAGGGCCGTGTTCTCGTCCGCAACCATGACCGGTCCTCCGCAGCAATTTCGTTCCATTCCGTAGGGGACGGGCTCAGCTCCAACCGCTCGGATGAGACGGTCCAGGGATTCGGGATGGTCGGGGTTTTCCCCGTCAGGATAGATCTCAGTGGGCTTGAGATAGTGGCACCCGTAGTGGATGGCCACCTTCAGGCCTCCCAGGTCCTTGGTCACGGCCTCCTTGATCCTGTCGAGACCCACATCATCCAGGAGGATCCTGGCAAAATGCTTGACCTTCGTGGTCCCCGCATATTTGCGACCGATCTTTGAAAGGCCGGCGTTGGTCTCTTCAAGGGCTTTTGAGTCGTGCTCGAGCCGGTGGGCCTCTTCGGCGAGCATGGAGTTGCAGGAACTGCACAGCGTCACAATGGTCAATCCCTGTTCTTCGGCAAGGGCCAGATTCCGGGCGGCCAGCAGACGCGCCGAGTCAAGGTTGGACGATTTCATGGGAAAGCCGCAGCAGGAAAAATCGGGGATATCGACGAATTCGAGTCCCAGTCGTCCGGCCACCCCCCGTGACGACATCTCATAGTTGCGCGCCCTGGCCGGTATGGTACAGCCGAGGAAAATCGCGTATTTCATTTTCGGTCCTCCAGCAGCTTTACCGCCTCACCTATGGTGGACAGCAGTAAGGGCAGGTTGGCCTTTTCCCGCTTCTTTTGATCGAACTCGTCCAGTGCGTAAAGCCTTCCTTCCGAACAGATGAGCCTGTCCTGCAGGCCGACGCCTTGGGGCGAATGGCCTTCTTTGAATGCCATGTTTCTCACAGCCGTGATCAAGTCTGTAATCCTGATACCCTGGGGGCAGACCTCCTGGCAGGTGTAGCAGCTGGAGCAGAGCCAGATTTCATCGCTTTCAAGCACCTCCTCGATCATGCCCAGCAGGATCATATGGATGATTTTCCTGGGACTGAAGCGGCTGTCGACCCGCCTCACGGGGCAACTGGAGGCGCAATGCCCGCACTCAAAACAGGCATAGATGCGGTCGCCACCCAGTTCTTCCACGACCTGGCTCACAAAATCCCTCGTAGCAACCTCAAAATCCGTATCAGGCATTGGTCTTCCTCTTCAAACAGAAATATTGCAGCCTCTCAGCTAGTCGGGCTGTTCACCTGCTCTTCACGCGAGAGCCTGAGGGTCTTTTTCAGACGCTTTCTCATAGTGCACTTGGCACCGGGCTTCCACATGGACGGCTATTTGGGGTTTACGCCTCCCAAACCCTACGCGCTTCTCATCCGCAATGTTAAACCCCAAATCGACGTCCATCCCCTCAAAAGTGTTTAGAAAGGGTCTGAAAAAGAGTGTCAGGTTCCGCTCCCATCGTTTCTCATAGGCTGCCGTATGCCGCACAAATCAGCTTCCTACAAAGCCATCAATTCTGTCCCAGACCAAGGGCCTTGCTCATCTCCCGCATGGTACCGGCAAACTTGGGCCCGTCCGCGGCCGAACACCAGATGTTCCACAGCCGCTCCGGATCATAGCCCTTTTTGGCCAGTTTCCGCTTGGTGCG
>Ga0315535_1002877_pt1 | contig 10749 bp, 9 predicted proteins | sample SalMarSW160220MG_2_FD_203092 | JGI IMG/M metagenome (GOLD analysis project Ga0315535, IMG submission 203092) | Salt marsh sediment microbial communities from the Plum Island Ecosystem LTER, Massachusetts, United States - Salt Marsh Sediment SW1602-20 ...
TCGATGAACCAGAAGATCGGCAGGAGGAAGAACGCCATCACCAGCAGGAGCACCAGGTACGTGCTGGCATTCCCGAGCCTCCGCCTGAGTCGCGCGTTCATACGTTGGTCCAAACGCGGTTGAGAACGCGGAAGTAGGCCGCGCTGAACCCGACGATCACCAGGAACAGCAGCGTCGACATGGCCGCCCCGTAACCCATGTCGAAGAACGTCAGACCCACCTTGAAGATGTAGTAGTTGACCACCTCCGTCGCTCGCCCCGGGCCGCCGCCCGTGATCGCGAAGACCGAGTCGAACAGCTTGAAGGCATCCATCGTCCGGATCACCAGCGCGACGAGGATCGTGGGCTGCAGGAGCGGAACCGAGACGAAGCGGAAGCGCTGCCAGGGCGAGGCTCCGTCGATGGCGGCCGCCTCGTGGAGCTCCGTCGGTTGGCTCCGGAGCCCGGTGAAGAGGATCAGCGCGATCAAGGGCGTCCATTGCCATACGTCGACGAGGATGAGCGATGCCAGCGCAGTGGACGGCTCCCCTACCGGGCCTCGGCCGATCGGGATGCCGATCTGCTTGAGGTAGAACGACAGCGGGCCGAAGTCCGCGTTGTAGAGCGCACCCCACACGAGCGCCACCACGAGGGGCGTGAGCGTGAGAGGTGCCAGCAACAGCGTTCGAACCAGAGCCATGCCCGGCAGCTCCCGGTTGAGCAGGACGGCGATCCCGAGGCCCAGGAGCGTCTCCACCCCCACCGCGCCGACGACGAAGACCAGCGTGTTCCGGACCGCGACCACGAAGGTCGGATCCGTGAACGCCTGGATGTAGTTACCGAGACCGACGAACGTGCGTTGATGGGATGGGTCCGTCAGGCGGTACTTGAAGAACGAGATGAAGAACGAGTAGAGGACGGGATAGAAGGCGAACACCAGAACGAACACCAACGCCGGCGCGACCCAGGCGAGCGCGCCCAGGGACCGGATGAATCTGAGAGGCCTCCCGCGACGCCCGCGCCTCGACGCCTGTTCCTCAACCGTCAGGTTGGTCTTCTTCATTCGCAGCTCCGGGCTCCGCGGAAGGGGTCCTGCCTGCGGCCGGACCGGTCCGGCCGCAGGCAGATCGCTACACGTTGGCTACTTGAACAGCGGCTCGACGCTGGTCTGCGCGGCGTCGAGCGCGGCTTGTGCCGTCTCCTGGTTGTTGATCACGAGGTTCACGGCCAACCCCACCGCATTCTCGATCTGCGGGTACTCCGGGATCCTCGGCCGGAAGTCGCCGTTACCGTTCTGGAAGGCCTTCAACAGGACCGGGAAGTACGGATAGGCCTTGACCATCGCGGGGTCCGTCAGCGTGCTGGTCCGGATCGGTTGTCCGCCCAGCTCGACGAACCGCTTCCGGATGTCCGGGCGCGAGAGCCACTTGATGTAGTCCCAGGCGGCACCCTTCTGCCGCGAGTCGGCGTTGATGGCGATCCCCCAACCACCGAACGGGTAGACCGGCTTCATGCCCTCCGTGACCGGCGGCGTGGTGATGGCCGCCTTCCCGGAAACCGGGAACTTCCCGGGCTTGAGGTAATCCAGCCCCGCCGAGAAGTCCATCATCATCATCGCGTTGCCGTTGCCGAACGACGTCACCCTGTCGCCCCAGCTGTAGCTCACGGCTCCCGGAGGGGCGTACTGGAACAGGCTCGCGTACAGCTTCAGGGCCGCCACGTTCGCCGCGCTGTTCAGCTGCGGCTTCCCGTTGGCGTCCAGCAGGCTGCCTCCCGTCATCAGCATGTAGAACATGTAGTCCTGCGCCGAGGGAGAGCCCCGGGCGCCGTTCATGACGATGCCGTACTTGCCGTTCTTCGTGAACGCGGCGGCGTCGGAAACGAGCTGCTTCACGGTCGTCGGGGGTTGGAGACCCGCGGCGTCGAACGCCGCCTTGTTGTAGGCCAGGACGCCGGCGTAGCCGACAAGGGGGAACGCGATCTGCTCGTTGTCGCAGCTGCCAAGGGTCCACATCACCGGCAGGATGTCGTCCGTCTTCAGCTCGGCCGCGTCCCGCTTGATCAAGGACGTGAGGTCCTCGGTGTAGTGGTTCTGCGCGAACTCGCAACTCCAAACGATGTCCGTGGTGTAGAGGTCGGCCTGGTCCGTGTGGCCGACGAAGTCGGCGATCGCCCGCTGGTAGATCTCGCTGTAGCCCAGGATGGACACGTTCAGCTTGATGCCCGTCTCCTTCGTGAAGTCGGGGGCGAGCGCCTGCATCGCGGCGGAGTACTGGTCCGACTCGACGCTCACGTTCAGGGTCGCGCCGGCGTACTGGCTCTGCCCTTGTGCCGCGGCCGTGCCCAACACGGCCAGCAGTACGAGGACCGGAACGAAGTGCCTCAGGTGCCTCATTCAACCTCCTCCTATCTCGGGGTGATGCCTCGAGGAGCGTTCGACCGAACTCCTGCTTCGTCACCCTCCGTTCTGGCTGCCGGAATGACGTGAGATGGGCAGCCGCGTTCAGAAGATCCAGGCGCCACCGTTGACCTCGACGACCTCGCCGGTGAGGAAGTCGGCATCCGGTCCGGCGAGGAACGAAATCACGCCCGCCACGTCTTCGGGCCTCTGGATACGCGCCAGGGGAGTCTGCCCGACGTAGTCCGCCAGGACTCGATCGGCGTCGATCCCCCTCAGCGTGGCTTCCCACTCGACCTCGCGCTCCTGCATGGACGTCTTCACGAAGCCCGGGTTGACGCCGTTCACGGTCAGCCGACGCTCGGCCAGCTCCTTGGCGGCCGCCTGGATGAGGCCGATGACGGCGAACTTGGACGCGGAATAGTGCGCGAGTAGCGGTGCGGCCTGGCGTGCCGCCATGGACGCCGTCGCGATGATCTTCCCCCTGACCTCCTTCCCCGCGGCGACGGGTTGTGCGACCATCCGCCGCGCGAACGTCTGGATCGTCAGGAAGCTCCCCTTGGCGTTCACGGCGAAGTTGAGATCCCACTCCTCCTCGGTCAGGTCCAGGAAGGGTGCCATGCTAGAGACGCCCGCGTTGGCCACCAGCACGTCCACGCGTCCGTCCTCGGCGAAGACTGCACCGGCGGCCTCCGCGAGGGACCGGCGGTCGGTGACGTCCAGGCCGATGGCTCGCGCGCGCGCCGCGTCACGGAGCTCCGCGCGGGTGGACTCGGCCCTGGACTCGTCGATATCACCCACCCACACCTTGAAGCCGTCGGCATGGAGGCGACGCACGATGGAGCGGCCGATCCCCGAAGCTCCGCCTGTGATGAATGCGACCGAAGCGTCACTCATGGGCTGCCTCCAGCAGTTCCGGATAGAGGTCCTTCAAGCGGTGGTACAGCTCGCGGTAGACGGCGTAGAGACGGGCGTATCGACGGGACGCGGACGCATCGGGGTCGGTGGTCCCTTCCACCTGCACGAACGACGGGATGTCCCGCCAGGTCCATGCGCCGGCGCTGACGCCCGCAACGAGCGCAACGCCCATCGCGCTTCCACTCGCTCCGCTCCGCAGGTGCACGACCGGATGGTCGAGCGTGGACGCCAGGATCTGCCGCCACAGGCCACTTCGCGCGCCGCCGTCCATGACGAAGATCTGGCGTGCCGCGTAGCCTGCCGTCCGGAGGGTTTCGAGGTGGTGCCGGAAGGCGTACGCAACGCCCTCCAGGATCGCGCGGTGGACATGTGCCTTGTGATGCGACAACGTCAGGCCGACGAGCGTTCCTCGCGCCCGCGGGTCGTGGATCGGCGTCTTCTCCCCCAGGAAGTACGGCAACAGCACGAGCCCGTCGGCACCCGCCCCGACCTCCTCGGCCATGGCATCCAGGTCCGCGTAGCTGGCATCCCCCGCGAAGCCCGTCTTGAACCACTTCACGAGGGAGCCCGACGAGGCCATGCAGCCGTTCAGCACGTACCTGTCCGGGACGTCGTGGAAGTCGATGAACAACTCGCGCACGGGTTTGAATGCGTCCGTGACGTACAGGAAGTCGCCGGCTCCGCCGAGCTTCATGACGACGTCGCCCGGATCCTCGAGCCCCGCCGCCAGGACCGCAGCGATGTGATCGGCGCTGCCCGCGATCAACGGCGTCCCTACGGCCAGACCGGTCTCCGCGCTGGCGGCCGGGCTGACCGCTCCCACCACGTCGAAGGGTCTCCGGACGGGACCGAACAGGGCCTCGTCGGCACCGGTCAGCTCCAAGACGGGTTCCAGCCAGCGTCCGGCCTCGACGTCCCACATGCCCGATTCCAGCGCCCAGTTGCTCTCGGTGTAGGGTTCGGCGCCGAGGAGGCCCGTGACGAACTCGTAGGAGCCCGTCACGCGGACGGCGCGCCCCCACTCCGCGCTCTCGTGTCGCCGAAGCCAACGGAGCTTCGGAGCGACCAGCTGCTGGTTCCAGGTGGCCCCGGTCCGCGCGAAGAGCTCGTCCTCGTCGAACCGACTCGCGAACCAGTCGATCTCCTCCGTGGCCCTGGCGTCGTTCTGCTGGATCGACGGCCGGACGGGTCGGCCGTGCTCGTCGAGCCCAACGATGGCCGGCACCATCCCCGCGACGCCGACCGCTCTGACGGAGCGCGCATCACGACCGTCGAGGAGCCTGTGGAGCACGTCCTTGGTCCCCGACCACCAGTCCATCGGATCTTCCTCGGCCCAGGTCGGCCTCGGGCTGCTCAGGTCGTGGGCGTGCTCGCCCCGGGCCAGCACGCCCGCATCCGCGTCCAGTAGGACCCCCTTGACCGAGGTCGTTCCTATGTCGATGCCGACGACCATGCCTACCCCTTGCGGGCCGACCTGACGATGTCCATGAACTCGGCCGCGCGCTGCGGATCGACGGGCTTCCACGTGTCGCCGTCCACCTTCAGGGACGTGCCGACCACGCAACCGTCCGCGATCTTCAGGATCTCCGCGACGTTATCGTGCTGGACGCCGGTGTTCGCCAGGACGGGCACGCCGGGGACGGCCCGCTTGACGGCGGTCATGAGCTCGAGCGGCGCGGACTGGCCCGTCATCCGTCCCGAGACCAGGATCGCTTCGGCCAGGCTCGAGAAGACGGCGCTCTCGGCGCGCTCGGTCGCTTCCCTGGTGTCCAACGAGGAGGCGAACTCGGCCGTGACGTTGAACAGCAGGAACAGATCCTCGCGTCCCACCTGTCGGCGGTAGCGGAGGGCCGACGCCGCTCTCCCTTGCCAGAGGCCCATGTCCGAGCCGTAGAGCCCCGTGAAGATCTCCCGGGCGAAGCTCGCGCCCGTGGCGGCGCCCAGGGCCATCGTGCTGACGGGGTCCCACAGAACGTCCACGCCGAAGGGCACCGTGAGGTCATTGCGCAACCGCCCGATGACGTAGGCCATCGACGCGGTGGAGGCGACATCCACCTCGAGCTGGTAGGGCCGGTCGTTCTCGTTCCCGAACATGACCGCGTCCACGCCCGCCTCCTGGAGCGCGATCAGGTCGGAGCGGGCGTTCTCCACGATGCGCTCGATGCCTCCCCCGCTGTCGTACCCGGGAGTCCCGGGCAACGCAGAGGTGTGCACCATCGCGATCACAGGCTTCGCGACGCCGAACAGCCGCTCCAGGACGCTCCCGGTGGCGCGCTCAGACTCCATGGCCCTCTCGACGTATGCCATCGCAACCTCCCACCTCTACACGAACTCAACCCGAAGCTCGTCCGCCTTCAACTCCGGCACCAACGTGCGCCCTGCTCGGTCCGTGACGAGCGCCGTGATCTCCGTGAGCTGGCAGACCCGCGCGAACGCGGGCCGGCCGAACTTCGTGCTGTCCGTGAGCAGTACGGTCTGACGTGCGGCCTGCATGGCAAGCTGCTTGATCTTCGCCTCCTCCACGGTGCTGTTGGACACGCCCGACGCATCGACCGCGTCGGCCGTCATGAAGAACGTGTCGACGGCGAGCGTCCGCAAGATGTCCTCGATCCAAGGTCCGACGAGGCTGTAGAGGCCGTTGCGGACCCTGCCTCCCGGGCACCAGACGACGACGCCTTCCTCCGCGGACAGGACCGCCGCACAAGGGAGGTCCAGGGCGATCACCGTGATCGGCCGCCCGACGAGCTGTTCGGCAAGCGCCAGAGCCGTCGTCCCGGAGTCGAGGACGATCGTGCTGCCGTCCGCGATCTGCGATGCGGCGAACGCCGCGATCCTCTGCTTCTCGGGTCGCATCCTTCTCGCCTTGACCGCGTGCGGCGCCTCGCTATCGCTGCTCGCCGCCAGCGCTACCGCGCCGCCGTGCGTCCGGTTGATCAGCCCACGCGCCGCCAGGTCTCTCAAGTCGCGACGTGCCGTCGCCAACGAGACCCCGAGCTCGCTGGCGAGGTCTCGCGTCCTCACGCCACCATGGGCGCTCAGCAGATCGACGATCTGGTGGAGCCGCGCCGGCCGAAGATCCATGCACCCTCCCAGGGGAGCAGAACGATGTGACCGATTATGACTGTATCCGCGTGTTTATGATCGTTGTACTCACGTCGCGCGGACCGGGCGTGAGCTCACGCGTTGCCTTGCCTGACACCGAGATCGTCTTGCCGTTCGGTGTACAACTGTGGGACGCCTGGCCCGCGTTCGACACCGTCACGCAGCTCGATCGACCGCCTGCTCCACCACAGCCACGTGCTCAGCATCCGAGGGGAGAGCTACCGCCTGAGAGAGAGACGCAAGAGCGGACTCATCCGCACCCAGAACGAGCAACACCCATGAAGCCGGGGTGGGTCACTTCTCAACCGGCGAATGGGTCACTTTTCAACCGGCGTTGACACCCGAGGCTGGGACAAGAACGCGGCGAGGCACGAGACGCCGGGACGCCGTGCGACATGCAGGTGGAGTCCAAGCGGCCTCTGCACCGATGACTGCTGTGAGCACAGCGCCTGGAGTTCGGCAAGCGACCGGCCCGTCTAGCTGGCTCCTTCGATGAGGTTCGCTATCGCGGTGGTTACGTCTTCGAGCGGGCGGCGAGCTTCCCGAGGAAGTCTCTGAAGATGCCGTCGCGATCGATCTCTACAGCCTCCCGGATGATGTGGCTCGGAGCATTCTCGAGCTGCCAGTACTGGTCCGTTCCGAGGCGGGGCGCTGGCAATAGCCTGGAGGGAACCCAGTTGCTATTCATCAGCCAGGCGAAGTTGATGAGGTCCCAAATCACCCACGTACGGGCGAAGTGACCAACGATGGCGCGCTGCTGATGGATGGGATTGTGCGTGTAGAGCTCATAGAGGTAGTCCCCGATGGCGCCTTGGCCCCTGACCCATGCCTCCATCTCCGGAAGCGAGAGCCGAAGTTGTGCACCTAGGTAGTAGCCGGGGAGGTAGACCAATGGCACGCCGCTCTCGAACAGGATCTGGGAAGCACGGATGTCCTGCTCTAGGTTGAACGAGTGATTGAAGAGTGGGGATCGTGTGGGATATCCGGCCGTCCAGGTCACGACCAGCCGGTCGACGATCCCGGGTTCCATCAGGAGTGCTGAGGCAACGTTGGTGGGGCTTCCGATCGCCACCACGTAGAGAGGCTCATCGGATGCCATGGCGCGTTCGACGAGGTGTCGGGCGGCTGGGCTTTCCACCGGATCGCCCGTGAGCTCCAGGTACCGGGTAGAGCCCCGGAACGTGATGTCGTCGGTGGAAGCGCCCATGAGTCGACCGACCTTGAGGATCTCCTGGAAGCTCGCCTCCATTCCTTCGGCGGGGGTCGTGAACCAAACGTCCTCCGGCTCCTTGCCGGCGGCGTGGAGGTTGTCGAGCCAGGAGGTCACCGCCGCCGCACGGTCCGACATCGGTGAGTCGCTCCGGCGCTTCTCCCGAGCCTCGATGAGGTCCGGGAGATAGATGCCGAAGGAGAACGGGGCAGCATACAGGCCCTCGATCTCGAACGCATCGCGTGACAGGAGCGCCCACGCCAAGGCAAACTGGTCGTCGATCTCGTTGGCGGCGTCCGTGTCTACGACAATGCGGACCCGGCCGGCTGGCGGTTGGAGCAGGGCTCTACGACGCTCTGGGCTCAGCTGCGGAAATGGCGTGGCCATGGGATGCCTCCTCGATTGAGCTCTCGACCCCCAGCGGGTGTACCGCGCTCTAGTAGGCGACGAGCTCCTTCGCAGCAGCAGCGATCTTCGGCGGCAGCGGAAGGTAGAAGTCCTCGAGGGGCGGACTGAAGGGCACGGGCGTGTGGGGCGCGGTAAGCGTCTTGACGGGTGCCCTCAGGTCTTTGAAGGCCTTGTCCGCGGCGAGGGCCGCAATGTCCACTGCCAGTCCGCAACGCGGATAGGACTCGTCCACCACGAGCAGCCGGCCGGTGCGGTGCAGCGACTCCAGGATCGTTCGTTCGTCCAGCGGCGAATAGGTGCGAGGGTCGACGATCTCGACCTCGATGCCCTCGATTGCCAGGGTGTCGGCCGCTTCCAACGCGAAGCTCACCATGCGCTGGACCGCAACGATGGTGAGATCCGAACCTTTCCTGCGGACGCTGGCCTTCCCCAGCGGGACGGGAGTCGCAGCTTCACTGACGTCACCCGTCGTCATGTAGAGGCGCTTGTGTTCGAAGAACACCACGGGGTCGTCGTCCTGGATGGCGGCGAGCAGTAGCCCCTTGGCGTCGGCGGGCGTCGAGGGCGCGACGGTCTTGAGCCCTGGGATGTGGGTGAAGATCGAGTACAGCGTCTGGGAGTGCTCGGCGGCGGCACGGAAGCCGGCCCCTACCACCGTTCGCATGACCATGGGGACGCGCTGCTTGCCGCCGAACATGTAGCGCATCTTGGCGGCCTGATTGATCATCTGGTCGTACGAGACACCAGCGAAGTCGACGTACATCAGCTCGACGATGGGCCGAAGACCGGTCATCGCGGCACCGACCGCGGCCCCGAAGAAGCCGGCCTCGGCGATGGTCGTGTCCCTTACGCGGTCGCGCCCGAAGCGCGTGGCCAGACCCTTCGTCACGCCGAACGGTCCGCCCCAGGCATCCATGGCACCAGGATGGTGGTCCCGCCCGGCGCCACCGGCGATGTCCTCCCCCATCATGATCACGGTTGGGTCGGCAGCCATGGCTTGGGTGAGCGCCTCGTTGATGGCATCCTTCATCGTCAACGTTCGCATGCTCACTCCTGCCCGTAGTCGACGTAGACGTCGTCGAGTGTCTCGCGGGGTTCTGGATAGGGGGCCTGCTCGGCGGCAGCGAAGGCGGCATCCACCTCGGCTTCGACCTGAGCGCGGATGCCCGAGAGTTGCTGGGGGTCGAGACCGCGGTCGCTCGCCGCTGCTTCGAACACCTTGAGCGGGTCGCGCTGACGCCAGTACTCGATCTCTTCCGGCGGCTGGTAGCCCCCCGGATCGCCCTCGAATTGACCGGAGAAGCGGTAGGAGATGAACTCCAGCAGCGTGGGGCCGCCGCCCGCACGTGCCCGGTCGATGGCCCCCTTTGCCGTCTCGTAGACGGTGATCACATCCATGCCGTCGGCTCGCTCGGACGGCATGTTGTACGCGCAAGCCATCTCCGCAACGGTTTCCGTGTTGAGGTGGTAGTCCGTGGCGGTGGCCTCCGCGTAGCCGTTGTTCTCGCACACCAGGATGACGGGAGCCTTCCAGAGGCTGGCGAGACCCGCGCCCTCGTGGAAGACGCCCTGGTGGACCGCGCCATCGCCGAAGAACGCCACCGCCACCTCGGTCGATCCGCGAAGCTTGGCTGACAGTGCGGCACCAACGGCGACGGGGATGCCGGCCGCAACGATTCCGAAGGCTCCCAGCATGCCCTTGTCGAAGTCGCTGATGTGCATGCTGCCGCCCTTGCCCTTGCAGACCCCGGTGACGCGACCGTAGAGTTCTGCGGCCATTCCGTCGAGAGCCACGCCTTTTGCGATCGCGTGACCGTGCGAGCGGTAGGTGGAGGCGATCCAGTCGGAAGGTTGCAGGGCGGCCATCACGCCCGTCGCGATGGCTTCGGAGCCGTGGTACGTGTGCGCGTAGCCAGGGATGGCCTTGGCTTCGCTGAGATCCTTGACGCGCATGTCGAAGATGCGAATGCGCCGCATGGTGCGGTACATCCACGCAAGTTGCTCGGTATCCACGCTCTCTCCTCCTCGAGTGGGCTAGCGGTGAAAGAACGGCACGCGGGCCGGGGCATCCCACAGCCGCTTGAACTCTGCCTCTGCTCGACACAGAGAGATGGAGAAGCCGGCCATCTCTTGCGTCGTGACGTACTCGCCGACCAGGGGCCGGTGGCTGCGCATGCCTCGAGCCTCCAGCACATGCGCGAGCCTGCGCTCGATGATCAGGAGCTCCATGAGCGTGGTGCCCCCAGCTCCGTTGACGAAGGTCAGTACCTCGTCGCCGCGGCCGAACGGCATGTCCTCGAGGATCCCCTCGAGCATCGCGTCGACGATATCGTCGGCCGGGGCCGAGCCAATTCGGCGGAAGCCCGCTTCGCCGTGCACGCCCATGCCAAGGAAGATCTCGTTCTCGGGAAGCTCGAAGGTGGGTTGGCCAGAGATCGGGGACGTCCCCGCCTTCACTGCGGCGCTGAGGGTGCGGGTGGCGTCGCGAACACGTTCACCGAGGGCCTTGAGCTCGTCGAGAGCGGCCCCTTCCTCCGCACGTGCGCCGACGAGCTTGTAGACGAACATCGTCCCTGGCCCACCGCGGCGTTCGTCTTCCTGGCCCTTCGGTGCGGACGCGATGTCGTCGTACATGAATAGCGGCTCCACCACCAGTCCTTCCTCGGTGGCGAGATCGACCGCGATCTCGGCATTGATGACGTCGCCGGCGTGCTGAGATACCAGCAGCAAGGCG
>Ga0315535_1002878_pt1 | contig 10745 bp, 7 predicted proteins | sample SalMarSW160220MG_2_FD_203092 | JGI IMG/M metagenome (GOLD analysis project Ga0315535, IMG submission 203092) | Salt marsh sediment microbial communities from the Plum Island Ecosystem LTER, Massachusetts, United States - Salt Marsh Sediment SW1602-20 ...
TCCTCCCGGACGCCGCTCGTGTTCGTAGCCGAGACGGCTCGGCCTCAAGAGACCACGATGCGGGGCTCATGGTGGATCGGGAAGTTGCAGGAGCTCGCAATGAAGCAGAGATCGTGGGCGCGGGCGTAGAGCCGGCGGGCGGTCTCCGCGCGCGAGGGGTCGTCGATCGTGACGACCGGAGAGACACCTCCTCGAACCGCCCTCCGCCGTCGCCCGTCAGTACCATCCTGCCTTCTGCCTCGTCGGTGTAGGCGATCACCCTCACCCCGCTACGGGCGCAGAGCGCGAGGTAGGTCAGCATGTGGCAGGCGGAGATCGCGGCCAGGAACAGATCCTCGGGGTTGTGCCGAGACGCATCGCCGCGGAAGGCGGGATCGGCCGTTCCAATGAGCTCGGGTTTCCCTTCGATGAGCACGCGGTAACTCCTGCCGTAGCCCTCGTAGCTCGCCGTGCCCTCGCCGCTGTTGCCCTCCCACACGAGGCGCGCCGCGTAGGTGTGTACGTTTCCCATCGACATACTTCCCCGCACAGTTCATCACAGATCGATCGATGTGGGTAGTAGCCGCCTCCATGCCGCCTGGACGGCGGCCTTGACTGATCGCCTCCGTAGATCGAAACTGGGTGCATTCCACATTCCGATTGTGCAAGAACGATGGGCTTGAAAGGGGGTTCTCGTTATGGCCGATTGGAAGTCTCTCATCAACTCGGACCCCACCGACTGGCTGCTCGAAGGCGATAATCCCTCCGTCCGCTATCTCACACTGACGCGTCTGCTCGGCGAAGCCGAGTCCTCCAGGGCGGCGAGGGAGGCAAAGCGGGATATCATGCGCGACGGGGTGGTCCCTCGCATCCTTTCGAAGCAGCGGGACGGGGGTTGGAGCGAGCCCGGAAGGTTCTACCGGGACAAGTACGAGGGATCGGTGTGGCAGCTCATCGTCCTTGCCGAGCACATGGCCGACGGAGCTCATCCGAAGGTTCGATCTGCATGCGAGCATCTCCTCGACCACTCCCAGGACCGTGAGAGCCATGGGTTTTCCGCCGGCGAAAGCGGCAGGGAGGACGGAGGGCGACACAGCGAGGTCATCCCCTGCCTGACAGGAAACATGGTCTTCAGCCTCATCCGCCTCGGCTGCCTCGAGGACGAGCGTGTTCGCAAAGCCGTGGACTGGATTACCCGCTACCAGCGCTTCGACGACGGAGTCGCCGTTGCCCCCACCGGCTGGCCCTACGACCGTTTCGAGATCTGCTTCGGAAGGCACACCTGCCACATGGGGGCGGTCAAGGCACTGAAAGCGCTCGCCGAGGTTCCCGCATGGCTGCGCAGCAAAGCGGTCGAGGAGACGATCAAAGCCGGATGCGAGTACTTTCTCGAGCATCGCATCCACAAACGAAGCCACGACCTCGCGAAGGTGTCGAAGCCGGGGTGGCTCAAGCTCCAGTTTCCGCTGATGTATCAATCCGACATCCTCGAGGTCGCTCTCATCTTAACGCAGCTCGGAAGCCGAGACGAGCGGCTGCAGGAGGCAATCGACAAGATCGTCTCGAAACAGACGCCGGACGGAAAGTGGCTCCTCGAAGCGAGCTTCAACGGACGCTTCCAGGTCGACATCGAGAGGAGGGGAGCCCCAAGCAAGTGGATCACCCTGAGAGCGCTTCTCGCTCTCGAGGGCTACTACGGATAGAACAGCCGCGTCTGCCTGACGGCGCCGCCTGCTACAGAGAGCCATAGTCGAGAAACGCTCGCACGGCATCTACCGCCTGATTGCGGACGGCGTCGACCTCGAACATGGTCAGATGGCCCGAGTCCGGCAGGACGATCTTCGTGCAGTTCTTCATCCGAGCGGCGCCGCGATTCTCGGCCGAGTTTCGTACAACCTGGTCCTTGCCCGACTGGATCAGCAGCGTCGGCATCGTCACTTTGCGGGTTGCCCTCAGCGCGGCGGCACTCAGTGCCAGGAGTTCGAGGCCGCCCTTCGCCGTGATTCCGCCCGGTCGGTAGGCGGAGGTCGTCCGTGCAAGCCTTTGGCGTTCTTCATAGCGCACCCTGCTCGTGATGTGTTCGGGGTTGTTCTTGAAAGGGTGTGCCTCGTACGGACCGTAGCCCGGAAGGTAGGAGGTGCCTCCGCCGAAGAGGGTCATGGTTCCGGCGACCAGGCGCATCAGGAAAATTGGCACCGGCGAGCTGTTGATGCGGTACATCGGATTGAGCAGGATGAGTCGATCCGCGGCGTCCGGGTGTTCGGCCGCGAAGACGGTGGCGATTGCGCCTCCCATTGAATATCCGTAGAGGATCGTCGTTGGGTGGGGCTTGGCCCGCACCACCTTCGTGTAGAAGAGCTCCAGATCCGAGAGAAAGCTCTTCCAGTTCTTCACGTACCAGCGATCTCTGGAGGGATAGTCGCCCTGGGAGAGACCCTGGCCTCGCAGATCTAGCAGGTAGAACGAGTAGCCCTCGTTGCGCAGATCGTAGAGAAGCTCGACGTAGGATTCGACCTGTTCGGTAAATCCCGGCACGATGACGACGGCGCCCTTCTCGTGGGGCGTTTCGATCGCCATCCAGTGGAGGATCCGGCCGTCTGCAGCCGTCAAGGTGCCCGTTGCCCGGGCGTGCTCGAACCATGGCCGGACCGTCCCCGGATAGTAGGTGTTGTATGTATTCTCGTCGATCGCGTCGACGGAAAATATCAAAACCGAAAGGAAGAGCACGACAATCACTTTTTTCATAGCATCCCCCTTGTCGTTCAGGCTGGGTCGCCGGATGATCATCCTACGCGAGTCGAGCAACAGGTCGGCGGGAATATCGTACACTTAATTGTAGGCAAAATCGCAGGTCGCTGACGGGCAGAGACGACCTTGGGGTCAACCGCCGGCGGGACGCGTCCTCCTCTACCCTCGTTCCGAATGGAAATCGCCGATGTGGACATCCGCGATGAAGGCTTTGGCCTCGGCGTAGCGAGCGAAGCTCCGAACCGACGCGAGTGACTCCGGGGTGTCGGCGACCCTGCTGCGAAGCGCTGCCGTGTCGATTCCTCTGGCCCCCAGCTTCTCGGCCTGCTCGTCGATGTAGGATCTCATGATTGCTGCATTGTATTCGGGATGAAACTGCACGCCCCACGCGCATCTGCCGATGCGAAACGCATGGTTCGGCTCGAAATCGTTCGTGGCCAGATGCACCGCGCCCGGCGGCAGGCGCAGGACGGTCTGAGTGTGGGTGGCGTGGGCGAGGAGCCTGCGGGGAAGCGACCCGAACACAACGTCATCGGCGGCTGCGTCGAGAAGCTCGATCTGCACCGTGCCGATTTCCTGACCGTGGGGATGATAGCCCACCTCTCCGCCGGCCGCTCGTGCGAGGAGCTGATGGCCGTAACAGATGCCGAAGATAGGAACTTCTGACCGAAGCAACGAGGTTATCCACCGTTCGGTTCTGAGGCTCCACGGCAGGTTGTCGGTCACCATAGCGTGAGAACCGGTAATGACTGCGCCGGCGCACTCTTCGGCCGGGGGAAGCGCGGCCCCGTGCTCGACATCGACGACACGCAGCTCGATACTCGACTCCCCGAGCGCCTCACGCGTCCATCGGTCAAAGTCGCCGAAGCGCTTCGCCGTGGCGGGGAAGGTGGTTCCCACTTTGACAATGTAGAGTACTTTCATACTTCGCCTCGAGAACAGACGGAAGGTCCTCGCCTTCTCGCCTGCTGTAGTCGCAGGTTAGCATCGCTCCTGACCGCCCTGTTGTCAACCGGAAGGTGGCTCACTCGCCTGCATCGTTTTGGGGGCAAAGTGACCTCTTGGTAGGGAATCCTCCGCTTGGGTCTTTGGCGAGCCGTCTCGCAGGAGGCTGCATTCGGGAAGGTGTGGTAGAATCTCTTTGAGCGAACCGGTATTGGGGAGCATGTTCGGCGCTGAGGGCAGGAGAGAATGAAAAAACGAATGATCCTTTCGATAGACGGCGGCGGGATCCGGGGCATCATACCCGCGTGCGCGCTTGTGAGGCTCGAGAAGGTGACGGGAAAGCTGACACGGGAGACCTTCGATCTTGTTGCGGGGACCTCTACCGGGGCGATCATCGCCGCCGCCGTGGCGGCCGGGATCCCGGCGACGGAGATCCGCGACCTCTACCTGCGTCGGGCAAAAGAGGTCTTCCCGTCGAGGCCGTTCAGCTTCATACGGCGAGTAATCACCGGTTCGATGTACTCCACGAAGAACCTCCACCGAGTCATCGCCGACTCACTCGGGACGGCGAGCAGGTGGAGCCTCAACGAGGCGCCCATCGACCTTCTGCTGACGGCGAAACGCATACCGGACGGAAGACCATGGTATTTCGTAAAGGATACCCCGAAGAACGCGCGCTGCACCGGCCGCCTGAATCTCGCCGACTGTGCCACGGCATCGGCGGCGGCGCCCACCTTCTTTGCCCCCTTTCCGATGCCCGAGCCGGGAGGGCCGCCGTCCGGCTGTGAACCGGTCGGGACGCTCGTCGACGGCGGCGTCGGAATCGCGGGTAACCCGGTCTACGAGGCGTGCATAGAGGCGTTCGATTACTCAGTCGGGTATACCCCCGCGGACACGATCGTCGTATCTCTCGGAACGGGCAGATATGTCCAGTTGAAGAAGCCGACCTGGATCTATCCGTGGCTGAACTGGGTGCTCGGTCAGCTCCTGGAGTCGCCTGAAGAGCAGCAGACCGAGATCGTCTGGCGGCTCTATCGCGAGACGGCGCTCTACCGGATCGACATCGCATTGAACGAGGATATCGGCCTCGACGCCACCAAAAGCATCCCCGAGCTGCAACGTTACGGCCGCGAGCTCGCGGACCGGATCGACTGGGAGGCGGTCTTGACCGCCACCGACCGGCGGTTCTTCATCGAGGCCGGCAAGACCTCACACCGTCGCTACGCCCACCGCGTCTCGTAGCCAACGAAGAGTCGAATCGGGGATTGGTCGCCGGCTCATCCCTTGAGCTCCCGCTATCGTCCGTTTGCCGCCTGTTTGCGTTTTGCCGCGGGGAGGATCGCCTTTCGCATTCGAAGCGATTTCGGGGTGATCTCGACGAGCTCGTCTTCGCGAATGAAGTTGATCGCGGCCTCGAGGGTCATGGTCCTGGGAGGCGAGAGGATTACGTTCTCGTCGCGGCCGGCCGCGCGCATGTTGGAGAGCTTCTTGGTCTTACAGGGATTCACGTCCAGGTCGTTCTCGCGGTTGTGCTCACCGACAACCATCCCCTCGTATACGGCGTCGTCCGGTTGGATGAAGAGCGTTCCGCGCGGCTCGAGGTTGAAAAGCGCGTAGGGAACGGCGCCGCCCTGGCGGTCGGCGACCAGTGACCCGCTGAAGCGCGACGGGAAGTCGCCCCGATGGGGCTCGTAACCTTCGAGATAGCTGTTCATGATACCGGTGCCCTTGGTGTCGGTGAGAAGCTCGTCGCGAAAACCGATGAGCGCACGCGAGGGAACGGAAAACTCGAGACGACAGCGTCCACCGCCGTGGTTTTCGAGCCCGGTAAGCCGGCCCTTTCTGATGGAGAGCTTCTCCGTCACCACCCCGGTGAACTCCTCGGCGCAGTCGACGTGGAGCCGCTCGATCGGCTCGAGGGTCTGCCCGTTCTCGCTTTTCGTGATGACTCGAGGACGGCCGACGCACATCTCGTAGCCCTCGCGCCTCATCGTCTCGATGAGGATGGCCATCTGGAACTCTCCGCGACCCTTGACGAGGTAGCCCTCCTTGTCAGAGGTCTGCTCCACCTGGAGCGAGACGTTGCGTAGGGTCTCCTTCATGAGTCGGTCGCCGAGCTTGCTCGCCTGCACGAACCTCCCCTCCCTCCCGGCAAACGGCGAGGTATTCCTGAGGAAGAGCATCGAGACCGTCGGCTCGTCGACGGCGATTCGCCGCAGGGCGAGCGGCGCTTCGCGGGTGCAGATCGTATCTCCGATGTGTACCTCGTCTATGCCTGAAAGCACGACGATGTCGCCTGCCTGCGCCTCCTCGGTCTCCACGATGGAGATCCCCTCGTAGACCTGGAGCTTCGACACCTTGAGCGGCTGCTGCCTCCCGCTGTGGTCGATCCGAACCAGCGTATCGTTCGCCCGGACCGGCCGGTTCCTGATCTTGCCGATCGCGAGCCGCCCGAGGTAGTCGGAGTAACCGAGATCGGAGACGAGCATCTGGAACGGATGGTCGGGATGCGAGGAGGGAGGAGGCAGCTCGTTGACGATCGCCTCGAGCAGCGGCCGGAGGTTCTCTCCCGGCTCGTCGAGGCTGGTCGAGGCGACGCCGTCCCTGCCGACCGCGTAGATGAGCGGAAACTCGATCTGCTCGTCGGTCGCCCCGAGGTCGATGAAGAGGCTGTAGATCTCGTCGCGCACGACCTCCGGCCTCGCGTCTTTGCGATCGATCTTGTTTATGACGACGATTACCTTCAGACCCGCCTCGAGGGTCTTCTTCAATACGAAACGGGTCTGCGGCAGAGGTCCTTCGGCCGCGTCCACGAGGAGGAGCGCTCCGTCGGCCATCGAGATCGCCCGCTCGACCTCGCCCCCGAAATCGGCGTGGCCCGGGGTGTCGATGATATTGATCTTTATCCCGCGCCAGGAGACCGCACAGTTTTTCGCGGCTATCGTGATGCCCCGCTCCCGCTCCAGGTCGAGGCGATCCATCAATCGTTCTTCGACAACCTGGCCGTCCCGAAAGACGCCGCTCTGGCGGAACATCGCGTCGACGAGGGTCGTCTTGCCGTGGTCGACGTGCGCGATGATGGCGATATTCCGGATGGTTCCGGTGAGAGTGCTCGTGCTCATGGTGGTCCTTATGGTGCGAACGAACGGTCGCGCTGCGACCGGCTCCGTGGTCAGCAATTCTTTGCTCGGTGCTGTTTCGGAGGGTGTCACGCACTCCAAAAAGAAGCCGAGCGCGCCGTCTGCGGCGCGAGCAGAAGATACACGAAACTCGGAGGAAAGTCCAACGGGAGGTCGACTGATCGGGCCGGCCGAACGAGGGATCGAGAACGCCTACGCGGGGATAGTGGGCTCGGTCGCCGATCGGCCGTCCGGCTTGTTGATCCGCGCGCCCTCCGGGGCGGGGATTCGTGCCGGGTGCTCGCCGGGGCCCGGCGGCCTGCCGTCGCGATCGAGCCCGGCGAGCAGCGGATCTGCGGTGGAGCGCATCCACTCGAGCAGCGTTCCGCGCAGCTCCGAGAGGCGCTGGGCGTACTGCGCCTCACCGGCGAGGTTGTTCGTCTCGTGGGGATCGAACAGCAGGTCGTAGAGCGCCTCCGCTTCCACCGGGAACCAGCCCGACTCGAGGAGCGCGTTCTTGCTCTCGCCGTCGTCGATGTTCGGGAGCACCGGTGTCGTGCGGCCGTCGTAGCGGGCGATGTACTTGTAGCGGGGGGTGCGCACGCAGCGCTGCGGCTCGTAGGCGGCGTGATAGCTCACCTCGGCGAAGATGCGGTCGTTGACCTCCGGCCGCTCCCCTCGCAGGATGGGCAGCAGCGAGCGGCCCTGGAGCCATTCGGGGCGCTCGATCTCCAGGTAGTCGCAGAGTGTCGGAAAGAGGTCTATCTGGCTGACAAGGGCGTCGACGACCCGCCCGCCTTCGAAATCGCGCGGGCCTCGCATGATGAGGTATACCCCGACGCCGTCGTCGGTCAAGTGGGATTTCATTCGCGGAAAGGCGATGCCGTGGTCGGTCGTGGCGATCACGAGGGTGTTCTCAGCCCGCCCGCTGCGATCGAGGGCTTCGAGCACCAGACCGATCTTCCGGTCGAGCTCCCGAACGCTCCGCTCGTAGCGCGCCCTGTCGGTCCTGATCGCGGGGAGGTCGGGAAGGGGGGCAGGTGGCGCGACCTGATCGGCCTCCCGCGGATCCTCGAGCTCGGGGAACTCGCGGTGGGTCTCGAAGAAGCCGACCGAGAGAAAGAAGGGTCCTGGGGGCGGCGCGGAAATGAAGCGGACGGCCTCCTCGTGGGCGGTTTCGTAGCCGCCGAGGTAGCGGTCGTAGCCGATGATCTTCCACGCCGGGAGGCCGCCGTCCTCCCCACCGGGTTCCGGCCCGCCGCCGAAGGGGATATCCGAGGGAGACCCGTGGGCAACGTGTTGGACGCCGGCCAGCGCGGTGAGGTAACCGTGAGAACGCAGGGTACCGACGAGATGATGCCGGTAGTCGTAGAGCGCGAACCCGCGGTGGGCGAGTCCGAGCATGCCGCAGGAGTGGGGCGCCTGCCCGGTGAGAAGAGCCGCTCGGCTCGGAGAACAGGTGGGGGCGGCGCTGAAGGCGTTTCGAAAGAGCACCCCACCCTCGGCCAGCGAGGCGAGCTGCGGAGTCGCCGATGCGTTGCCGTAGGGCTCAATGTAGCGGCCGGTGTCGTGAGAGTGGATGTAGAGGATGTTCGGTCGAAACGGCTCACGCATGCGATCTTCCCCTTCTCGGGTCGGCGCCGAGCCAGACGGGAGAGCTCCACGCCCACTGACCGTTCTTCTGGCCGACGCGAACGTAATAGTAATCCGCGCCACGGCCGCTGCCCCCTGCATCGACCGAGTCTGCGGCCTCTAACTCCGCGGCATATTCGGCTTCCGGTACGAGGCGGTGGATGTGAACGGCTCCCGAGAGAAACCCTCCGAGGTAGAAAGAATCCGACTCCTCCAGGAGCTCGGCGAAACGGAGCTCCCGCCGGACGCCGTTCGCCACGAGGCGAAGCATCGACGATGGCTCTCCTTCCACCTCTACGCAGAACCCCTGCGTCGAGCTCGTGGTAGGCGTTGGGTTGCCGTAGGTCACGGTGGTGAATCGCAGGGTCTGCTCGTCGGGTGAGTCGAAGCTGCTCCCGTGCGGCGCCTCGTCGCCCGAATCGTTTCCCCCGGCTTCGCCTGCGCCGGGGCGGGAGGCCTTCGGGTCGACGATGTCAATCCCTCGAAATCTCGGTTCGGAGCCGACAATCCGCGCGTCCTCGAGCCCGATCTCGACTTCCCAATTTTGGCGAATGTTCGTCTCTCCCCAACCGACCTCCACGACGATCTTGCCGCGCAGCGGCCCCTTGGGAGACGCTCCCCGGTCACCGGGCGAGCTCCATGAGTCGAAACGCTTCCAGAGAGTACCATTCTTGACGACGTCGATCGCCTCCAGCGCATAACCTCCGCGCACGCTGATCGAGATCCGCCGAACGCCGGTGTCCGCCGCCTCGCTTCCCATGGGAGCGCCCGCGACGGTGAGCCCGAGCGCGATCCTGTCGCCGGTGAGCGCATAGGCGCGCCGTTCTCGAAGCGAATCCCAGATCGCCTGCCTGGAAAGCGAGTTCGCCCACACCGCGAGGCGTCCGTGGCCGTAGCTTCCGGGGTGGGCGTTGTGATGATCGGTGGAGGCGACTACTCCGAAGCGCTTTCCGCGGCGTAGTCCCCCCTGCATGGTGTTGGCTCCGACGCGCGGACCCATGGTATGAAGGTAGGGCAAAGGCCCGTCGTCGCTCTCGGCACAGCCGTGCATCGAAAGGATCTCGACGAGGGGGCTCAGCTCCTCCTCGAAGGTGTCCCAGTTGATGCCGCGGTATCCCCGGTGGTAGCCGATATGATGCGGGATGAGGAGCACCGACCCGGCGTCGAGTCCGAGACCGCGGATCTTGTCACGCAGCTCCTCGAGCCGCTTCGCTGTGAAGAGGGTTCCCCCTCCTTGCCGGTAGTAGAGGACGTAGTCCCCGTCCTCCATCGAGTGCCACTCAAAGCTGGGAAAGGTTACGAAGCGTCCCGGGTCGTTATTGGCCTCGGTCGCCTCGAGGTAGCCGTCCCACGCCTGCTCGAAGCGGCGAAAGCCCCGTTCGTGGTACTCGACGACGGAATCCAGACGCGGCTCCCCTCGCGGCATGTCGGGCCAGAAGGCGTGGCCGGTTACGCTCGTGAAGTCGAGTTGAAGGCGAGCGTTGCGAAACGCCTCGTCAATCGAGCCGTATCCGTAGCTGAGGCCGCAATGGTTGTGGATATCACCGAAGTAGAGCGACCTTCCCTCGTATCCCGGGGCGGCAAAACCGTTCATTGACTCTCATCCAAAGGGAAATCGATCCTCCGTCCCGTCTGCGCGGAGCGGTAGGCACCGAGAATCATCTCGAGCGCGGCGATTCCGTCGTCGATTGTAGATACTATGCTGCCTCCCTCGACGAGCGCGTCGACGAACGCCCGTGGAGCGAGGGTATGGATTCGAGAGAAGTCGAAGCTCTCGCCGGTATCCCTCCAAACCTCGTCTCCCGCACGGTAGACTGTCAGGTGCGGCCAATACTGTCCGCGTGAGTTGGAGGCCCGGTCGGTCAGGCTTTCGATGATGACACCCTCCTCTCCGTAGATCTCGGTGGTCGGCCCGCCGGCCGGCCAGTTCCAGGCAGATTCGAGGACGGCGGTCACTCCTGTGGAGAACCGAAAGAGCGCGGTTCCGCCGCTTTCGACGGAGTATCGGTCGGGCTCGGAGGTCAAGGCGACCACCGAGGCGGCTTCGCCGAGCAGGGCGCGGAGGGCATCGGTCTCGTGAATCCCTTCGTCGAGAAGCGCGCCGCCGCCGGAGGCGCTCGGGTCGACGATCCACGGGATGTCCTTTTCGAGCCCCGCAAGCGCGAAGTTGTGACCGTGGCGCTTCCGAACGTGGGTAACCCGTCCGATCTCGCCGCTTCGGACAAGCTCGATGATGCGCCTATTCGCGGGGATGAGACGCTGCGGCGATGATTGAAAGTAGCGTATGCCCGCCGCTTCAACCGCGGCTTTCATCCCCCGTGC
>Ga0315535_1002881_pt1 | contig 10739 bp, 9 predicted proteins | sample SalMarSW160220MG_2_FD_203092 | JGI IMG/M metagenome (GOLD analysis project Ga0315535, IMG submission 203092) | Salt marsh sediment microbial communities from the Plum Island Ecosystem LTER, Massachusetts, United States - Salt Marsh Sediment SW1602-20 ...
TTCGCTGCTGTGGGATATACCATGGTGGCCCGGAAACTTGTCGAAGATTACAATCCCATTACCATTACAGCTTACCAGAGTTTCTATGGCTTGCTGATGTTCTTACCTCTTTTCCTGTTTAGGGAGCTTCCCCTGCCGGAACTGGACACCATTTCAAACGCCAGCCTGCTGGCAGTACTCTACCTGGGTGTTTTCGGATCGGGGATTTGCTTTATTCTTCTAACACTCGCCATCAGGGAGCTGGGGGCTGCAAAGGCCAATATCTTTGCCAACATCGTTCCGGTGGTTACTGCCTTTATCTCCTTTATGATGCTCAGGGAACCCATGCCGCTCATCAAAATTGCAGGCATCCTTGTGGCCATTGCGGGACTTCTCCTTACCCAGATTGGAACCATCAACTGGAAAACGTCTGCCAAAAAAGGAGGTTTTCGTCATCCACCCTATTCCTGATCCAAATGGCAAAGATTGTGTTTATTGTTCAGGGAGAAGGAAGGGGCCATTTATCCCAATCTGTGGCTCTGAAAGAGTACCTGGAGATTGCAGGACATACTGTGGAGGCGGTATTTGCCGGATGCAACAGCCTCCATCCGCTTCCATCATACTACAGAGAGCTGTTTGGTGACAGGTTGAAGTGTTTTGCAAGCCCGTTTTTTCTTCGCACCCCCAATAAAAAGGGAATCTATGTGGGTCGGACCATCCTTTTCAATCTGTTCAGAAGCCTCCTCTATCTAAGGGAAGTGAAGCGGATTCGACGGGAACTTGCCAGGCTCAATCCCCATGTGGTATTCAACTTCTATGATCTGGTGGGTGCGCTGGCATTGCAAAAAGTTTCCCCATCGGTCAAAAAAATAGGCATTGGGCATCACTTTTTCCTGCATCTTGATGAATACAGGTGCTCTGGAGGGAACGCTTTACATGAATGGTTCCTCAGGCTTCATACCCGTAAAGTGATGGGGTCTTGTGACAAAGTTCTGGCGCTTTCATTCAGGGAGTTGACCGGAAATGAGCAGATTACCGTGGTGCCACCCCTGGTGAGAGAGCAGTTCAGGAATGCTACCCATAAGGAGGGACCTGCCACGCTCATTTACCTTCTGAATGAAGGATTTGCCAGTGACATTACCACCATTGCCGAAAACAACCCGGATTTTCAGGCGGATATATTTTCTGAGCTTCCCACGGAAACTCCCATGCCTCCTGCTATCCGCCTTCACGCCATCAATGACCGGGCATTTCTGGAGAAGATGGAATCGTGCCGGAATCTGATTACCACTGCCGGATTTGATACGGTAGCCGAAGCAGCATATATGGGTGTCCCGTTGGGCGTGGTTCCTGTAAGGAATCATTTTGAACAGCATTGCAACAGCTTCGACATGGAAAGAAGCGGTCTGGGGGTTTCGCTCGATGGTTTTACTGCAGAGGGGCTGCAAGGGATTAAAAAGAGCGATAACCAATGGTTCAGACAGTGGGTGGACAGGGCCGGTGAAATGATCATTAATCAAATGGAAGAATAATATCGGGGCCGGAAGGCCGTTTTAAATTGTAATGAGAAGCAGGTTCATCATCGCATTGATCATCGGATTGATCCCGGTTCTTGTCCAGGCACAGAAGGGAGGGGAATTCACCTATAGTTTCCTTGGGCTTACCAACTCGGCCAGGGTAGCTGCGCTGGGTGGAGAGTCGGTGTCTCTGTTGGATGATGATATCAACCTGGTATTTCACAATCCGGCTCTCCTGACAGCAGGAATGCATAACAATCTGAATCTGAATTATGTAAACTATTTTGCCGGTGTCAATTTCGGCTATGCTTCCTATGGATATCATCGGGAAGGCATCGGAAATTTTGTTGCCGGGATCCATTATGTGGATTATGGTACATTCGACCGGACCGATGAACTGGGAGAGAATATGGGCACTTTCAGGGCATCGGAATACGCTCTGAACCTGGTTTATTCCAGGTCCATCATTGACTCCATGCTCACTGCAGGAATCAATCTAAAACCCATCTTCTCCTCTTTCGAACAATACAATTCATTGGGAATTGCAGTGGATGCAGGAGTTACCTATCACAATCCGGGAACCCTGACCACCCTAGGTTTGGTGGCCAAGAACATGGGTGTTCAGCTTACCACCTATACCGGAGTCAGGGAAAAACTCCCCTTTGAAATTCAGGCCGGGATTACCCAGGGTCTGGCACATGCCCCATTCAGGTTCAGCATCACATACCAGAACCTGGAAAGGTGGGACCTGACCTATGTGAAATCCGATAATATAAACGATCCCCTGGGAGAAGATATAAAAAAGAGCGGCTTTGATGTGTTTGGCGACAAACTGATGCGACATCTTGTATACGGGGTTGAGTTCCTGATCGGGGAGAATTTTCATGCTGACCTGGGCTACAATTACAAACGAAGAAAAGAGATGAGCGTGGCGGCAAAGCCCGGGATGGTGGGATTCTCCTGGGGATTTGGCTTCAGAATATCCAAATTCCACATTGCTTACGGACGCTCATCCTATCACCTGGCCGGCGGGACCAATCATTTCTCTCTCACCACCAACCTTTCTGAATTCTACAGAAAGCAATAAAGCAGGGTTTTTCGACGGTTGTAAAACACTATCTTTGATTCTGCAAAATCAATGCCTGTGAATCAACGGAAAATCATTATTGCCCTGGACGGACATTCCTCCTGCGGAAAAAGCACCTACGCCAAAAGAATTGCGGCCAGACTGGGGTATGCATATGTTGACTCCGGGGCCATGTACAGGGCAGTAACCCTGGCAGCTATGGATGCGGGTCTGTTTGATTCCACCGATGCACCATCCGCAGAGCTGGTGGATAAGCTTCTGGCAGGTATTTCCCTTGACCTGCGGTATAATCCTGTCAGAGAGCGGACAGAGATCTTTCTGAACAACCGCATGGTGGAAGACCTGATCAGGCACATGGCTGTTGCGGCGCACGTAAGTTATATTGCCACCATTCCTGAAGTCCGGCGAAAAATGGTGGAGTACCAGCGAAGCCTTGGTGAAGGAAAGGGAATTGTCATGGATGGCCGGGACATAGGTACGGTTGTTTTTCCGGAGGCAGAACTAAAGATTTTTCTGACGGCTGCCGTAGAAGTACGTGCCATGAGGCGCTTCAGGGAGCTGATCGAAAAGGGAATGCCTGCCAATCTGGAAGAGGTAAGGCAGAACATCCTAAAGCGCGACCATATTGATTCAACCCGGCAAGACAGCCCCCTCATTCAGGCGAAAGATGCCATTGTGCTCGATAACTCTGAACTGACAGTCGATCAGCAGATGGATTGGTTCATGGACATTTATCAACGCATCATTTCGGATGGCCACAGTTGAGATTGATCAGGGAGCCGGTTTTTGCTTTGGTGTGGAACAGGCGATTCAGACGGCTGAATCGCACCTCAGGAACGGGGAGACCCTATACGGACTTGGGGAGATGGTTCATAACAGCGAGGAGCTGAGGAGGTTGCATGAACTTGGAATGAAGACCATCGGGCACAGTGACCTATCCGGCCTGAAGGCAGGACGGGTCCTGATCAGGGCCCATGGAGAGCCGCCATCCACTTTTGAATTTGCAGCTGCAAGTGGGATTGTTGTGATCGATGGTACCTGTCCCATTGTCCTGAAGTTGCAGGAACAGGTCAGGAAAACATACCTGAAGATGGACCATACCAAGGAACAACTGGTGATTTTCGGGAAGCCTGAACATCCTGAGACCGTCGGGCTGCTCGGACAGGTGAACGGAGATGCAACAGTGATCACTACTCCCGGGGATGTAAAGAAGGTGGACAACACAAGGGGAGTAACCCTTTTTTCCCAGACCACCATGGATCCTGACCTTTTCAGGGAAGTTGAAAGGGAATTGAAAGCCCATCTGGCGGGAGCAGGGATTTCTGCCTTCCGGTCAAGTTGTACCATCTGCGGACAGATGAAAAAAAGGAAACCGGGTCTGCAGGCCTTTGCAGAAAAGCATGATGTGCTCATTTTTGTGAGTGGAAAAAACTCTTCCAACGGCAAAATGCTGTATGAGTTCAGTCGTTCAGTGAACCCAAGGGCCCATTGGATCTCAGAGGAAAGTGAACTGGATCCGGCCTGGTTCACCGGCGCAGATTCCATCGGGATCAGCGGAGCAACCTCCACATCCAGAACCCAGCTGGAATCGGTTGGTAAACGGGTAAAAAACATCATCTCTTCTTCGTATAAAAATCCTTAATTTTGCCACGGTTAACAATTGATTTAAATGGGAAAGATTAAAAGAGTAGGTGTGCTTACATCCGGGGGTGATGCTCCCGGAATGAATGCCGCCATCCGGGGCGTTACACGCACCGCAATATATTACGGACTTGAAGTCACCGGGATCAGACATGGTTATCATGGCATGATCAACAGTCATTTCATGAACCTTCGCGCGCACAGTGTGAGCGATATTCTGGCCAGGGGCGGAACCATACTGAAAACGGCCAGGAGCAAAGAGTTCATGGAACCGGAGGGCCGTAAAATGGCTTATGATAACCTGAAAGCAGCAGGGATAGACGCCGTGGTGGTGATCGGGGGTGATGGCTCACTTACTGGAGCCAGGGTATTCTGCGATGAGTATTTTGATATTCCTTTCATCGGGATACCGGGAACCATTGACAATGACATCTACGGGACCGACTATACCATCGGATATGATACTGCACTGAATACTGTGGTAGAAGCGGTGGATAAGATCAGGGATACTGCCGGCAGTCACAATCGTCTGTTTTTCATCGAAGTGATGGGCCGGGATGCTGGTTTTATTGCCCTGAAAAGCGGTATTGCATGTGGAGCGGAAGCCATACTTATTCCGGAAATACAGGGCCAGGTTCAGAACCTGAAGAATTATCTTGAGAAGGGATTCAAGAGGAAAAAGTCCAGCAACATCATTATCGTAGCCGAAGGAGATGAAGAGGGTGGTGCCTTTGCCATTGCCGAAAAAGTAAAGGAGGATTTCAAGGACTATGATACCAGGGTATCGGTTCTGGGTCATATTCAGCGAGGCGGGACTCCTTCGGCCTATGACCGGGTCAGTGCCAGCACACTCGGTTATGCCGCCATTGAGGCTCTGCTGGATGACCAGAAAAGCGTCATGGTGGGATTTCATAACGGTGAAGTCGACCTCATTCCTTTCAGAAAGGTGATCAAGCTAAAGAAAAAAGTGGACCCGGAACAGATGCAAATGGTTGAGATCCTTTCGGTGTAATTTCGTACATTACCTTCCATGTCAGGTCGAGCATGTTTTGCCCAGGTGATCATTCCCCTGGCAGTGGAAGGTCCGTTTACCTATGTCATTCCGGAATCAGCCGGGGATGGGATTGGCCTCGGAAGCCGCGTGCTTGTCCCTTTTGGGAAGAAACGTATCTACAGTGCCGTGGTCAGTTCCCTGACCGATACCCCGCCGGAAGGATTTACGCCCAGGGAGATTATTGAAGTACTGGATGAACAGCCGATGGTATTGTCCCCCCAGCTACAGCTCTGGGACTGGATGTCCGCCTATTATATGTGCAGCCATGGTGAGGTCATGCGTGCGGCCCTTCCATCCGGATTACGTCCTGAAAGTAAGTCGAATGTAAGGATCAGTGCAGGATATGTCGATGATGGTTCCATGGATCACCACGAAAGGTTGTTGTTCGAGGTGATCAGGGACCAGGGAGAAGTGACCATGGGTGATCTGGAGATGACCGCGATTTCCGAAAGACCGCTGAAGGTTCTGAAAAAACTCATTGAAAAGGGGGCTGTGGAGATCAATGAATTTGTACGAACCCTGGTCCGCAAACAGCAGGTATCTTATATCCGTTTGTCCGGATCCATGCATTCGGAAGAAGCCATCCACCTTTCCCTGGACCAGCTGTTCAGAGCACCCAGACAAAAAAGTATCCTGGAAAGATACCTGCAACTGGCCGGACCGGAGGATTATCACACAGAGGTTCCAAAGACAGCGCTGACCACATTGGAGGGAGATGCCGGAGCACTCTCCTCCCTGATAAAAAAGGGAATACTGGTGCAGGTTGACAGGGAAGAGATGGGGAAGGGATCCGAAGAAGAGAGCAGCCCGGCCAGAGAACCATTTTCCCTGAACCGGGAGCAGACTGATGCACTGCAAAGCATCAGGAGCCAGTTTCAGAAACACCAGACCGTATTGCTGCAGGGGGTGACTTCCAGTGGGAAAACAGAACTTTATGTGCACCTGATCAGGGAGCAATTGGAGGAAGGGAAACAGGTTCTGTACCTGTTGCCTGAAATAGCGCTGACCACGCAGATCATTGAACGCATACAGGAGGTTTTCGGCAACAAAGTGGGTGTTTACCATTCCCGGTACAGCGATACCCAGAGGGTATACGTTTACAGGAACCTGCTGGGGATGACCGATCAGGAGCCCTTTGAGGTGATCATTGGAGTAAGATCGGCTATTTTTCTTCCCTTTCATCAACTGGGTCTTGTGATCATCGATGAGGAGCACGAGACTACTTTTAAGCAGCACGATCCGGCTCCCCGTTACCATGCCCGGGACGCTGCCCAGGTGCTTGCCCTGTTTCACGGGGCGAAGGTCCTCATGGGTACGGCCACCCCATCTTTTGAATCACTCTACAATGCCAGAAGCGGTAAATATGGATTTACTTCCATCCTCGGACGCTACGGTGAAGTAAAGAAGCCGGAAGTGATTCTGGCCAATACCAAAGTGGCAATTCACCGAAAGCAAATGGTTTCGCATTTTACACCCCAGCTCATGGAAGGGATCAGGGAAGCCCTTGAGGCAGGTGAACAGGTGATCCTTTTCCAGAACCGCCGGGGATATTCCCACTATATTGTTTGCAACGACTGCGGGGAGATCCCCAGATGCAAGCGCTGTGATGTGAGCCTGACTTATCACCGGACCAGCCGGAAGCTCGAGTGCCACTATTGCGGGCACAAGGAGAACATGCCCGCAGATTGTCCGTCCTGTCACGGAACCAATATGAGCATGAAGGGTTTTGGTACCGAAAAGGTCGAGGATGAGATGGCAGTGGTCTTTGAAGGGATCAGGGTGGGCCGGCTTGATACGGACACAGCGCGTTCCCAGAGGGGGTATGAAAGGGTAATCAGGGATTTCGGGAAGGGCAGGCTGGATGTGCTCATCGGCACCCAGATGATCTCAAAAGGGCTTGATTTTGAGAATGTAAGCCTGGTGGGCGTCCTGGATGCGGACAGCATGTTGTACTTTCCCGATTTCAGGGCATTTGAACGCAGCTTTCAATTGATCTCACAGGTGAGCGGTAGAGCAGGAAGGCGCAGGAAGCAGGGGAAGGTCATCATCCAGACCATGGACCCGGAGCATCCCGTGATACAATTTATTCTGAATGATGATTACGAAGCGCTCTACAGGGAACAGATGGAAGAGAGGCAGGTGTTCGGTTATCCTCCCTTCACCCGGATGATCAGGGTCACTTTCAGGCACAAGATCCCCTCCATCCTTGATGGTGCCACCGAACTGGTGGCCCTTAGGCTGAAGGAAATATTTGCGAGCAGGGTGTTTGGCCCGCAGTACCCTTCCGTGAGGAAAGTCAACGATACATTCATCAAACAGATCATCCTGAAAATCGAAAGAAAGGCTTCCTACGAAAGGGCCAAGGATCTTCTGGGAGATGTGCTGAAGGAGACACTCAGCGGTGAGGTCTACCGCTCCATCCGTATCTCCGTGGATGTGGATCCCCTTTGATTATAAAATTTTATCTTTGCCCTACCTGATGAACGACCATGTTTGAATCCACGGATTTTCAAAACCTTTTCGAAATGTTCAACAACCAGAAGATCCTGGTTGTGGGCGATGTGATGATCGATACCTACCTGTGGGGCAAAGTGGGAAGGGTTTCGCCCGAAGCCCCTGTTCCCATCGTTTCGGGAATCATCGAGGAAAACCGGCTGGGCGGTGCCGCCAATGTGGCATTGAATGTGAAAGCCATGGGCGCTGTACCCATTCTCTGTTCAGTGATCGGAGATGATGAACGTGGCAGAACCTTCCTGGAATTAATGGAGGAGCAGTACCTGTCGGATATCGGGCTTGTGGTGGACGATCACAGGGTTACCACACAGAAGACCAGGGTGATCAGTGGCAATCAGCATCTTCTGAGGGTGGATGAGGAGATGGATGTCTTCCTTTCCAAAAGGATTCAGGATGAATTCATTGATCTGATCCTGAACCTGCTGGAAAGTGGTGGTTTCGATGCCTTGATTATGCAGGACTATGACAAAGGAGTGCTGACACCCAGGGTGATCTCGGAACTGACCGTGGCGGCAGACCGGGCAGGAGTTCCGGTACTGGTGGACCCCAAGTTCAGGAGTTTTAACCTCTATAAAAACGTCCGGCTTTTCAAGCCCAACTTCAAAGAACTGGTTCGGGGACTGAACCTGGATCTGAAGAAACAAGACATTGCCAGGCTTGCCGAGCAGGTGATTGATTACCAGAAAAAACAACACATCGATACGTTCCTCTTGACCCTGAGTGAACAGGGCATGTTGACCACCAGGGATGGATCCTATGATCACATCCCGGCCATTGTCAGGGAAATTGCAGATGTATCGGGAGCGGGAGATACTGTGATCAGCGTAGCCGCACTCTGTGTGGTATCAGGCATGGAGGCTCCCCAGATGGCAGCAATATCCAATCTGGCAGGCGGCCAGGTATGTGAAAAAGCGGGGGTGGTCCCGGTGGATCCGGTAAAGCTTCTGGCAGAATGCCTGCACTACTTTAAAAGTTCATAAAGTTTTGGTACTTTTGGCAACCATTTCGGGGTATAGCGCAGCTCGGTAGCGCGCGTCGTTCGGGACGACGAGGTCGTGGGTTCAAATCCCGCTACCCCGACAAAAGAGAAAAAGGCCTGGCATTTTGCCGGGTCTTTTTTTTGGGAAGCGTTGAATGCTTGCATTCACAAGCGGCCAGAAAATAAAGACCAGGAGGCGAAGCCTCAGTCCTTTTTCTCTTTTAGGACACCCCCTCACCGGGATCACGACGAATGAAATGAGGAGTAATCCCCCGGGATCAGGAGAAGCTTTGCTTCGACTAATCCCGCTACCCCGACAAAACAGGACTTCCTTCAACTTTTGAGTGGAGTCCTTTGTTTTTGCCCTCACCTGGCGATCGCTTGTTTCCCATTTCCCAACGCTTTATTAAACCCCAGGCTTTAACCATTGCCTGCATTTCAAATGATGCTGGCAAAAAGTAAAGTGCCATCGCATATACGGGATTATTTTATAAAATCCAGGTAGTTCTCACGGTTTAACAGCTGTACATCTGCTTTGTAGGTTTCTTTCCAGGATTTGGGGATGCGAATACTCCCTTTCCCCCACTTGATCTCATACCCTGTCAATACCCCTTGATTTTCCTCAACGTAGTCTATCTCAGCTCCTGTGTAAAGCCGCCAAAAGTATGAGTTCGCTAAGAATCTGTGATTATTTAACCATTTCTGACGTTCGGCAATGAGGAAGTTTTCAAATAAGGCTCCTGAATCATTTCTTTGATCCAGACGATTCACGTTACCAATCAAATAATTCCGGATTCCAGTGTCCCAGAAGTATATCTTACTCGATTTCTTAATCTCATTTCTCAGATTCCGGCTAAATCCACCTAAGCGGAAAAGAACAAAAGCCTTTTCAAATAGTCCGATGTAAGATTCTACTGTTTCATGGTTCAGTTTTAAGGATTGGCTCAGTTCATGTATTGAAACTTCGGAACCGACTTGAAATGCCAGTAATTTCAAAAGTTGATAAGCCTTTTGAATATGCCTGATCTGGCCAATTTCAATGATGTCCTTCATCAAATAGGATTCGCCAATCTCTCTCAGAACTTCAAACCTTTCATTGCGATTCGATTGAGTAAGGACCTCAGGATAAGAGCCAAAAACCAAAAAATCGTCCAGACGTTGCTTTAGTTCAAAAGAATTATGCATTGAGCCCATCTCTTCCTGACTCAAAGGGAAAAGAGTAAAAACCCTTTTTCGTCCGGTCATTGGCTCCCCAAGTTTTGTTGACAGGTCAAATGATGATGAACCAGTAACAACAACCCGTAATGAGGGCAATTCATCATGGAGGATCTTTAAATGAATTCCCAGATCCGGAATTTTCTGACCCTCATCGATAAATAGCAGTTCATATCCCTCAACCAAATCCAGCATTTTTTTCAGATCCTGTCCACTGAAAACTTCCTGGAAACGGGCTTGATCAGCATTTACCCGAACTGTTTTATAGGGTAGCTCTTTGGTAATGCTGGTCAGCAATGAGGTTTTTCCAGTCTGTCTGGCTCCATACAAAACAACAAGCTTTTGACCCTTCATCAGTTCCTCCGAAATGCTCTTTCGCAAGTATCTCTTAATCCACATAGTGTAAATATCGTAAATAATACTGGTGTACCATAAAAATTAACGTTAAAAATTATGATACGATATAATATTTCTAATTTTGGCTCACATACAATGCAAGTAGAAAATGGATATTCATCTTGATTGCTCTACCACTATGCAGCACTCCTGATAGCATTGCATCACCCTGTTATGTTTATGTAATCAAATAGATTATGTACAGTTTGGCATCTAATATGCTTATTCTCAATGCAAGGCCCTGGTTTATCTTTACATAATATCGTCCCTTATTTAAAAGCTTTTCAACCATTCTAAAAGCTCACCATCCTTTAGCCACAATGCATCCGTTTTTTGATCGCTTTTCGAGATGCCTAT
>Ga0315535_1002883_pt1 | contig 10733 bp, 7 predicted proteins | sample SalMarSW160220MG_2_FD_203092 | JGI IMG/M metagenome (GOLD analysis project Ga0315535, IMG submission 203092) | Salt marsh sediment microbial communities from the Plum Island Ecosystem LTER, Massachusetts, United States - Salt Marsh Sediment SW1602-20 ...
TTTGGAATTGATAAATATCTTTTTTCTCCCTAAGACTGTTTTCCTTTTGTTTCAACTCATTCAGTTTTTTTGACGCTTGCGAAAGCCGTACAAATTTTCCCTTATAATCCTGTAAAAGATTATCCGTCGCACCGAATTCATCTAAAAATTCAATATGGGTCTCTGTTCGCAAAAGTGATTGATGCTCGTGCTGACCGTGAAGATCAACAAGGAGATCACCAATATCTTTTATAACATTAAGAGTAACAGGAGTGTCATTCAGAAAGCAGCGATTATTTCCTTTTAAGGAAATTTCTCTTCGCATTATAAGCTCAGGAAGAACATCAATTTCATTTTCTTCGAGAATTTGTTTTACTTTCTTATTTCCCTCTACTTCAAAAATGCCCTCTACAATAGATTTCTGTGCTCCCTTTCTAACAACCTCAGTTGAGGCTCGTTCACCAAGCAACAGGCTCATTGCATCTATCAGGATTGACTTTCCCGCTCCCGTTTCGCCGGTTATAATATTCAAACCTCGCCCAAATTCCACATTTATATGGCCAATAAGGGCGTAATCTTTAACTAAGAGGGATTTTAGCATAAACTCTTCATTTTAAGGTGGGAATAATTTAGTCTATTTTAGCTGCAATTTCAAAATTTTAGTAGTGGCTTCATAGAGATTTTAAACATATCCTGCTTGTGCAAAATAAGCTACATGTAAAATTATTTTTGTAAACACTTAAGTAGTCCATGGATTTGTTTACTTAGAAATTTCAAAGATATGGTTTGGCATCCTTGTTGTTATTTTTTCTAATGTTATAATACATATGGGGGCTATCAATGAAAAAAAGAATATTTCTAATAATCTTATTATTTCCCGCACTTTTATTTATTATAAACGGATGCTCTGTTACATATTATAAGTTACAATCTACCGATAGCAAAATTGATTTTTATAAAGGCAGAGAAGTTGCACACAGGGATGACGATAATTACAGCACCTCAGTTTCTTTCGAGGATCAAGACAATGAAAATTTTATTTTTTATATAACTGCACAAAATTTTTCGGAATCGCCGATTACATTTTACCCTGAAAATATTTACACAGATCAGCTTGATGAAAATAAGGAACTGATTAACAATCTTGACAAAAATTGTTTCTTCGCTATTGATCCTGAAAAGAAACTTGATTATTTGGAATTAGAATTAAAAAGAAGGAAAAAGCAACATGATGTAACCTCAGGACTTAACTTTTTCCTGGCTGCGGTCAATGTCGCCGCCGATCTTTCCGATGATCATTCAAGACACAAAGCAAAAAAAGTGGGTGATGATATCGCAAACTGGGCTGGTAATCAAACACACGAAAACGTTAATTATGAAATAGATAAAAATGATATAAATTCGCAAAAAGACTTCTGGAAAGACCAGGTATTAAGAAAAGCTACACTTTATCAAAATGATAATACTGGCGGATTAGTTTTTATACCCTTTAATAAAGACGCAAAGTTTATCAGATTAATTATCCCGATTGGAGAGAGAAAACATATTTACATATATAGAATCATTGAAATGCATAAATAAAAAGACAAAGCTATTTTTCGCTTAATAAGCTTTTATACATATAAATCCCGCAAATTGTTTTGGAATCTTTAATTTCATCTGTTCCTATTTTTCCTTCAATTTCATCAAGAGTGAATTCAAGAATTTGCATTCCGAATTCGCCTTCTTCCCTGTTGTGATTTCCTGCTTTAAGATCTTTCGCAAGATAAATATGCAGCTCTTCCGTGCAGAATCCTGGTGTAGTATAAATTGAACCAAGCTTTTCAATTTTGCCTGAGCTATATCCGGTTTCTTCTTCCAGTTCCCTGATCGCACAATGAATCGGATCTTCATCCTTCTCGAGCTTGCCCGCTGGCAGTTCAATTAAAGCTTTGTTCAAAGGATAACGATATTGTTTAACAAAAATAATCTTTCCATTTTCTTTTGCAGCAATCACAACGGCTCCTCCCGGATGAACAGCAACTTCCCTTATAGCTTCATTACCGCTGTCGTAAATTATTTCATCTACTTTCAAATCGAAAACCTTTCCATGAAATTTTATTTCACTGTTTTTGATTTTAAAATTCATAATAAATCGCTTTTAATTTTATAATAAAATGAATGAAAATTTTTATTGGGTGGTTTATGATTTATTTTTCCTCAGGCTCAGTCTTCACTGGTTCTTTTCTCGCAGGTTTTATGCTTTTGGCTTTTTTATAGCCTGTATAACTTTTAATGAACCATCCCAAAAGAAATCCAATCAAAAGATTAATAACTATTAAAAGAGCACGGGAAATTGTTACCTGCCAGAAAAATAAATTTACCTCAACTACTGTTACATTTTGAGTTATAAAAATAGCTGCAAGTATAATTAAGGTGAGTATTGAGAATATTTTAAAATTCATGTGCGATACCAAATATTTTAATTGGGCCAGTTTTGGATACAGGCGCAAAATAATTTTTCAGGACCTGTAACCAGGATTATAATAGGGAGTAAGTTCATGGCCGAGATATTTCATCAGTGCTGTTAATACTCCAAGATCATCAAGATAACCAACTAATGGAGTAATATCGGGTATAGCGTCAATTGGTGAAATAAAATAGATCAACCCAGCCACTACAATCGCTTTTCTGTGCCAAGATACTAATGGATCCCGCATATAATTAACCAGTGCAAGAATATCTCTGGCAAAAGATATCTTCTTTCCTACCCTCTCAAGTTTTTCCCAGAGATTTTCTTCAACGTATCTTAGTTTTTTTTCCACACTTTCTTCAGTTTCTTTCCCGTTTCCGATCTTTCCACCATAGTCAAGTTCATCAACACCCAATTCTCCCAAGTCTGCAAAATCAACTTCTTCGTTACTCATAACTATTCATCCTTTTTATATTTATTAAACCAGTCAAAAATTGAATTCCACCACAATTTGGCATCCTGCGGTTTCACAACAAAATGATATTCATCCGGGAAGTAAATAAACTTACTCGGAACGCCAAGTCTCTGTAATGAGGTAAATAATTGAAAAGCTTGCTCTTCAGGCACCCTGTAATCGTGAGCTCCTTCAAAAATGAGCATCGGCGTTTTTGCATTCTGAATATACCTCTCAGGATTCCATTTTTCATAAAGTGCCCTGTTTGTCCAGGGTGTACCTTTAAATTCCCATTCAGGAAACCAAAGTTCTTCGGTAGTTCCATACATACTGATTGTGTTGAAAACGCCGTCGTGCGAAACAAGGGCATTAAATCTATCGGTATGTCCCTCAATCCAGTCAATCATATAACCGCCATAAGATGCACCAGCAGCAAAAGTATTTTTCTTATCAATAAATTGGAAATTCTTAATTGCATAATCATATGCATTCATTAAATCCGTATAAACTTTTCCACCCCAGTCACCTGATATTTCATCCGTGAATTTTTGACCGTAACCCGTGCTTCCTCTTGGATTTGGAGCAACTACTACATAACCTTGAGATGCAAACATTTCAGTATTCCAGCGGTAATGGAAATCATCTTCCCAATGTCCCTGTGGTCCGCCATGAATTAAAAATATCATCGGATATTCCTTATTCGCATCAAAGAACGGTGGTTTAACCAGTATAGATTGAACCTTTGCACCAGCTGCGCCGGGTGACCAAAAAGTTTCGATAGGAATCATTTCCAGTTTTGAAAGTAACTCTTTGTTCATAAATGTAAGCTGACGCACATCGCTTCCGTCATTGTTCATAGCAAATATTTCATAAGGAAGCGTTGATCTCTGTTGCCTGAAGTATAAAGTTTTTGCATCAGGAGAAATTTTTAATCCATCATTTACGTGCTCTTTAAGAAGCAACGTAATTTTGCCCGTCTCAATATTAATTTTATATATGGAATTGTAAATTTCATTCGCACAATCGAAATAAATATATTTTGAATCAGGCGACCAGACTAAATCTCCGACTGAATAATCAAACTTAGGTGTAAGGTTTTTAATTTTGCCGGTCGCCCTGTTGTAAAGCATCAGGTTAACCTGATCGGCTTCGAAACCGGGCGTTTTCATAGAACCAAAAGCAATATATTTCCCATCAGGTGAATAGACTGGTTCATGATCGTTTCCTTTACTAACAGAGATTTTCTTAATAGGAATTTCAGCATTCTCCTTCACATTCTTTAATTCAATAACATAAATTTCATTGTTCGTACTGTTCTGAACTCTCTCAGATGCATTCATAGTGAAAGCAACTTCTTTTCCATCTGGTGAAAAATTGTAATCGTTATTACTTCCAAGATCCAGTGGAGGGACATCGTGATTGCTCATATAATTGAGATCATAGTATCTTTTTGTAGCAAGATCATACATAAAAAGATGACTTCTCTTTTCACCAAGCCACCTGTTCCAGTGACGGTACATTAAGTGAGTAAGAATTATTGCATTATATTTTTTCTCTTTTGCTTTTTCATCTTTTTCTTTGTTACAATTCATATCGGGACAGTTGGCATAAACATCTGATATAAATAACATTTTTGTCCCATCAGCTGACCACTTAAAACCAGAAGCACCTGAATAGATATCCGTAATTTGCTTTGCATCTGTACCATCGAGATTAGCCCACCAAACCTGTCCATCATGTTCGTAAGCTAATTTATTACCATTAGGTGTAAACTGCGGATTGCTGATACTTTTATCTGATTCTTTGAATAAATGAAGATTAGAACCATCTGTATTTACAAGATAAATTTCAGTTTTTCCTTTATTTTCTTTCATGCTGTAAGTTGTTACAGTGAAAGCAATTGTGTGGCCATCGGGTGACAATTCCATTCCCCCAACTCTTTTCATTGCCCAAAGATCGTCAACATTGATAGGTCTTTTTTCCTGAGCTATTAAAATTACCGGGATAAATAATAGAAGTGTTATTAGCTTTTTCATCTCATTCCTCAGTATATATTTCTCTAATAATTAAAAATAGGGCAACAGTCTCTGAAAGGCAATGATGTATAATCATAAAACACATCTATTTAATGTAAAAAACCAATTAATTGCAAACTATTAACAGTTTACATTTTGTGAGGGATATACTCAGTAAAATTCCTGAGACCAATTCAACATTGCTGCATCCAACATTGATAAAACCCAAAAAATCTTGAAAATATTCATTTAGACAAAAACTGAATTGCCATCTTAAGAAAAAGAACAGTCTTTCAGATCAGATATAAAAACTTTTTGAGTCAGAATAATAAAACATGTCGAGGTATAAATGCTCTTAAACAAACCAATTACAAAATTATTAATCCTGATAGTGTTTTTTCTTTTTATCAGTATAAGTGCCCAGCAAAAAGAAAAAATGTTACTTTCATTAAAGGATGCCTTGGAATTGTCAAGGGAAGGGAATTATGAATTAAAGCTCGCACAAGCCGAAGTTGACAAAATGCAGGCGGATAAGAACAAATCGCTTGCGGTTTTTCTTCCACAAATAACGCTTTCTGAAACTTATGTCAAAACAGACGACCCGCTAAATGTATTCGGATTAAAGCTTAAACAGAAAATTGTTTCGATGGCTGATTTCAATCCTCTTTTGTTGAACAATCCAAACGAGTTTAATAATTACAATACAAAACTGGAGATGCTTCAACCGTTAATAAACCTTGACGGTTTTTTCGGCAGGAACGCTGCAGCTGAAGGGCTTGCTGCATTAAACTTTAAAAGGCATAGAACTGAAAATTATGTCGACTTTATGGTAAAAGCTACCTATTTCCAACTTGTTTTAACTATGAACAGTCTCGATGTAATTAATCAGGCATTAAACACGGCAAAAGCAAACAGAAAGCTCATCAAAGACTACTATGACGAAGGAATGATCACTAAAGCAGATTACCTTCGAGGAGAAGTTTACGTAGCAGACGTGGAAAGCAAGAAAGTTGAAGTTGAAAATGCTTTACAAAAAGTGAACGACAATTTGAGAGTAATGCTTGGTTTTGAAAAGGATGTAATCTTTCAACCGACCGACGCACTTGGCTTGCCACATATCAGCAGCACTAATTTTGATACAAAATCAATCATTGAGAGCAGATCAGATATACAGGCCTATTCACACAAGGTAAGCTCATTCAAGAGCATGAAATTGATGAACCAAATGAAGTTTTTACCCCGATTAAATGCTTTCGGAATTTATGAATACAATGACGCTAAGGCATTTGGTAACAGCGCTAAAAACTGGATGATAGGCCTTAATCTTCAATGGAATATTTTTAATGGCTTTCAGAATATAGCTGGTATTCAAAAATCTGCAGCAGAGCTTGACCAGGCAGAAATTGAATACAGAAAAGCACTAACAAAAGGACAAACTGAAATTGAGGAAGCATTCAGAGATCTTGAGACTGCAAAGGCAAAGGTTGATTTGGCTAAAACAGCGGCCGAACAATCTGATGAATCATTAAAGATTACTCATGACAGATATGAAAAAGGGATGGAAAAAACCACTGACCTTGTTAACGCACAGACTGCCGCTTCAGGCGCTCACTTGAATTATTTACAAGCTGTTTATTTCTACAACGTAAGCGTTTTTAAAATAGAACTTATGATCGAAAAGAAATTTGAAATAAATCAATAAGAGGTTAAAAAATGAAAAAAGCTTATAAAGTTACTACTGTGATTTCGTCACTGCTTCTTACAATCTTTTTCATCTCCTGTGGCGGCAACAAAAGCATTAAGGATTTAAATAAACCAGTGAAAGTATCTGTTGAAAACATTAAAATGGATGCAGTTCCTTTCCAGTACGAATTTCCTGGAAATGTTGAAGGATCAAAACAAGCTAAGCTCAGCACAAAACTGATGGGCGAGATCAGCTATTTCCCTTACGAAGCCGGCACAAAAGTTCAAAAAGGTCAATTGCTTGCAAAAATTAAAAGCGCCGATATAGATGCGAAGAAGCAGCAGGTCGCTTCTGGCATAGCACAGGCACAAGCAGCATATAACAACATGGAAATCAATTATAACAGGATAAAAGATTTGTATGATAAAGGTAGTGCCAGCAAAAAAGAACTTGAAGATATGACCCTCGCATATGAAATGGCAAAGCAACGATTGAAGTCTTCAAAAGAAATGGAAAAAGAAATTGATGACGTTTTAAGTTATGCTGAAATAAGAGCTCCGTTTGACGGTTACATTGTTAATAAATTCTTTGAACAGGGTGATATTGCAGCGCCGGGTCATCCATTAATGATAGTAGAAAATTTTGGAAGCTTTAAAGTTGTAGCACAGGTTCCTTCTGATGCAATTAATCTTTTCCAGAAAGGAAACTCGGTTCAGGTTTATATAGATGCAATTTCCAATAAGCCATTTATTGGAAAGGTTTCTGAATTAAATCCAGGGGGAAATCCTTACAGTAAGCAGTTTGAGGTGCAGGTGATACTTGATAAAAATAATACAGACTATTCCAAAATAAAATCTGGAATGTTTGGGAAGGTTATACTTAAAGATCAAACAAAACCCATTATTGCAATAGATGAAAATCTTTTAGTAAAACGAGGACAACTAGTAGGTGTATTTGCGGTTTCCAAATCAAATGAAGCAACTTTAAGGTGGGTTAGAACAGGTAAGGAAATGGATGGGAAAATTGAAATTCTATCGGGCCTGGAAGCTGGCGATGTTGTTATAAAAGACAAAGACAAAATTAAAGATGGTCAAAAAGTCGAGGTACTATAATGAATTTAGGACTTTCCGGAAAATTAGCAAAAGCATTTCTGCAATCTAAACTTACAGTTCTGCTCATTATCGGTACCCTGGCGCTTGGTGTTTTCAGTATTTATATGACACCAAGTGAAGAAGAGCCACAGATAAATGTACCGATGGCAGACATTTTTGTGCAGTACAATGGCGCAAGCCCGAAAGAAGTTGAATCACGAATTTCCATCCCGATGGAAAAGATGATGTCGAATATACATGGTGTGGAATATGTTTATACCACATCAATGCCTGGAATGTCAATGATAATCGTCAGATTCTACGTTAACGAGGATTTTGAGAGAAGCGTTGTAAAGTTGTACAACGAAATAATGAAGAATATGGATAAAATGCCTGCGGGCATCTCCATGCCGCTGGTAAAAACGAGATCAATAGACGACGTTCCGATTTTGAGTTTTTCATTATGGAGCAAAACTTACAATGATTACCAATTAAGAAGAATTTCTGCCGAACTATCGAACGAGATTAAGAAAGTAAAGGATGTTTCAGATGTAAAAGTTATAGGTGGAAGAAAAAGAAAAATTAACATACATCTCGATAAAGATAAACTGGCAGGTCACCATGTTGATCCCTTAATTGTAATGATGCGAATTCAACAGGCTAACAGGCAGTCGGGATCAGGAAGTTTTGATCAGAATGATAAAGAATACATTGTTGAAACAGGAAATTTCTTTAAAAGCAAAGAAGACCTGGAAAACCTCATAATCGGAGTTTACAACGATAGCCCTGTATATTTGAAAGATGTTGCAAATATAACAGACGGACCTGAAGAGCCACAAACTTATACTGAGTTTGGTTATGGTTCAAAAGAATTAGAAACAGTCGGCTATAAAGATGGGGTTGAATTTCCATCAGTTACAATCTCCGTTTCAAAAATTAAAAACTCCGATGCAAAAAAAATTGCGAAAGCAGTAATTCAGAAAATTGACAATCTAAAAGGCGAATTGATTCCGCAGGGTGTTAACGTGGCAATTACCCGAGATTACGGCAAAACCGCATCGGATAAAGTAAGTGAATTGCTTTTTCACTTACTCGTGTCGATTCTTGCGGCTTCATTTATTGTTGCCCTATTCTTGGGATGGCGCGGCGGCTGGGTAGTTTTCACATCCGTGCCGATCACTTTTGCATTGACGCTTTTTGTTTACTATATGCTCGGTTACACATTAAACAGGATAACTCTTTTTGCTCTTGTTTTTGTAACCGGTATTGTGGTAGATGCTTCGATAATTATAGTAGAAAATATGCACCGCCATTTCAAAATGAAAAAACAAACGAAATACCAGGCCGCACTTACATCAATAGATGAAGTTGGAAACCCAACAATACTTTCAACTTTTACGATTATTGCTTCTGTGCTGCCGATGGCTTTTGTATCTGGACTGATGGGCCCTTATATGGCCCCTATGCCGATAGGTGCTTCGCTTGCAACATTTTTCTCATTACTGGTTGCTCTTGTTATAACTCCATATATCGCTTTCAAAGCGTTGAAATACGGCGAAGAAGAAAATAAACCGGAAAAGAAATATGACCTGAAGGAAACCTACATCTACAAGCTATATTCAAAAATCATGGTTCCGCTTCTTGACTTTCCAAAGAGAAGAAAAAGACTAATCATTTCGGTGATTGTATTATTATTTGCTTCACTGCTGTTGTTATACTTTAAGCTTGTTACCGTTAAAATGCTACCATTTGATAATAAAAACGAGATCCAAGTAATTATTGATATGCCCGAAGGAACTACACTTGAAAGAACTGCCACAGTTACAAAGGAAATTGCGGGCTACCTGCGCACGGTTCCCGAAATAGTTAATTACCAGACTTATGTCGGTACGGCTGCACCAATAAATTTTAACGGTCTTGTCCGTCATTATGATTTACGAAGAGGTTCAAATGTAGCAGACATTCAATTAAACTTAACAGATAAAGGCGACCGTTCCGACCAAAGTCACGAAATTGCAAAAAGCATAAGGCCGGGAGTTCAAAGAATAGCAAAAATGTTTAATGCAAATGTAAAAATTGCCGAAGTACCGCCTGGACCTCCGGTTCTTTCAACATTAGTCGCAGAAGTCTACGGACCCGATTATACATCACAGATTGAATATGCTAAAAAACTCAAACACATTTTTGAAACCACAGAGAATGTTGTTGATGTAGACTGGATGGTAGAAGGCGATCAGAAAGAATACAAATTTGTTATTGATAAGAAAAAAGCCGCACTCGCCGGAATTACTCCGGAACAGATTGTGGGCGTAATGGGATTATCGTTATACGGGCAGGATGTTTCTCTTCTTTATCAACCAAATGAAGATGATCCTTTATTTATTAATGTAAAGATGAAAGAGAACCAGAGATCAAGTGTGAACGATCTTAAAGGCATAAAGGTTATGTCTAACAAAGGCAGCCTTGTCCCCGTTTCTGAACTTGTTAATGTAAAGGAAAAAATACAGGACAAAAGCATTTACAGAAAAAACCAGAAACGTGTTGTTTATGTAACCGGAGATGTAGCAGGTGATCTTGAAAGCCCGATTTATGCAATTATGGACATCGATAAAAAAATCAATGAACTGAACAAGAAAGAAGGAATAAACGTCGAGCAGTATTTTACTCAGCAACCAGATAACGAAGAAAATATTTCTGTTAAATGGGATGGTGAATGGCAGATAACCTACGAAGTATTCAGAGACCTTGGGATAGCATTCGCAGTAGTACTTATAATTATCTATATGTTAATAATCGGATGGTTTCAGTCATTCAAAGTTCCGTTTATTATGATGGTAGCAATACCGCTTTCATTAATTGGCATTCTAGTTTTCCATTTAATATTCGGTGCATTTTTCACAGCCACTTCAATGATTGGTGCGATTGCGCTCGCGGGAATAATGGTGCGTAATTCGGTTCTCCTAATCGACTTTATTGAATTACGGCTGAAGGAAGGAATCCCGTTAAAGCAGGCAATACTGGAATCAGGCGCTGTAAGAACCACACCAATTTTATTGAC
>Ga0315535_1002885_pt1 | contig 10731 bp, 11 predicted proteins | sample SalMarSW160220MG_2_FD_203092 | JGI IMG/M metagenome (GOLD analysis project Ga0315535, IMG submission 203092) | Salt marsh sediment microbial communities from the Plum Island Ecosystem LTER, Massachusetts, United States - Salt Marsh Sediment SW1602-20 ...
CGAGCCTGCGATCTCGACCACAGAATCCCGTGGGGTGAAGGCGGAGTCACCTGCGAATGCAACCTTGCGCCGCTCTGCCGCTACCACCACCGGATTCGACACGAGGCAGGGTGGACCTACGACCGACATCCCACCGGCGATCACACATGGATCAGCCCACTTGGTGGCGTCTACACCACCAGCGGCCAATCGCCGTAGCAGGAGCGAAGATCGCGCACTGTCGGCCGAGAGCTACGCCGGGAGGGCATTCGCGATCCACTCCCTCACCCGCTCCTTGAGCGGCTCGACGTCGTCGAGGGACATTCCGGTGGTCGGGATCGGTTCGCCGAAACGGAGGTGGACCGGGCCTGGGCGCATCAGCTTGGCGCCAGGTGGCCAAATCGCGTGCGTTCCGGAGATTGCGGCTGGGACGATCGGCAGACCCGTACGGATCGCAATGACGAATGCGCCTTTCTTGAAGGGTCCCAACTCTCCGGTCGTGCTTCGATGTCCCTCGGCGTAGACGATGATCGATCGTCTCCTGTCGACCGTCTCGGCAACCTGTGCATTGATCGACTCCATGGACGGATTGCTTCGGTCGACTTCGATCATGCCCGCCGCCCGAATCGCGGACCCAAACACCGGGACCGAGTACAGCTCTTTCTTGGCGAGGAATCGCAGCGGCGAGGGGAACGCGAGGTAGTGGCACATCGGGTCGAGGTTCGACTGGTGGTTGCCAACGACGACGTAGGAACCGTCGGCGGGAATGGGAACGTCGAAGTCGATGTCTGGACGTAGCCCCAATCCGAAGAGCCATACGCTCGCCCACATGGCAGCGATGCGGTCCATCGCCGGACTCGCCGGCCGGATGCGTGCAACGATGACCAGCGCCGGCGCAGCGATGAGTGTCGCGCACGTGGCAAGGACCAGAGTCAACGCGGTCCTGAGGAGTGCGATCACCGCTGCTTCTCCGCAAGCTCGTCGAGGGTGTCCTGGATCACCTGCTTGACTCGGTCTCTCAGGTCGTCGACGTCGTCGTCCGTGAGGCCCTCCGTCGGGATCGGCTCACCGACCATGACGGTGATGGGGCCGCCATCGATCACCTTGTGTCTGGCCTTCCATGCACGATCGGCACCGTAAATCGTTGTCGGCAGCACTGGCAGCTCGGTGCGGATGGCAATGGCGAACGCTCCCTTCTTGAAGGGCAGCAGACCTCCGTCCACGGTTCGGGTGCCTTCCGGGTAGACGATGATGGACTTGCCGAGCTCAGCGACGCGACGTGCGCCCTGCTCGACGGAGCGGAAGGAGTTGCGGACACCTCGATCGACGGGAACCATGTCCATGGCCTTGAGCGCCCAACCGAGGACCGGGGTCGAGAACAGCTCCTTCTTCGCGAGAAACCGGATGGGGACGGGAATCGCGACGAAGTGGGCCATGATGTCGAATGTCGACTGGTGGTTCGACACCACCACGTAGGACCTGGTGGGATCCGCCCTGTCCTTGCCCTTCACCGTCAACTGCACCCCTGACGGCCAGAGGCAGGCATGCGCCCACCCCCTGGCGATCCGATCCACCCACGGTGATCGTGGCCGCACGAGAGCGACGAGCATCGCCAGAATCGAAGCGACGAACGTGGCCAGCACACCGTTGACATATGTGACGAGCGAGCGCAGGACGGCCATTCGGGGGGAGCGTAGTCGGCGGGCGTATGATGAGGCGGATGCTGCGCAAGTTGGTTCTGCTCGCGTTTCTCGGCCTCGTGGTGTTCGCCGTCTTCGTGTACGCCGGGCCGCGCATGCCGGACGGATCGTGGGCGCACGAGGCGAGCGGTCACGTTCGAGATGCGCTCAACGCATGGTGGGGCGTTCCGATCATCGGTCCATGAGCGCGAGGTCTATGGCCGCTCGAATCGCCGGCATCGCCACCTCCGCGTAGACGGCGTGTCCATCGTCACTGGCGTGGAACAGATCGGCGGCCCAAAGGGAGCGATCACTGTGGAAGTCGTGTGCGCGGTCCCAGATTGGGACCTTGAACACGTGAGGTCTCCCCTCGGCTACCGCCTCGTGCGCACGGTCCGCGGCCAGCCCACGGGCACGAGCCGGCCAGCGCAGGATCATTGGCAGGCGCGGGATTGCAGACAGATCGCCCACCCCTGACAGGACGATCGAACCGGGAGTGAGGGCGTCGACGATCATTCCAAGCCTGGTCCGGAACGTCGAGGGTGCTACCCCGTGAAGCATGTCGTTGGGGCCCACCGAGATGATGGCCACGTCATAGCGTCGGCCGTTCACCCGTGGAAGCTGGGTCGACAGCACGTCGCCGGCTTGTGCGCCGCCGACCGCAAGTGAGTCGATCCTCACGTGGAACTCCGCTCCGAGGGCGCGCCCCACCCGCTGAATCCACACGTTCTCGATATGGTCGAGTCCGGGTCCCGTGCAGCTCGAATCCCCGAGCACGACGATCGACAAGGGAGGGAGCGCCGGATCGCCGAAGACACCGGACGCGTCGCTGCCGGTGAACGTCGGAAGACGCCGCCACCTCACGTAGGCAGTCCCCGCCCACCATCCGATTGCCAGGCCCGCCGCGGCCGACGCGGTACGACGCATCACCGGTGATAGGTGCCGATCGTCTCGGCCTCGTCGATGATATGTCCCTGCATCGCCATCTCGACGTCGCGCTTCGAGGAGTCTTTCGACAGGCTGAGTGCCACATCGAGCGCATAGAGCTTGAAGAAGTAGCGATGTGTTCCGGTTGGAGGGCATGGTCCGCCATAGTCGTTGCGACCCCACGAGTTTCTGCCTTGAACGCCGGCCTGAGGCACAGTGCCCTCGGGGATGTCACGGACGGCCGGATCGATTCCCCAGACGACCCAATGGTCCCACACCATCTTCGGGGCAGCCGGGTCGGGCGCGTCGGGATCATCGACGATCAATACGAGCGATACGGCGGCCGGCGGGACCCCTGAGACGGACAGAGGAGGGCTCACATCGAACCCGTCACATGTGAACCTCGAGGGCATGGCATCGGTGAACCCCGAGCTGGAGATCTGCATCGTTCCTCTTCCTTTGGTGGAACTGCTGGCGGTGGTCGCGTCGGTTGTGGTTGTTGTGGCCGTTGTCGTACCAGCGGTGCCGGTGCAACCGGTCGCCATCATGACCACCAGCACGAGGTACCTCATGTCGCCAACTTAGCTCGCTTCGCTGTACGAGCACATCGAACATATGTTCGATACACTCGGTTCATGGGCTACGCCGAGCTGCACTGTCACACCAACTTCTCTTTCCTCGATGGGGCGTCCAACCCTGAGGAGCTCGTCCGACGGGCAGCCGGGCTCGGGTATCGTGCTCTGGCCGTCACCGACCACGACGGTCTCTACGGCGCGGTGCGTTTCTCGACCGCAGCAGCCGGAGCGGGACTTCCTGCCGTGTACGGGGTCGAGGTCGGGATGACATCAGGCGAAGGCAGTGACCCGCCCGCCGACCACCTCGTGCTCCTTGCATCATCCGCCTCTTCCTACTCGGTGCTGAGCCACTTCGTCACGAAAGGTCAGTTTCGTGGGGAGAAAGGGAAGCCCATCTACCTCTGGGAGGACCTCGCCGAGGCGGCCTCCGCCGGCATCTACGCACTCACGGGCTGCCACCGAGGAGCCGTGCCTCGATCGGCGCAGGCAGGCGATCTCGTAGGGGCGCTCCGCGAGGCGGCACGTCTGCGGGAGATCTTCGGCCGCCGGTTGTGTGTCGAGCTGTGGCACCACGCGATGCCCGAAGACGATCCCCGCAACGACATGCTGTGGGAGATCGCTCGCCGGCTGCGTCTGCCGGTGGTAGCCACCAACAACGTCCACTACGCGAGGCGCTCCGACGCCGACCTTGCCGACGTGCTCTCGGCAATTGGAGGGAGGCGAACACTCGAGGAGGGCGACGGGTTCCGATCGGCGACAGACGAGCGATACTTGAAGACCCCATCCGAGATGCACGAGCGTCTCTCCCGCTACCCGGGCGCCGTGGAGCGTTCAGTGGAGCTCGCCGAGGCGCTGTCGTTCGATCTTCGGCTCGTCGCACCGAAGCTTCCCGACTTTCCGATGCCTGGCCATTTCCGATCCGAGATGGAGTACCTGCACCACCTCACGTTCGAAGGTGCCAGAGAGGTCTATCCGGGCACCGACGGCGGCATCGATCCTCGCGCAAGGAGACGGCTGGAACACGAGCTGGATGTGATCGATCGACTCGGGTTCCCCGGCTACTTCCTCGTGGTGTGGGACATCGTCAACTTCGCGAGAGATCAGGACATCTTCTGTCAGATCCGTGGCTCCGGTGCCGACTCTGCGGTGTGCCGCTGCATAGGACTGACAAGAGTCGATCCGATCAGACTTCACCTGCCGTTCGAGCGGTTTCTGTCCGAGGAGCGGGGGCGTCCACCCGACATCGACCTCGACTTGGAAGCGGAACGTCGCGAGGAGGTCATTCAGTACTGCTACCGCAGATACGGGAGGGAACGCGCAGCGTTGGTCGCCAACGTGATCACATACCGGGCACGATCGGTGTTGCGGGACGTCGCCAAGACGTTCGGTCTCACCCCGGCGCAGGTGAATGGTCTCTCCAAGTACGTCGACACCCGGAATCCGTCCGACCTGCGTCTCGAAGCGCCCCTTCCCGAGGGTATGACCGCCGAGTTCATCTACGACGTATGCCAGCGCCTCGACGGGTTCCCTCGGCATCTCGGCATCCACCCTGGTGGGATGGTCATCGCCGACCGGCCGCTCTGGCAGGTGGTTCCGTTGGAGTGGGGGCGGATGGAGGATCGAAGTGTGTTGCAGTGGGACAAAGACGACTGCGGCGCGATCGGGATCGTCAAGTTCGACCTTCTCGGATTGGGCATGTTGAACGCACTGCACCTCACCGTCGATACGATCGACGAAGTGCACGGAGTGGCCGTCGATCTGGCGACCATCCCTCAGGAGCCGGCCATCTACGAGATGCTCACCGCCGCGGACACCGTCGGAGTGTTTCAGGTCGAGTCCCGGGCGCAGATGGCAACACTGCCGAAGATGAAGCCGAAGACGTTCTACGACCTGGCCGTCGAGGTTGCCTTGATTCGGCCGGGCCCGATCCAAGGCCAGTCGGTGCACCCGTATCTGCGGCGCCGAAACGGCGAGGAACCCGTCCGCTATCCGCACCCGTCGACGAAACCGATCCTCGCCAAGACGCTCGGTGTGCCGATCTTCCAGGAGCAGCTCATGGAACTCACCCGTGTGTGTGCGGGTTTCGACGGCAACCAGTCCGATCGGCTTCGTTCGGCGATGACCCACAAGCGATCCCATGAGGCGATGGAGCGTCTACGCGACGAGGTGTACGCCGGCATGACACGGACCGGGATCACCGGCTCGGCCGCCGATGAGATCTGGGAGAAACTCCAGGGGTTCGCGCAATTCGGATTCCCTGAGAGTCACTCGGTGAGCTTTGCGTACATCGTCTACATGTCGGCCTGGTTGAAGTATCACTGGCCGGCCGAATTTCTCGCCGGCTTGCTGAACGCCTACCCGATGGGGTTCTACAACCCGAACACACTCGTGCAGGACGCGATGCGCCACGGCGTCGTAGTACTGGAACCTGACGTCAACCACTCATTCCACGACTGTACCGTCCAGCCGTACGATGCCGACCCGGACGATGTCGTCACGTACCTCGGATCGGCATGGCGGCGGGGGAGAGGCTCGGTGAACGATTCGATTCGCCCCTCGGTCGCGATGCGGATGGGGTTGCGATATGTGCGAAACCTCGGAGTGTCGGAGATCGGCAGGATCGAGGCCGCTCGCCAGGTAGCCGGCCCGTTCACCGGCATTCGGGATTTCGCTCAGCGGACCGGTCTCCCGGTCGATGCGCTGGAGGGGATCGCCGCGTCGGGAGCGTTCTCGTCGCTCGGGGTGACACGACGCGAGGGACTGTGGGCAGCGGGTGCCCTGGCCGAGATCGGTCCCGATCGGCTGGCGCTCGCGCCGGGTGTCGACGCGCCGACCTTGCCGGAGATGGGTGCGACGGAACGACACCGTGCCGACCTCTGGTCGACCGGTGTCTCCTCGCATCATCCCGTCGAGTTCATCCGGGGCTGGCTCGACGAGCAGGGGTGTGTACGCATCGAAGACCTTCTGGCGCGAAGGCGCAATGGGTGGCGGGCGCGCGTCGGTGGGATCGTGACCCACCGCCAGAGACCTCACACTGCTCGCGGTGTGATCTTCTTCAACCTGGAGGACGAGACGGGACTCCTCAACGTCGTGGTGCTTCCCGAGGTGTGGCAAGCACACCGACGAGTCGCCAGACGCCAGATCGGGCTGGTCATCGACGGTGTCGTGGAGTACCGGGATGGCGTCACGAACCTGGTGGCTCGGGAGTTCTCACCATGGCCGGCCGCTGGGGTCACGTCGAGGGACTTCAGGTGAGTGACGCGTAGATCTCTTGACGGTTGACAGAAACCGGAAGCGGGCCAACAGTCGCGAGCTTGCGCTCGACGACCGCTCGAGCGAACAAGAGGCTCTGCTCGAAGTCGGAGCCGTCGAGTGTCGCGACCAGAAAACCCGCCCAGAACGCGTCGCCGGCACCCGTAGCGTCGCGCACCTCCACCTGCCGTGCCGGGACATGGGTTCGTGTGCCGCCGAACGAACCGAGCATCCCGTCCGCGCCCATCGTCAGCACAACCACGTCGGCGCCCATGTCGTGGAATCGGTCGACGTAGCGTTCCGGATCGACGTCGTCGTCGAACAGCCGGTGGCAGTCGTCGAGGGAGGGTTTGGTGAAGGTGGTGTCGGCCATGAGTTCGCTGATCACCTCGATTGCCTCGCGACGCCGCGGCCAAACGATCGGGCTGTAGTTCGGGTCGAGCGACGTGAGCTTTCCTTCTCTCGCCGCGAGCGAGAACGCACGCTGTACGGCGCCTCGCTGCGGCTGGCGCGAGAGCGCGAAGGCGGTGGAGTGAACCACGCGCGCCCTCCGGATGGCCGCTTCGGGAATGTCACCCGGGCTCAATCGAGCGTCGCCGGCCCGAAACGCCTCGAAATCGGGAGTCCCCGAGGTGCGGGCAACAAAGACCACCGTCGTGTGCACACGATGGTCCATCATCAGGTAGTCGGTGGTGACGCCGGCGGCGAGCAGCTGAGCCTTGATGAATGACCCGAAAGCGCCGATTCCCACCTTCGCGACAACGGCACTCGTGGCACCGAGTTTCTGTACATTCACGGCCACGTTCGTCGGTGCGCCACCCTGGTAGCGCCGGAATACCTCCGCCTCCTGAAGACTCGATGCTGGACTCTCCGAAACGAGGTCGACAAGCGCCTCGCCGACGGTCACCACGTCCAGGTCGCCATCAGGAATGTTCACGGAGCCAGGCTAGCGAGGGACGAGTGGAGCTCGTCCGTTCTGTGCCCCCCCTCGGGGCTTACCATGGCAGCGACGAAGGAGGCACCCATGGCGATGACCGCCGACCTGGAACAAGCATTCAACGATCAAATCACCCTCGAGTTCTCCTCGGAGCTCGCTTACCTCCAAATGGCCGCCTACTTCGAGCAGAACGACCTGTCGGGTTTCGCCGAATGGATGCGACTCCAGGCCGCCGAGGAGCACACGCACGGCATGAAGTTCTTCGAGTTTCTCCTGAACCGCGGCAACGCGGTCACGCTAGGGGCACTCGATGCGCCGAAGAGCGATTTCGGCTCGGTCGTCGAGGTGTTTGAGGCGTCCCTCTCGCACGAGAAGCGAGTGACGGCCTCGATCCACGATCTGTACGCGAGGTGCTCGGCGGCGGGCGAGTATCAAGCGCTGCCGTTGCTGCACTGGTTCATCGACGAGCAGGTCGAAGAGGAGTCGTCGGTGTCGAAGATCGTTGAACGAGTGCGCATGGCCGGCGACGACGGAGCAGCGCTTCTCTTTCTGGACCGCGAGTTGGGGGAGCGGGGCGCTACCGAGTGATCACCACCGACCATGCGAGCAGCAGCTGGGCCCCGTAGTAGAGGGGGAGACCCCACACCCGGTTTATGAATCCTGGAGCCACGAATCGGTCGCGCGCTACCGACAGGTCCGAGAGGTAGAACGCGGCCGACGCCAGGATCACGACGGGTACCACCGAGGCGGCCGCTGTGGCGACCATCGTGGAGATCACGACGATGTACGCCGCGACCGGGGCGATCATGGCCCGCTCGAGGTGCGGGTACACCCACACGAAGACGAAGGCGCCGATAACCATCGCAGCACTGCCGACGATGAGCGCAACCGGTCCGTGTAGACCGACCGTGACGAAGGCGGCGACGTACGCGACATGACCGAGGAGGAACGCGGCGAGACCGGCGACGAAGGCGCCTCGGGACACACCGAGGAGAAGCACATCACCCGCTGCTCCGAGCATGAGTCCCAGGAACACCCATGATCCGTAGGTGCTGTCCAGCGCACCGGCTGAAAGGGCGACGCCGACGAACCCGGCCGACGCGACGGGCTTGGCGATGTTTCGGAGCGTGACGTTGCGCTTCTCTCCGACCAGAAGCACGACCAGTGCGACGATCGTGATCGAGGTGAACACCCAGGTCACAGCAGGCCGGCCATTCGGTCGGCGACGGTCCGCCACGCGAGTGAGCGCTCGTCGACGAGGTCCATATGTCCGACATCCGGGAGTTCGAGCAGTTCCGCGGAATCGCCGGCGGCCAGCGCGGCGTCGACGTATCGACGTGCGTAGGACACGGGAATGGTGTCATCGTCGGTGCCGTGCACGATCAGCTGCCGTCGTGCGAGCGGCACCATCTCCAGAGGGGAGGCGGCCTTTGGGTTCGTACCGTTGAGGAAGCCGGCGGTGGCGCCGTCCCCAAGGTTGTCGGAGAGCGCAGCGACGAGATCGGTGACACCTGCCAGTGAGACGACCAGATCGACGGGAAACCGAAGGGCAGCGGCAAGAGCGAGATGTCCTCCGGCCGAGTGGCCGATCAGGACGATCCGATCGAAGCGATCCGACGACCAGCCGAGCGCAGCTACGACGTCGTCAGCGCTCGCTGGCCACCCGCCACCCGACCCAACCCGCCGGTACTCGATGTTCAACGTGACGAAACCCATTTGGAACAGGTCGACGGCGAGACCGTCCATCAGGTCGCGTGCCCACGGGTGTCGCCAGAATCCCCCGTGAACCAAGACCACGAGCGGCCGGCCGGGTGCGGCAACTCGCAGGTCGCCCTCCTGGTCGGCCTCGGCGCCGTAGGCAACGACCTGAGGAGGAGCGTGTTGGTCGAACCACAGTTTCCGGATCGCCCAGCGATACCCCTCCACGCCGCGCCCGTAGATCGTCGCCGTGCATGCCGGCGCCGTGACCGACACGCGCCGCCAGGCCTCACGTCGTGCGATGTCGGAGATGTGCACCTCCACCACGGGAACGTCGATCGCGTCGATAGCGTCTCGAATCGCATAGGACGTGTGGGCGTAGGCCCCAGGATTGATCACGATGCCGTCGAAGGCATCGCGTGCGTCGTGGAGGCCGTCGATGATCACTCCTTCATGGTTCGACTGGAACGCGCGAACCTCGACACCGAGATCCTCACCCCAGGACCGGCACGACGCCACCAGGTCGTCGAGCGTGCCCGATCCGTACGTCTCGGGGTCGCGTGTGCCGAGCAGATTCAAGTTCGGGCCGTTGATGACGAGAACGCGTCGCATGAAACCAGGCTATCCGGATAGCGATGGCTGGTGCGCATCGAGAAGCGAGATGGCCAGCTCGAGCGTGTCGTCTGAGATCGAAGAAGGAGTCAGATCGAAACGATGTTCGAACTGGTCCAGGATCGCATGCTGAACCTGCTCGACGGTCGCCCCCGTGCCGGTAAGGTCACCACTCGTTGAGGGTTCCCACTCGATGCCGAGGGCCTCATAGACGGGCACGAGTACGTCCGAGATCGTGCTCCCTCCGGCGACGACGACTACCCCGCCGATGTGGGCTGCGCCTGAGATGATGCGCTGGCCCACTCCCATCACCTTCTGGGAGCCGCCGATGTTGACGCTGTACGCGCCGGGGCAGTACTCGCCGGGGACTTCTCCGATTCGGGCGTCTGCACCGAGCGTTCGGAACGCATCACGCATGATCGTGGAGATGAGCTGGAAGCGTTCGGTGATACCGGCCCGGGGATCGTCGACGGGTACCGCCATTGCGAAGGACAGTGTTCCGGGGTGGAACACGGCCGCACGGCCTCCCGCGAGGCGTTCGACTGCCGCGAATCCAGACCGCTCCGCCGCCTCGCAGGCAGCCTCGTAGCCTGATTGAACGACGTCCTGTCGACCGAACGCAACGATAGATCCCGGGACGTGGAGACGCAGCGACGCCGGGTGTCCCTGTGCGGCCTGGATGAGGAGTGCGTGGGACACGGAGATGTCGAGCGCAGGAGGGTCTGGGAAGCCGGCTTCGAACAGCTGCATGGACCCGAGTATCCCAGACTGCGCCGCATGGCTTTTTCTGGTCGTTCTGTTTCGGGCCATGTGCCGCGTACCATGTGTCCATCGGGGAGCCGGACGGGCTGGTGGCTGATAGGAGAGCGATGCCCTCTCAACGCCAAGAACGGCTGCTGCGTCGCTTCGAGCGCAGCACCGAGGCTGGGATAGCCGCGGGTGTCTTCCGCGTGCGTATCGAAGACGTCGAGCTTCGAGGCGACACCATCCGTGTGAATGGTCGCACGCTGTTGAACTTCGGGATGGCATCGTATCTCGGCCTCAACTTGGATCCAAGGCTCAAGCAGGGCGC
>Ga0315535_1002891_pt1 | contig 10715 bp, 11 predicted proteins | sample SalMarSW160220MG_2_FD_203092 | JGI IMG/M metagenome (GOLD analysis project Ga0315535, IMG submission 203092) | Salt marsh sediment microbial communities from the Plum Island Ecosystem LTER, Massachusetts, United States - Salt Marsh Sediment SW1602-20 ...
TTTTATGGGTGGCATAATCGATAAGAGTGGGATAAGCTCTATGAATCAATTCTACTTCCATTTCAAGACGCTTTTCATTATTCTCCTTTCGAACGTCTTCTGAGAGCGAATAATTTCGCGTGGAGCGGCTATGTAAGAATTGTGTTTGTTTTTCTTCGGGCGTGGCAAAACCAGAGATAATTTGGGTAATTTCAAAGGAATAATCGTCCGCGGTTTTATTTCCTTTGATTGCATACGACCATGTTTCCACATCGAAGTCCAGATCTGACTGAGGGGGCAAAGAAATGCGAAGTGATTGATCATATTCATTTTCATTTTCTTTCAATTTCTTCCTCCTCAAGTCATTTATATATCATTTATAATAAAGAAATTTGTATTTAAATATTAAACTATTATTTCGGCAGCACTCTTTGAAAATATTCTTGTTGTACTTTATGCCAAAATGCGAATAATGCGTCAAAATTGGATTTCCGGTTAATAACGGATCTTCGGTGCTCGTAAAGTCGACGGATATTGCTATCAAACTCTTTTAAAAACTAGATTACTGTTTTGTCACTATTCTTTGAAAGTATTCTTCTTTAGATCCCCCATTACCACGTGTTAGCCATTCTGCAGCTTAAAAATAAAAAAATAATAAGTTAAAAAAACAATTTAAATAAAGGTTATATCCTCGTAATCGCTATCGCTTAACTCCTTCTTAGCGACTCCTAATTCCCGAACTTGTTGATTTAATTTACGTACGGCGTCCCTAACAATTTCCTTTTTCTTGGCGCCAGTACAAACAATCCGTCCCGTTGAAAAAATTAAGAATACCGTTTTGGGGTCGGGCATACGGTAAATTAAACCGGGGAAAACCTCCGGTTCATACATTGCAAACTCCATAACAATCGCAGCCATATTTAGGTCGATATTTGTGTGTAAATCGCCCGAAGCTACGATATTTTGTATTGTAATTTCAGGATTTGATACCTTAATCCCTGCTTTTCTTATATTTTTTACGACCTTTTCCACAACCCTTGGTGCTTCACGCGCCTTCCTTAATCCAGTGACCACCATTTTCCCCGTACTAAAAATTAAAATCGTGGCGCGAGGTTTTTCGATTCGCATGACGAGACCTGGAAATCGTTCTGGATTATATTCTACATCAGCATGTTTTCTGGCTATTTGATTAAGATCAATTTTTTGGGTTATTTCTACTACTACTGTGGCAACAACATTTTCAATTTTATAATCTAAGCCTTCTTCAGATTCTGACTCGTCTTCTTCGTCTTCTTCGTCTTCATAATCTTCTTCTTCCTCATCAAAATCTTCAGTTTCTTCTTCTGGCATTTTCTTTCAATTCCTAATATGATTTGAATTTTTATTATATATTGAATAAATTAACTTGAAAAGTTAGTAATTTTATAGATATAATTTATTGTAAATATGAGATCATTTATAAATGCTTTATAAATAACTTAAAATTCTTGAGGAGAAAGCGAACTAGTATTATATAAAATATTTGAAAATAGCTATTCTTTTAAGGTTTTATCTAAAATGGTTTTAATCATTTGATTAAATGCTTCCTCTACATTGTTTCCAGTTTTTGCTGATGTAGAAATAAATTTCATGTCAAACTCCTTAGCGATTTGTAAAGCATCTTTATTTGAGATTTGAATTTTATCCTTTAAGTCATTTTTATTGCCAATCAATATGACGGGTTCATTTTCTCTAGCTGATTTAAAATCTTGAATCCAATCGCGTAATTTTTCAAAGCTTTTACTTTGCGTGACATCAAAAATTAGTAGAGCGCCATTTGCACCTTCTAAATACAACTTTCGGAGACTTTTAAAGCTCTCTTGACCTCCCAAGTCCCATACTTGCGCTACTACCTCGCCATATCCTTTTATATTCATGTCTTTCTTTAGAAGATTTACTCCTAGCGTGCTTTTATAGTTCTCTCTAAATTTATTTTCGATAAATCTATAAACTAAAGAAGTTTTTCCGACATTTGCTTCACCAAGCAAACAGATTTTTATGATATAGTTTGGTTCAGTCATACTCGATCAATTCATATTAATTACTACATTGATAATAGATTTTATTCTTATTAACTATTTCCCCATTTAAGATATTAAAGAAAGTTAAAAAGAATTTATATCTCTTTTTTGAGTAATTGCAAGAATACTTTCCGTGTAACCTTCATACAATGCTTGTAATAAATCATATTTTTTTGCCATGTTAATAGCAAATATAAACAAATGATTTATACTATAATTATTATTTTTCTCATAGATGTCTCCTTCAGTTTCAAATTTCTTACTGTTTTGATCGATAAAATTACATAAAATATATCGATTTTCGGTTTTTAGATTTAATTCATTTAAAAATCCATACATTTTCAATATTTTATACCCATAAAGAGAATGAAATCGTTGGAGATATCTCTCTTCTTTTAATGTAGTCGACATAAATAATTAAATTCGACATTAGTTTATTTTCAAGAATAATATCTAGGTGATATCACCATATTATGATGAAATAAAAAAGCAGTTCCTCATTTACCTGCGATCTTTTTCATTGTTTCAATATTTTCATCAAGGTCTTCTCTTGATATGTTAGGATGAATGTCAAGGGCAAATATTTCATTCGTAACTTGTTCTACAACTGGTAATTGTAGATCTGTATAACTAATATCTCTGCCGTAATAGGGACAAGACCAAGGACATCCTTTAGGGTACGCAATTTTTTCTTGAAACAATTTAGTTTTATAGAGGGGTTTTGGGTAAAGCACTTTGCTCTTGGGAAATTTATTTAAAAATTCATTCTTATTCATGTGAATGATCGAGGGATGAATACGTCCAATCCAATAATTGAATGCCGGGTCACAATATTTTGGAACGAATGGCGGATCAATTCCTTCGAGATCTTGAATTCCTTCACTCAAATAATGGGCATTTTCGTTCCTAATTTTGATAAAATCATCTATTTTTGTCAGTTGTACTCCTCCAATTGCACCTTGGATTTCAGTCATTCGATAATTATAACCGAGTCGATTGTATACATACCAAGAAGGCTCACCGTGATGTCGAATTAACCTGCATTGTTCAGCAAGGTCATCGTTATTGGTTATGATCATGCCTCCTTCGCCAGTGGTAATATTTTTCGAAGGATAAAAACTAAAACATCCGATATCACCAATAGAGCCAACCAATTTATGATTGCATCGAGCGCCTATTGATTGACATGCATCTTCAATAATAGCTATCCCATGATCATTTGCTAATTCTTTTAATTCATTCATGTTCGCTGCGATTCCAGCTAGATGCACTGGTATGATAGCCTTTGTTTTATCCGTTATTTTTTCTTTCACGGATTTAGGATCAAGCGTATATGTTTTATTATTAATATCAGCAAATATAGGAATTGCATTATTATGGAGTATAGAGCTAGCAGTCGCTATAAAAGTAAAAGGAGGAACGATTACTTCATCTCCCGGACCGATATCTAATGCTGCAATGGCAATGTGAAGTGCTGCTGTACCCGTATTTATGCCTATTGCATGCTTAACACCATGATACAAGGCGAAATCCTTCTCAAATTTTTTAACATATTCTCCGTGAAGGAGTGTTAACATTTGAGACTCCATTACTTTTATGACTTCTTTTTGTTCCTCAGTTGACAGATTCATGATTAATCGAGTATTTGAAATGTTGATAAATAAAAAACCTTATTGTCTTTTAATGAATTTTAACTAATATTGTCGAAGAACTATAACTATTAATAAGATACTGTAATATGAAGGATGAACGTTTTAAAGACAAGATTTGCTTAAAATTGTAAATAATATGAATCTTTTTGGTGATTATATCCAATAATTTTATTTTTCATCAATGTTTTAAGAACAGAATTTATCCAATTTTTACTAGTATTAATATTTTTACAGATTTCACAATATTCCATCTCTTCATTTATAGCTAACAAAAACTGTATTTTACTTTTAACTTTCAAATGATCTGATTTGGCTATTTTTTCAAATCTTTTTCTCCAATCATATTCAAAAGTTTTAAGTTGTGCGACTTCATTGCTGAGTTTAGAGATCACTTCATCCCGAGTTCTAAAAACCTTTAATGATAAATCATATTTTTCCTTGAGATGTTTCTTTAGTCTATCTTCTTCTATATCCAAGTCGAGTTCTTTTTTAAATTCATCAAGTATGACAGTATAATCCGAAGCATCATCATACCTATCTAAAACTAATACTATTACTATTTCTTTATTTTCATTATAATAAGAAATTGAATTCCAATTTTTTTCTTCAATGGTAATATAACTTTCGACAAAATTATGAGAGATTTGGATTTGTTGGACAATGTTAGTAGGAATTTCAAAATCTTCTGGATATTTCAAGTAGATTGTCCCACCAATGATCTCATCCCATTTAATCAGAAATATTCCTATTGGAATAAACTCTCACCTTGATCTTCCTATATTCCTTCTTCTAAATTATAAAAATTAGCATTAATAAATTTAATTTAAAAAAAGTTAATTTGATTCATATCCACAGATTGAAATTTCTATTAATCTTGTATTTTTTAAAAAAAAATAAATAGAACGATAAGTAATTTTATGTAGGGAAGAATAGATGACCTTCTATTACGTCTATATTTTAGAAACGATTGGAAAAAATAATAAGAAAAGATTTTATACGGGTTATACAAATAATTTGAAGCGAAGATTAGAGGAACATAAAAATGGTCGAGGAGCCAAATTTTGTAGGGGTAAGAAAGTAGAATTAAAGTATTTTGAAACCTATATGGATAGGAAAGAAGCCATGAAACGGGAATTAGAAATTAAAACCTTTTCAAGAAGAGAAAAGTTTCGTTTAATTAAAATAGCGATTGAATCCGAGGATGCGATTGATTAAACATCATTTTTTACTAATATTAGCTGGTCTACCAGCAGCAGGAAAATCTTATTTTGCTAATTTGATGAAAAAAGCTTTGCAATCCATAGCACCGGCTTTTAATGTCAAAATTATTGATCCAGATAATATACGAAATGACATTTTCCCTCAACCATTTAATCATGAAGATGAACGCTCCGTAAGAACTAATTATTTAAAAATGATTAAGGAAGCAGTAGCACAGGAGGATATCGTGATATGTGATGATCTAAATTACTATACAAGCATGAGACACGATATAAAGGAAATCGCTGAGGAATTTCACATACCGTTTTTTATAATACATATCTCAACTCCAATCGAAACTTGTTTAAAGTGGAACATGGAAAGAGGTTCTCCAATACCAAATGAAGTAGTTCAAAGGATTAATGAAAAATTTGATTCTTTCGATAATTATAGTTGGGATAAACCTACGATATCGTGTGACTTAAGCACCGCAAATGTTCAAAAGACAATATCATTGGCAATTACGCAGATTGAGACGAAATTGAGATATTTGAATATGAAAAAAAAAACCTCTGAAATGAAGAAATTAAAAAGAGAGTCCAAAGATAAGCTTGAACTCATTACACGGAGAATTGTTGGGAGCTTTTTAAGGAATCAAGAATATCACCATTTAAAAAGGAGATTATTAAACCTTCGGAAGATGTATATAAAAGAAAGGATGGAAGATATAAATTCTGAAGTAGATTTTTCAAGAGATTTTATGGAATTTCTGAAAAAAGCTTTAAACATTGATTATATTTGATTGTTTTGATATCATAATTTATTAAAATTAAGGGCAAAGAAAATAAAGTAGAAATGATTTTATTAATCTGAATTTGGATCTATCTTTTTGATCATTTAATAACATTAACTATTATCAAAAACCAAAAAGTGAAAAGATTTATTATGCCTTCAAATCCAGAAAGACTAAAAGATATTAAAGTGAGAATAGAAGAGCTCGAAAAAAGTCGAAGCGGGCGTTCTTTATGCTATATTGATCCTGACATAATTGATGTTTTGGGATTAACAACAGGAAATATAATTGAAATTAGTGGGAAAAAAAAAACCACTGGAATTGTTGTCTCGAGCGTCATTGATAAAGGCAAATCCATCATTAGGTTAGATGGACTCCAACGACTTAATGCGGGAGCAACGATTGGGGAATTTGTTTCAATCAAATTAGCAAAAGTATATGCAGCTGAAGAAATAATTTTAACTCCTACAAAAGCAAATTTAGATTTGAAAAAACAAGGAGAAGCGATCAAAGCTAAATTGATTGATAAACCAGTGGTTATCGGCGATATTATCGAAGTTTTGGGAGAAGTATACCAAAACGACGATTCTGATAATGCCATGAATGAAATAATGAAAATGATGCCCATGCTTCGGAATCAGAAGAGAAAGCCTGTATTAGGCACTTTACGTTTGATTGTAGAAGACAGCATTCCATCAGATAAAGTAGTAAAAATTACTCGTGATACTAGAATAAAAGTTAATAAGAGAGTAGCGGTTTTAAATGTGTCTGGAGGAGTCGTTACATATGATGATATAGGGGGATTAAGTGATGAGATTCAAAGAATTAGAGAAATGGTAGAACTACCATTAAAACATCCCGAGTTATTTCATAGATTAAACATAGATCCGCCCAAAGGAGTGTTGTTTTATGGTCCATCAGGAACAGGAAAGACTTTGATGGCTAAGGCTGTATCCCAAGAATCAAATGCTCACTTCATCACAATTAATGGTCCCGAAATCATGAGTAAGTTTTATGGAGCGAGTGAAGGAAGATTAAGAAAAATATTCGAAGAAGCAGAGAATTTGGCCCCATCGATTATTTTTATTGATGAGATTGATTCTATAGCACCTAAAAGAGTTGATACTTCTGGAGAGGTGGAGAGACGCGTTGTTTCACAATTACTTTCATTGATGGATGGATTACAAGGAAGGGGTGAGATCATTTGTATTGGCGCTACAAATAGAATTAATGCAATTGATGAAGCTTTAAGACGTCCTGGCAGATTTGATCGAGAAATTGAATTTGGTGTGCCAAATGCAAAAGAAAGGAAAGAAATTTTGCAAATTCATACAAGAGGCATGCCTTTAGAAGATAATGTAAGTTTAGATCACTATGCCGAGATAACACATGGGTTTGCAGGAGCAGATCTAATGGCAGTAAGTAGAGAAGCGGCAATGTTTGCATTGCGAAGAATATTACCTAAAATTAATTTAGATGAACCAATTCCATCCGATATCATTCAAGAATTAAATATAGCTGATGATGATTTTGCTCAAGCTGTTAATTTAATTGAACCTTCTGCAATGAGAGAAGTAATGATTGAAATTCCAAACATCAAATGGGATGATGTTGGTGGTTTAGAAGAAATTAAACAAGAATTAAAAGAAGCAGTTGAATGGCCATTGCTTCATAAAGAATTATTCGAAAGAGCTGGCATACGCCCCTTGAATGGGATTTTATTATTTGGTCCTCCTGGGTGTGGAAAGACTCTTTTAGCAAAAGCAATAGCTACTGAAACCAACAGCAATTTTATTACCGTTAAAGGTCCCGAGGTATTTTCTAAATTTGTGGGAGAAAGTGAAAAATTTGTAAGAAATATTTTTCGAAAGGCTCGTCAGGCAGCTCCTTCAATCATCTATTTTGATGAACTTGATGCAATTAGTACAGTTAGGGGAGCTAATGAAACTACTTCACTTAGAGATTCTATAGTGAATCAAATTCTAGTTGAAATGGATGGCATTGAAAATCGAAAGGGAGTTGTTGTTATTGCAAGTACAAATCGCCCAGATATGGTTGATTCAGCATTATTACGTCCCGGACGGTTGGATCGATTACTCTATGTCACCGCTCCAGATCTGGTATCACGAGAAAAGATACTAAAAGTACATACAAAAGATATGCCATTAGCAGATGATGTCTCGTTGAAACATATTGCTCAAGTCACAGAAGGGTATAGTGGTGCGGATATAGAAAATCTATGTCGAGAGGCTGGAATGGAAGCAATTCGAGAAAAAATGTATGATTTTGATAAAATAGAATATCGACACTTTGAACTTTCTTTAAATAGAATCAAATCGACATTAACTCAAAGTGTTGTTCAACGTTATGAAGAAATGGCAAAAATTATAACTGAATCTCGGAATCTTGATGAAAGTTCTGGTGATTTCTACAAATAATCTCTTTTTACACAGAGTATTTTGACAAATTTCCATTAAGCTACTAATTTTATTAATTTCGTTTGCTAGTATATAATTATATACATTGCAAATTGAATGAAAATGAGTGAGATTAAAATAGATTGGGAAGGTCATGCGAAAAAATATCAAGCAGCAATGGAAGATTTGAACTTAGATTTTTGCTTGTTAACCCGTGTCAAGTCTATCACATATCTTTCGGGATGTTTTGTCCCTTGGAAAAGTTATATATTCCTTCCAAGGGAAGATCAAGGAGATCCAGAGTTGTTTACCGTGCTTTTGGATGTTGAACGTGTTAAAGCAGAATCAGCATTGAAAAAAGTAAGTGGTTGGGGTCCGATGAAAGGCTTTTATTGGGAAAAAAAAGTGCAAAGTGCAGCAAAAAAAAGCGGGGTTTTTAATCCAAAAGGCAAACCCCCTAGAATTGGTGTGGAATTAGGCGTAGATATTTGTGTTACCGGACAAATGTTATCTTATACAGAGGCAGAACAATTGAAGATGCTATTTCCTGGATGTGAATTGATAGATTTTAATGATAAAACTGAACGTATTCAATTCATTAAAGAACCAGAGGAAATAGCGATGTTAAGAGAAGCAAGCAGAATAACAGATATCGGTCAAAAAGCCGTAAAAGTGGCATTATCTGAACGCCCAACGGGAAAATTTTTCACGGAAAATGAAATTGCGGGAATTGGAACTAAAGCTATGCGTGATGCAGGAAGCAATTATGAGTGGACTTTCACAGGAAACCAAGAAATTGGATCTGGATATCGTGCCAGTTATACATTTAATGGGTGCACTCCTGCAACAAATAAGAAAGTAAAGGAGGGAGAATCATTGTTAGTTGATCTTCATAGTGAAACAGGATGCTATCTTGGTGATTTAAGCCATAATTATGTGCTTGGTAAATGTCCCCCGGAATTAAAATCCTTCAATGATGTGTACGAACAACTTTGCTATACCCTCATTGATAATATGACTCCTGGTACAACATTTGATGAATGTTATCAAGCGGTAAGAAAGGTAGCCGATGAAGCAGGTTATGCAAATGACTTGTTTTTTGGACTTGGACACGGAATTGGAATCATAGGGAATGAATCTTGGCCCGTAGTTGTACCCGGCAAAGATTGGGGTCACATGGTCTTTGAAGAAAACATGGTTGAAATTGCTGCCGTTGTATTCAATCATCCCGGACTTGGAGGTTTAAGGTTAGAATCTCCAACATTAATTACAAGTAAAGGAGCAGATGTTTTACCCAAAACCCCCTTTGAAGTAGATTATGTTTGAAATTCTAAAATAATTTTAAAAGAAAAGTTAAATTCTTTCCTTGCCGCAATGACGGCAGAAATTGGCAGATGGATCCATTTTTTCTTTACAATATTTACATATATTATCTTTTGGAACAGCTTTTTGTAGATTGACTGATTTAAGAATTGTAGAATTTATCAATTCGCTTAAATAATACGCACTTTCTCTTCCATTATCCTTATTAGTAGCCATGGTAATAGAAAAAATGAGATTATCTCTCGTTTCGACAACAATTAAAAATATTTTCTGGAATTTCGTTGGATATACCTTTTTTATGTTAGCTAAAGGTATTTTGAATCCTTCCTTATAATCATCAACTGAAGCACCAATTCCAGTAAGAGAAATATTTGATCTCCTGAATAAGGAAAGATTATCCTCACTTAATAACACTTTGCCTAATTCCATTTGATAGTGCCACTTCTTCTGCACGATATGGCCTTCACAAAAGTATCCGTCCGTGCTAAATATTAATGACATGGTTATCTTGTATGATGTATGATGGGATTAATATTTGATTTTATCCTAATTTATTCATGTAGTATATCACTTATATATCATGTGAAGTCCAATTTTTATCAATTTTTTTAGATGTCAATACATTTTTAAAGACAAACTCGATAAATACTTTAGAAGTCCCCAATTATTAGCGGGGATAGAAATAAAATAATGAAAAGATGTGAATTCAATGTCTGAACAGTTATTAAAATGCCGTAACTTTATGTTGAAGGAAAAGATGCTCTCTTTAACTGATAAAGGAGAAATTTTTAAAGCAGATAATAATGAACTCATTGGTACTTTCCGAGGAAAACTGATAAAGATTGGAAATACGTATAGAATAAGGGATCTAAATGAAACTCCCGTGGTAACTGTACATGAGAAAGTAATATCTCTACGTTCTTCTTATAAATTTTATAAAGGTGGCGAAGAAGATGAGAATCAATATTTAGGGATACTGAAAAAAAAAATAGTTACAATTAAACCGAGTTATTGGTTTGAAGATCCCAATGAAAATCGCGTTTTTGAAATGAAAGGTAACATCCTTACCTTGAAATTCAAAATCTTGAAGGATGGTAAGGAAGTCGCTGAAATTAGTAAAAAATTATGGAAGAGCCTCCTCAGAGGACACTACGGAGTAAAAATGAATCCTGATTTAGATGATGATTCTGCCATGCTAATTTTAGGCATAGTTTTAATGCTCCATCACGAAAAAGAAGAGAATAAGGGTCATAGGGGAGTTTTTTAAGATTAACTTAATATAATTTTCTTA
>Ga0315535_1002892_pt1 | contig 10712 bp, 13 predicted proteins | sample SalMarSW160220MG_2_FD_203092 | JGI IMG/M metagenome (GOLD analysis project Ga0315535, IMG submission 203092) | Salt marsh sediment microbial communities from the Plum Island Ecosystem LTER, Massachusetts, United States - Salt Marsh Sediment SW1602-20 ...
TTGGAAAGCTCATGGAAAATCTCAGAGCACTAACGTTTTCTCCAACAAGCTTGTATTGTATCAAAACACGATCTTCAACAATGAGACCTATTGGATGAGCCTTTTCTCCCCCACCTTCCAAATTAAACATGGTCATTGTCGCTTGACCAAGCCCTATGAGAACCCCAAGCAGTGCTAAAATAACAAGTGCATTTATGGTTAACCGTCTAAGATTTGCCATAGTGATTTTATCTAGAGTGTTTCAGCCCATAATTCTTATGAAACCGCGATTCAGAGTCAGAATATTAATCGAAACACTAATGCGCCAGTGACCCCAAACTGCAGCACAAAATTTACAAAGCCGCCCACACACTTAGTTCAGGAGGAACATCACGATGACATGCTACTTCAGACACCTCAAACAGGTTTTCCAAAAGGCAGGAATAGAAGTCACTCCCGCAAACAGGCAGGAAATCGACAGAATCATCCACGACATTGTAGGCGTAACCTACAAAAATTGCCCAGCAGCCTGGAAACAGGTAAAAACTCGCATCTTGGAAGATGAAGCTAACTTCGTTTCGACCTTGAAACATGCATGGGAAAACCGCAAAATAAAGTAGCCTAAGTTAACAGCTGAGTATGGCATTCAACTGAACGAACAGTTCCAGAAAACGGTGACCTTTCTGGGTTGTGGCATACTTGTTTTTATTGGTCGCAAGCAAGCCAGTAGCAGTCAATGCCTTCAGATGCCTCTTCAACTGCGCATAATTCAAATTAACATTGTACATTATCTTCGTCTTAGTTGTTTGTTGACCGCAATAGCCCAAAATTTCTGCCTTAATCTCAAGTTGCCCCCTTTTCGACCCTCTGTTAAAGTCCCAACCGCTGTTTTGCCTTAGCCTTAATTTTGCTCCGTCCACGTACGCTGGTTGCACCATCTGAAGCTGCGCATTTGCCTTTGTTGCCCTTATCATAACATTTGCCATTTTCCTCCCCCACACAGCATCTATGAACAACACGCACTCATAAAACAATGTGACTGTAACACCACAACAACAAAAACGACAAAAACCACGCCTACACCCTTAATAACTTCGGAAAAGAACACAGAAACGAGGGAACAGACATACCTAAGCAATTAATGATTTTCTCAGATGGTGGTGCCAGAGGCAACCCTGGACCAGCCGCCATAGCTTATCTAATCCTGTCCGAAAATGGTCAAGTCTTGATGGCAAACTCGCATTATGTAGGCTCCCGCACAAATAATCAAGCCGAATACGAGGCATTAATAGCGGCGCTGGAATCTGCAGTAAAGCTACACGCCGAAGAAGTCATCTGTCACCTCGACAGTGAACTTGTCGTTAAGCAGCTTAACGGAGAATATCGAGTGAAAAACCCTGAACTGAGAAAACTGTGGAAAAAAGTCCAAGAATTAAGCAGAAACTTAACAACAAAATTCATAAGCGTGCCCAGAACCAACATCCAAATTCAAAAGGCAGACGCACTTGTCAATGAGGCATTAGACAAAGAATTCAGCTAGCACCTCCTGATGAAAAAGCCTCAAATTGTAACCGCGCTGTGATAAGCGTCTGCAAAATCGCAACTTCTTTATAATGAATAACGCACTCCTAGCACCAAAGGTGAAGAAAACATGTTCGTTCACACCAGCATACGCACAAGCAACATGAACCGTTCCATCGAATTCTACACCTGCCTTCTCGGTCTCACCCTGCTTAGTCGGCGAGAAATACCACAGAACAACGCCGAAATCGCTTTTCTCCGAGACCCGCAAGCCAAAGGCGCCACACTTGAGCTGACTTTTTATCGCAAACAGGAAAAGTTCAGTCAAGCTGACTACGAAGACCGCGTGTTTGACCATCTCGCCTTCGAAGTTGAAGACATGAACCAGACCATCCAAGAGATGCGCAACGCGAAAGTCACGATAACTGATGAGCCGTTTAAGCTCAGCGCAACAGACTCATTGATAGCTTTTGTAGAAGACCCTGATGGTGTTCTTATTGAATTGATTGAACGAAAAACGTCGTAGCTATGGGTAAAACTTGAGTCAGAAGACAAGCGACCAGTCTTAAAATAAACAGCTGAATTAGCCAGTTTGCCTAACGCGTTGCTCATTCAAAAGTGCGATTTGAATTTCAACGTTTTCATCTACTAGATGAGCTGTGCCGTCTGCGCAGTAGACTTTTCCGCCTTTCCCGACTTTGCTGAAGCGCTTGCTACACGCTTTCATTTGAGAACAGCCATCACAATCTCGCGACAACACCTTTTTGTCACCTCATATTCGTCAATGCACCTTTTAGTTCACAGCCACTTTTATGTGTAGTTAACCCACAATCTATACCGCAGATATTGAGACTAAATAGCTTTTTTTCATGCAGACGACCTCGTCTAAGCACAGGTTTAATCTATATATAGAGGGGGTATAGACAAAAATTCGCAACAGATACCCATCCGAAAAACCCAAGTTAAGCCGTAAACAATAAATTTGCCGGTTCAGCAGCTTTGTAGAGATGGTTTTTATGCCAGAAATGAATTTTGAAGGAACCGCCACTTGGATAGGACAAACTGAATGCGAGCTTACCGTTAAAGGCAAGAAAATCGCTGTTGTCAGCCCTCCTCCATCATTCGGCGGAAAAGAAGGCTACTGCGTCCCCGAAGAAATTTTTGCAGCAGCTCTAGCCTCATGCATGAACACGCTGTTCCTGCTGATCGCAAAAAACTCCAGTTTAGGTCTCAAACACCTTGACACAAAAGCAGTAGTCACAATGAACGTTGAAAGCCTGGAGAAGCTGATTTTCACGCACATCCACTTTACAATGGATGTCAAACTGGAAACAGATAACGAACATGAACGCAAAAAAGCCAACACGGTATACAAGATGGCGGAAAAAATTTGCCCACTTAGACAGTCATGGGGCGAAGATGTTCCGATAAGCTTCGAACTCAACTTCCAATAAAAACAAGCCAAAACAAAAAACGGATTTCCCACTTCTCTGTTTTTGCATGAAAAATCAAAACGCAAAAAAAACTTGAAGACAACCCAGCAAATCGCTTCTTTTTGCGCCTTCTACAACCTTTAACTATATAGCAGTACGAAAAATATTTATGAGCTATACGTAAAGTCTGAAACGATTTAGAAAGGCAGCGATGAGGCTAATGACAAACAAGCTCACTGGACAATTAAAGGACGGAAAATCTGATGCCATTAAAGCGGCAAGGCATCGGGCAGAACTGGAGTGAGGAAACGCGTGAACCGCCGCAAAATCAGTGATGCATTAAACGCGTTATCCTCCAAAAAAGCTCCAAAATACACCACCTACGTCGCGGCAATCGTAATCTTTCTCGCCTTAATTCTGCTCCCACCCATAGTCGGGATTTTCATAAAGTTCGGTTCCATACAGCAAATTTTCAACCAGCCAGCGCTCATGGACCGAGCACTAATAGCAATAACAAACTCGTTCATAGTCGCCTTGCTCGTATCCGCATTTGATGTTGTAGCTGGTGTACCAATAGCCTGGCTAATCACACGCGGGAAATCAAGATGGCTAAACATCCTCGACGCCTTGTCGGACATACCGTTCATCGTACCCACCGCAGCTCTCGGCTATTCACTGCTGCTTTTCTGGAACGGACCAGAAGGCGTATCCGCTCTGTTCGGCGGTTCACTTATCTCTCCAGGATGGCTGCTCATCGCCTTGCTTCATTTCACCTTCTCCTTTCCCATCGTAGTTCGAGTGATGGTTGGTGCATTGCTAGATTACAAGATGGAGTTCGAACGGGCATCCAGAACTTTGGGCGCTTCTCCTTTTACAGCGGTTCGAACAGTCACCTTGCCTATACTCAGACCTGCGCTGATAGCTTCCTACATTCTTTCATTTGCACGTTCTCTTTCGGAAACCGGCGCCACATTTATCGTCGCCGGAATCTTCGAGAATGGACCTGTTTTCCTTCAAAACATCAAAAATGAGTTGGCAGTTTCTAGTCCGTCGCTTTATGAAGGCGCAACAGTATTCACAAGCCTAATACTTATTGTAGTGTCGCTGACTATTTTCGCGTTCATACGGATTTTCGGTTCACGACTGCGGCTGCCAATCAAGGGAATTTGGCCCAGCTTTGAAAGAAAACTAAGCTACAAAAAAGCTGAAGCTTCAAGAAACGGCATAACACTGATAGTTTTCTTCTTAATAGTGCTGTTGCCGTCTCTGTTCGTGGCTTTGCCCGCATTCCAAGCCCTGTCTAATGGCACACTTTCAAACGCGCTTTCAGGATCAGGCATTTGGAGCGTATATTGGCAAAGCTTGGCTCTCTCCTACGCGTTGGCAGGCATCGTTACTCTGCTTAGCTTTGTGATTGGGTTGCCCATGGCATTGATGATTGCAAGAAGAAGATTCGGAAGACTCACTTCCACTATTTTTGACATTCTCGTCAACATTCCATTAATCGTTCCTTCAATAGCTCTGGGAGTTTCCTTGAAGTTCTTCTGGCAAAACTTCACCTTCATTCCCGAATTCATGCTCCTCGTATTCGCGCACTTGGCGATTACGTATCCCTACTTCGTAAGGTCAATGACCGCAGCGTTCGAACGCATAAGCCTCGACATGGAAGAAGCAGCAAGAACGTTAGGCGCTAAACCATTAAGCGTCTTCAGAACCATAATGCTGCCGTTAACGAAGTACTCGATTCTTTCAGGAGCCATAATAGTCTTCACCAGAAGCATAAGCGAAACCGGCGCCACCTTGGCCGTCGTGACAAACCTGCAGACAGCACCAGTGGTCATCGTTAACTGGGTGAAGCAGGTTGTACCCGCCACACCATCGGACATCGGGTTAGGCTGTGGCATTCTCATACTGTTATCTCTCGCCATCCTCCTAATGCTGAGGTTCGCAACCAGAGGAAAAGGAAGATACTGACATGGCATTTTATAACTTACAATATAATACTATACGCCTGAAAAAGGAGCTAGAAAATGCCTGACGTTCGCGTTGTTAACCTGACCAAGAGCTTCGGTAAAATCGTGGCTTTGGACAAAATCAGCCTAGAAGTCCATGACCAAGAATACTTTGCCTTACTGGGACCCAGCGGCTGCGGAAAAACCACTTTGCTACGACTCATAGCAGGGTTAATAAAACCCGACAGCGGCGAAATCTACATCGGAAACAAACGCGTGGACAACGTGCCACCTGAAGACAGGGAAATCGGATTTGTCTTTCAAACTTTCGCCCTATTCCCCCACATGACCGCTTGGGAAAACGTGAACTACGGTCCCAGGGTGAAGAACTTTGACCTAAAAGAAGCTGGAACCATAGGACATGAAGTACTTGAACTAGTTAAGCTTCATGAACGCATGAACGCTTACCCCAGCGAGCTAAGCGGCGGAATGATGCAGCGAATAGCCGTAGCAAGAGCGCTGGCCGCTGGAGCTAAAACCTTGCTTTTGGACGAGCCGCTGGGGCAGTTGGATGCGAAAGTTAGAAACGAGATAAGGTACGAAATGAGGCGAATGGCTAAGGACCTGAATTTAACCGCTATCCATGTCACTCATGATCAGGCTGAGGCAATGTCCATTTCGGATAGGATTGCAGTTATGCGGAAAGGGAAGATCGTGCAGGTGGGCACGCCGCAGGAGCTCTACATGAAACCAAACAGTCTGTTCGTAGCTAACTTTATTGGAGAGTCCAATTTTCTCGAAGGTTCAGTTGCCGATGTAAACGGCGATGATTTGGTGATAGAACTCCGCGGCGGAGCCAAGGTTCAAGCAATCGGCAATGGCGTAGCTAAAGACGAAAGAGTAGTCTTGGTCATAAGGCCCGAGATTTTCGTCGTGGAGAGCGAATCAACTAAGAAGGAAGCGCCTAAAAAGAAAAATCTTCTTAGAGGCAAAGTGGAGAAAGTCACTTTTGAAGGAACATTTGTTCGCTACGTGATTCGACTTGAAAGTGATGATACTGTGGTGGTCATTAAACCGTCGTTAACCGAGAAATGGTTTGATGTCGGAGCAGGTATTACTCTGAGTTTCACGCCAGAAAAAGTGCACGTTTTTCCATATCCAGACGCGGGGCTAACAGAGGAAATAGCTGTCTAATCTCTGCTGTTTTCCATGCACTATTTCCAGACTTAACCTTACTGTACTCTAGGAAATGCGCGAAGGAAGCGTGATTAGTCGTAATGTTTAGTTATAAGGGCAAGGCAATCCATTGTAAAGCAGAAAGGGAAGAGAGGTAAGTGATAGTGAAGCGAGAGAACGAAGATGTTGAGTCTGAGGAAACGCTTGATCCTAACGACTGGGAGTCAACGCGGAAGCTAGGCCACAAAATGCTTGACGACATGCTGGATTATGTGAAAACCGTCCGACGGCGACCTGTCTGGCAACAAGTCCCCGAACCAGTCAAAGCTCACTTTAGTGTCCCCGTTCCGCAGCAGCCTCAGCCGCCCGAAGAAATTTACAAAGAGTTCGTGGAAAAAGTGCTGCCCTACCCCATGGGAAACATTCACCCGCGCTTCTGGGGCTGGATCTTGGGAACGGGAACCGTTATGGGTGCCTTCGCTGAACTGCTGGCAGCCTCAATGAACACAAACACGGGTGGCTGCTCCAACCACGTTGCCAATTACGTTGAGAAACAGGTGATTGACTGGATCAAAGAAATGATAGGGTATCCCGTGGCCGCTAGCGGAGTGTTGACCAGCGGTTGCTCGGCTGCGAACATCATAGGATTGACAGTTGCCCGAAACGCAAAAGCAGGTTTTGATGTTCGCCGCAAAGGTCTCCAACGCGCAAGCCAAGCGATGGTGCTTTATGCATCCCAAGAAGTGCACAGTTCAATCCAGAAAGCTGTTGAACTGATTGGGTTGGGCAAAGAATCACTTCGGCTTTTACCTGTTAACAATTACTTCCAAATGGACCTCGGAGCATTGAAGGCAGCCATCATGAAGGATCGGGAGGCTGGCTGTCTGCCCTTCTGTGTTGTCGGAGCGGCTGGAACAACCAACACGGGGAGCATTGACGACCTTAATGCGCTTGCTGACCTTTGCCAACGGGAAAATCTGTGGTTCCATGTTGACGGCGCATTTGGTGCATGGGCTTCAATAGCGCCCAAAGCAAGGAACAAAGTTGCGGGGATGGAGCGGGCTGATTCGCTGGCGCTGGATTTGCATAAGTGGATGTACATGCCATACGAAATCGGTTGTGTACTTGTGCGGCATGAAGCGCAGCACCGTGAAGCTTTCTCTTTGACGCCTGATTATCTTGCTCATGGAGAATGCAGACTTGGGTTGACAGGCGGTGATTTGCCTTGGTTCAGCGATTATGGTTTTCAGCTTTCACGTGGTTTTCGAGCGCTTAAGGCTTGGATGTCTTTAAAGGAGCATGGCAGCCGCAAATACGCGCGGATGATACAGCAGAACATAGATCAAGCGCGTTACTTAGGTGAACTTGTGAAGGCTTCACCAGAATTGGAGCTTGCTGCTCCAGTCGCACTTAATGTTGTCTGTTTCCGTTACGTTGCTCCTGAGCTGGATGATGCCGAGTTGGATGAACTTAACAAGCGTATTATCATCGAGTTGCAGGAGCAGGGCGTAGCCGTTTTAAGCGGAACAGTCATCAAAGGTAGACATGTTATGCGTGCAGCCAATGTCAATCATCGTAGTCGCCGTGAGGACTTTGAAGTTGTTGTGAGAGAAATAATTCGGATCGGAAAGGAGTTAACGGCAGACTGTTCGCTGTAGCCTAAGTCTTTCGGCGCGTTTGGGGGCTTATGAAGGAGTGCTTTGATGGCTAAAGTTTCATATGTGTCTTTTTGGAGTCATATATCGATTTTTGGAATATGTCGAGGAGCAAAACAAGCTATATATTAAATCTTGCGATGTACGATGTAGTTAAGTGCAACAAGTCAACAGTTGTACACAACTACACAAAGGTGGAAACAAATGACAAACACAGCAAGACAAAACACAACATGTACCCTGCAACTTAGCAGAAAAAAACAAAAACCAACCGAAGAGGACCTCAACGTCGCGATAATTGAAACGGTCGATGAGAGTTTTTCTTCATTCAGTAATCTAGACAAGGACGCCATTTACCTTCACTTAGAAAATGCTTTCAAGATTAAAAAGCAAGAGATTCCCTGCAGGATCGAAACCTTCGTAGATGCGGTCGAACAGATTTTCGGGGTTGGAGCAAAATTGATTGAAATTAGAATGATTGAGGCGCTCCACAAGAGGCTTCCAGGATTCGTGTTCTTCCCTAAAAAGGGCGATATTGATTTTAAGGAGTATGTAGTCAGCTTGCGCGCTTTTTTGCTGCAGACTTTATAAGTTAATGCTTCCCTTTTTCCGTGAAATTCACGTTTTTTGTAGATGTGTTGGACAGTTACTTTGTTGAAGTTATTCGCGGTAAAAACATGGATTATTGATGTTGTAAACGGCGTTTAGTGTTGCCGTGTTTTTCTTGTGTACGCATGGATATGCTTGTCGTATGCGTTAACCTTTATATCGCTGTTTATGTTGTATAAAGACTCGAGATACGGCGGCTCCTAAACCGTTGAACACAAAAAAGGAATGATAAAAAATGGGCAATATACAGAAAGAAGTTCAAGCCAAACTAGCGAAAGGCTTACTAGACTTGATTGTTTTGCAGTTTTTGAACGCTCAACCTATGCATGGCTATCAGATAATCACGAAGATCCGCAAGAGCTTCGGCGTCTACTTTGGGCCAAGCACCATCTACCCGTTGCTTTCTGCACTTGAGAAGAAGGGTCATGTGACGAGCGAGTGGAACATGAACACGGAGAGGCCGCGAAAAATCTACAAACTCACGACCGAAGGACAAACAATGTTAAACTTCACCGAGAACTCGCTTAACCTGCTGTGCCAGAAAATCGGGACGACCAACTCACCCAGCATTAAAGTGGAAGCAGGTACACCACTGCCGCAACTTGCAAAGAAAACACGTTTCATGTCAACGCTGGCAAAATAACTATCCTTCTTCCACCATTTTAGTACCTGTCACTACGCATAAATTAAAACTTGCAAGAAAAGGGTATGCTTCGTTAGACTCGTAAAGATTGGCTGGTTTCCAACACGTCTCGTAACGTGTTTTTGAAAGTCTTCGTTATGTCTTCAAGATAGATAGCCCTGCTTCGGATGCCTTTTTGAACCGCCCCAGCGGCTATGAAGCACGCGCCTATAGTTTCGCTTATCGGCGTAGGTTCAGGAAAAACTATCAAAGATACTCCGATTTTTATGAGCCGAGACTTGTTGCCTTCCCGCCACAGTTTCTTTGTAGCCTCAGCCGCGTTTGCAGTGCTTTTCACGGCGCCAATCGCTTCGACGTAGCTTTCGCTTAGTTCGTTCAAAGCTTTAGCGGTGCTTTTAGCTTGTTCCAGCTTCATTGGTCATAACCTATCTGGATATAGTGTATTGATAACACAAAAGCTTTCATGCACCAAATGAGGACGCTTCAACGTTATTTCGTTCCCACGGCGTAACGTTTTTTATTAAACCACCTGAAAATCGGAGCCTTCTCTGTGGATGCTTTCGCAGCAAATTGTCAATTGCGCGACGGGTTTTAGACCTGAAAACTCAGCCGTCAGTGTTACTGTACTGTATTATTGAGAACACGTCGTATTTGTCCCCAATGGCTTTGCGCCCGTCAAGGTAGCCCAGTTCTATTAGAAAGCCTATGCCAACTACTTCTCCGCCCAGCTTCTCGACCAAATCAATATTTGCCTTTATGGTGCCGCCGGTCGCCAGCAAATCGTCGATAAGCAAAACTTTTTGCCCCTGCTCAATGGCGTCTTCGTGGATTTCTATCGTGTCACACTCGTACTCCTTCTTGTAAGTCAGGTCCACGCATTTGAAAGGCAGCTTTCCTTTCTTCCTCACGGGAACAAACCCAACTCCGAGTTCATAGGCTAATGCTGCGCCTACTATGAAGCCTCTAGCTTCATTCGACACTATAACGTCTATATCCTTATTCCTATAATGTTCAGCTAGCAACCTGATGCATTCTCTGAAGCAGCTCTTGTCCTTTAGAAGCGGAGTTATATCCCAGAAAACCACGCCCTTGAACTCAGGTATCCGTCTTACTTTTGATTTCAAATCTAACCTGCACTTTTCAACTTTTTCCATTTCCCTTTTCTCCCTCAGAGGAACGCGCCTTGCAACGCGTTTCTGCATTCGCAACTGAATTCTTTCGGCAAACGCGCACACGCTTCCAAGATTATTCGCTTGACTTTTTCAACACTCGCCTTCATTGTGGCTACAACCTCTTCCGCGCTGACCACATGGTCCTTCCAAACGTCGTAATCCGTGACGGTTGATATTGAAGCGTAGCACAATTCAGCTTCGCGTGCCAGAACGCATTCGGGAACGAGCGTCATGCCTATTATGTCTGCGTCCCAGCTTCTGAAGAGTTTCGATTCGGCTTTGGTTGAGAAGCGTGGTCCTTCAATGCAAACGTAAATTCCAGTATCATGTGCACGAATGCCCACGTCTTTGGCTATGGCGATAAGTGTCTGCCTCATTTCAGGGCACATCGGTTCAGCCACCGATATGTGGCACACTTTGTTGCCTGTGTAAAACGACTGCTCTCGCTTGGTGGTTCGGTCAATGAACTGGTCAACAAGCACGACGTCGCCTGGCTTGTAATCTTCCTTTAACGAGCCGACGGCTGAAGGCGCAAGAATCCGCGTAACGCCAAGCTTCTTCAAAGCGAAAAT
>Ga0315535_1002893_pt1 | contig 10708 bp, 7 predicted proteins | sample SalMarSW160220MG_2_FD_203092 | JGI IMG/M metagenome (GOLD analysis project Ga0315535, IMG submission 203092) | Salt marsh sediment microbial communities from the Plum Island Ecosystem LTER, Massachusetts, United States - Salt Marsh Sediment SW1602-20 ...
TTACATTCCGGATAGCCGGAGCAGGCGATAAAAGACCCGTACTTCCCATTTTTGGTCACCATGGGTCTGCCGCATTTCTCACAGGTGCCCTCTTTCTTACCCGTCTCAGCCACGGTTTCAACGATAATCCGGCCCTTTTCATCCCGGGTGAAATTCGAGGTGTTTCTGCATTCGGGATAACCGGTACAGGCCAGAAAAATGCCGTTTCGACCCGACTTGACGGCCATTGGCCGGTCACACTTTGAACAGGAAATCCCGGCCAAAACCTCCCCCTTCATCTCACTGGTCGCCCTTTCTAAATCTTTTTCAAATGCCTCATAGAACTCCTTTAATATGTCGATCCACTGCGCCTCCCCCCGCTCAATCCTATCTAAGTTGTTTTCCATCTGGGCGGTGAAGGCCGTATCTATTATATCGGGAAAGCTCTGGACCAGCAGATCCGTCACCAAGAAGCCCAATTCCGTGGGCCTAAAGCGCCTTTTTTCTATGGAAACATACTCCCTTCCACTGATGTTCGCCAAGATCGTCGCGTAGGTTGAGGGCCGGCCGATACCGTTTTCCTCTAAGGCCTTGATCAGGGTGGCCTCTGTAAACCTGGGCGGAGGCTGTGTAAAATGCTGGGCAGGGTCCAACTTTATGAGGTCGAGGGTCTGATCTTTCCGCAAGGGGGGTAGCAGGGTCTCCTGATCTTTCCCGGCACCGGCATTATTAGAGCCTTCTTCATAAAGAGTGGTGAATCCCTTAAATAATACCACTGAACCGTTTGCCCTAAAAACCGCCTTTCCGGCGCTGATCTCGACTTGGGTCTTATTTAATATGGCAGGACTCATCTGGCAGGCAATAAACCGTTTCCAGATAAGGGTATAGAGCGCCAGTTGGTCTTTGGAGAGATAGGGTGCGACCACTTTTGGGCTGAGCTCTGCCGACGTGGCCCTGATGGCCTCATGGGCCTCTTGAGCGCCTTTTCGGCTCTTGAACCTGTTCGGTTTGTCAGGGAGATAATCCCTGCCAAAGGCCTCCTGAATAAATCCCCGTGCCTCGGTTATGGCATCGTCCGAAAGCCGGAAAGAATCCGTCCTCATATAGGTAATAAGCCCAACCAGACCCCGTTTTCCGAGATCCACGCCTTCGTACAGACTCTGTGCAATAAACATGGTCTTTTTGGCCGGGAACCTCAATCTTTGGAACGACTCCTGCTGGAGAAGGCTGGTAATGAAGGGCGGGGGCGGATTCCTCTTTGTCTTTTTTTGTGTGACCTTTGAGACCTTAAATGGGAGGTCTTCTACCTCCGAGACAATCTTGAGTGTTTCTTCCCCATTTTTGAGGTCGGACTTTTTGCCGTCATATTTGAATAACCTCGCCTCAAAGGGGGGTGGCTCGGTCGATTTGACGTGGGCGGTCAGAGACCAGTATTCCTGTGGGTCAAAGGCCTGGATTTCACGTTCCCTGTCACAGATCATTTTAACTGCCACTGACTGAACCCGCCCGGCGCTCAAGCCCCGCTTGACCCTTTTCCAGAGGAGTGGAGATATCTGGTATCCGACAAGCCGGTCCAGGATACGCCTGGTCTGTTGAGAGTCAAACTTGTCCCTGTCAAGTGTCTGTGGCGATGATACCGCTGCCCGGATGGCCTTTGCAGTAAGCTCGTTAAATAGGACGCGGAATATTTTTTTGTCCTTGTTCTTGGAACCCTTTTTCAGTTCCCCGGCAACATGCCAGGCAATTGCCTCTCCTTCCCTGTCAGGGTCCGGTGCTAAATAGATCTCTTCGGCACTGTTTCCCGCGGCCTTCAAATCCTTTAGAATCTTGGCCTTTCCTTTAATAGTGACATAATCGGGTTTAAAACCGGCTTCAATATCGACCCCCAATTCACTGACAGGGAGGTCTTTCACGTGCCCCACCGAGGCCATAATGTTAAAGTCGGGTCCCAGATATTTCTTGATGGTCCTGGCTTTGGCCGGCGATTCGATAATAAGTAGTTTTTTTGCCATCCTTGTCATCCGTTCTTCACCGAACAAACATCTTGCCCGGGAGCTGTTTCACGATACCCTCCAATTCCATTTTCATCAGTATGCCTGCCACCTTGCCGACTTCCATTTTTCCTAATCTTACTATATTGTCCATATGCATGGGGTAATCTCCAATGATTTCATAAACCTTTCTCTCGAATTCATCCATATCCCGGTGTGTGCCGCCTGTATCTCCCGGAATCCCCTTCCCCACTTCTCCTTTACCCACAAATCCGAATTCGTCCAATATGTCATCTGCGTTTTCAATCAGTTTGGCCCCCTGTTTGATCAAAAAATGGGTCCCGGTGCTTTTAAAGGAATCAATACTTCCGGGAACAGCGAACACGTCGCGGCCCTGATCCAGCGCCAATGAGGCGGTAATCAAAGAGCCGCTGTTCCTTGTCGCTTCTACAACTGCTGTTCCCCTGCTCAATCCGCTTATGATCCGGTTACGTATGGGGAAATTCTTAGGTTCAGGAGGTGTCCCTGCAGGAAATTCCGAGACAATAACTCCTTTGGCCTCTATCTGCCCAAAAAGCTCTTTGTTTGATGCAGGGTAAACGACATCTATGCCGGTACCCACAACCGCAATGGTGAACCCATTACCCCTCAAGCAACCCTTGTGGGCAGCAGAATCTATCCCCTTAGCCAGGCCGCTGACTACTCCCGCACCCCTTCTCGCAAGCCCAAAGGCGATTGTTTCCGCTGCCTTGCGACCGTAATGGGTCGGATTTCTCGATCCAATAACCGCAACAAAGGTCTGCGCCATGGGGATCTCCCTGCCCCTGGCATACAACAACATGGGAGGATTGTAGATCTCCCTCAAAAACGCAGGGTAAGAGGGGTCGGTGTAGGCGATAATGCGAGCATGACATCTCTCTGCATTTTCTAATTCCTTGTCAGCCTCTGTACCGAGGGACCGATTCATGATCTTCTTGGCAATATCCCTGCGCATTCCCTCCACATTCATCAGTTCTGCCAGGTCTGCCTCGAAAACAGCTTCAGGATCACCGAGCTTTTCTATCAGCCTCTTGAGGACGGCATTGCCCAGGCCCGGAATCATGTAGAGGGAAAGCCATGCTATTTTTTTATCATATGCGTTCACAGGCTCAGAGTTCCCCGTTCAGGGTTATCTGCCTCAGGCAGGGTTGCCTTTTTAGGCACTAAAAACGAGTCGTTGGCAATGTTATGATCTCTTTGTGTTCTTCCTGATCTTCGTGGCATCTGGCCCATAAGGGGCATACACCCCGGAGGGTAAATAACTCTCTGTGCATCGTAGCCGTTCATGGGTTCAAAATTACGTCCTTGGCCCTAACCCTGAACGTTGAACCTGTGAACCTTACCTATTATTGTTTTGGGGCAAAGATGGCGGGAATATAAAACAGGGTCACGTGGATTAGTCAAGTCTTTTCTCGGCAAACAGGTAATGAGACCTTTGAAAAACGTTTCCCGCTAAAGCGGGATTCAAGATCATTGTGTCTGGCATTTTGGCATTGTAGATAGGAGGCGAAGGGCCTCAGGCAGATCAGGTTTAGGATCGGTTCCCCTTTCCAGTCTTTTCAGTACCTGCAATGGGTTATTTTCAATATCTGAGTTTTTTGGGTCGGCCTCACCATAATGGATCAAGATATTTTTCAGTTCCCTGTTCAAATCGATTGCCTTGAGCATGGCGCCACTGGTAAATTCTCTTCTCGCCGTAATAACTATTCCGGTCGAAGTATTCGGTCTCGCTTCCAGGACCAGGAGATAACCCAATGCCTGGTCAGGGAGAGCAGATTCCTTTGGCCGATCTGCTTCCGCTTTGGTCACTATCTCAAAAAAATTGCCCCTGCGGATACCATGTTTAAGGCCGTAATTCATATAAACGACCGAAAACTGGCCTAAAATCTCCTTCAAATCCTTTGCAGCTACCACCGGTAGTTTAAACCCATTGCTCTCTTTCGGTTTCTTCCATTCGGGGTTGGAAAGCTGAACACAGGGAGATATCCAGGTAAAAGGAAAGAGAGTATCCCCCACACGCATCGGGCTGTAGCTTTCAACAATTTTTCCCTTGTATAGATCAGGCTTGACCTCCCTCTTCAAGACGACCCTCCCCAAAAAGGAGATGACATATCCCAGATCGCTCCCCGTAAGAGGGTGATCAAGTTCCCGGGAGCTTTTGTAGACAGTGAAAAGGTCTCCCGGCTTTACGTTATGTCCCTTATCAAAGGCCACATAAACCGTATCACCCTCTGCCAAAAAAATCCTCTCTGTCTCATCTGCAAACAGATGCCCCCAAGGATTCACCTCCTCAGGTGACAAAAACCCGAGGGCCTTCACGTCGGTCAGATCCGAGACATCGATGCCTATGGGGCCCCGGACCACACCATCTCCGCCTTCAGTCGCCGCTACCGCATTCTTTAGGTCTAATTTCACTCCGGCGCTAATGAAGAGGCCCACAATAAAAACCAAAATGCCAGTAGTGATCACTAAAGTAACTATTCGATCTCTTTTTCTCAATCTCCTGTCCTCTCCATAGATGCTCGATGCTGGATACTTTTTGCAGCGAAGCAGAAATCCCGTCTTCAGCGGGAATGCTGGTCGAAGATCCCGACTTTAGCGGGGATGGAGATAGATTACAAAAACCCGGTTCTTTTTGTCAAGTTGTACGGAAGAAAAATGAGCGATCAGATGTGGACTTATGAGGGGTTGAAGGGCATAATAGCCTTGAGACCTTTGAAATGCGTCCCCTTTCTTGATTTTGACCAGATAAGCGCAGACTTCGAAATTGAACATTTTTCAAAGGTCTCGCCGTATGCTTAAAGTCTATTTCACTAAGATCTATGAAAACAATCCTTATAATCGCTTCATTAGTTCTCATCGCCGTACTTCTCTTTATCAAAGAGAGTCGGCTGCATCGACCCTCTGAACAACTCAAAGACGGGTGTGTATCCTGTCACAAACAGGTGAAAGACCCGGACCCATCCCATCCCATCTCGGCCTTTGGATGTTACAGCTGTCACTTGGGAAACAGATACTCATTAGACAGAGAAAGGGCGCATTTTGCCATGGTTCGAAATCCGGGGGACCTCCGTGTTGTGGACAAGACCTGCGGAAAAACAGGCTGCCATTCGGATATTGCGGCCCGAGTCAAGAACAGTCTCATGGCCACAAACGTAGGGATATTAGGGACTATCCAGGAACAGTGGCTTAATAGAAAGAATATCTCCGGTGGCTTACCCGTTGTTATGGGCGTTGGAGTCAGGGATCTTTACGGCCAGGCGCCGCCTCAAAATCTTGCCATTGATCACTATAGAAAGATGTGCGGGGGATGCCATTTGTGGAAGCAAAGGGGTGACCGCGAGGGAGAGATAGGCAGGCGGGGGGGCGGTTGCAGCGATTGTCACGTTCTGGATGATGATAAAAGGAGAGAACCGGAAAACAAGGCTATTAACCACCCTGAAATGACAACGAGGATACCTTCGGCAAACTGTATAAAGTGCCATAATCGGTCTGCAAGGATTGGCCTGTCCTATTTCGGGAGATTCGAGTCAGCAGGTTATGGAACACCCTATGAAGGGACCAGCCTGAGCAGCAGGAGGCTGTCGGGGAACCGTTTCTTCCTGAACCTGCAAACGGATGTCCATTTCAGCAGGGCCGGGATGGAGTGTATAGACTGCCACACCGCCACCGGGCTGATGGGGGACGGAAAGCGATACGACAGGATGCATTCACAAATAGACATCACCTGTCAGGCATGTCATTCCCCGGAGTTTTCTATGAGCCCTGATTCATTGGCAAGCCGATTAGCCTTTCTTAACAAACAAGTCCCGTGGAAGACGGAAAAATCTTGCGGCCTTAGCAAAAAGGGGACACCCATCTACAATCTCCAAAAAGAGGGCGGCAGGGTAATCTTCTACCGCAAAAAAGATGGCAAACCCTTTGAGATGGATATGCGATTGTCCAACAAGCCTCACCACCGTTTGAAGGGACACGAGCGTCTCTCCTGCCAGGCCTGCCACTCTATCTGGATACCGCAGTGTTATGGGTGCCATCTGACATATAATAAATCTGAGAAGCAGAAAGACTGGATAAACAACAAAATGTCGCCCGGCAGGTGGAAAGAGGCGCGCTCTTATCTCCGTTTTTTAAGGCCCGCTCTCGGTATCAGAGATGGTCATGAGACCTTCCCGATCTCCCCGTGCCAGGAATTCGTCTCGGTCTTGGACAAATCGGGCAGATACTTGGAGGACGAATCATTCAGTATCATGAATATATCGGCATTTGATCCCCATACCACGGCTAAGAAATCGAGGGGATGCCTTGAATGTCATCAAGACCCAAAGGTCATCGGACTGGGAGAAGGTATCTTCCATCAGAAGGGAGGCAAGAGGGTGTTCAGACCGACCTATGACTCATTCTCTTCCCCGCCAAGGACGGGATCTTCGACCGGGATGGATCTTTCTTTCCCCTTGGATGGTTTTGTGAACCTTAAAGGGGAAGCGCTTCAATCGGGTCCGGGAAAAGGCGTGCGGCCCTTCAACAGAGAAGAGATAGACCGCATACTCTCAGTCAGTCTATGCCTTGGCTGTCATGACCGTTATGATGACAAGATCTATGCGGACTTTAAGGAATCTAATAGACGGTTTGAAACGGAGGGGGAGGTGCCATGCCTGAAATGAAGAGAAGCAGTTCTCATTTTCCCTTCACCATCACGACCTTCTGTCTCTTAAGCGTCCTGCTCTTAACACTGTTTGCCGTTCCCACGCACGGCATTGACACAGCCCAGGAAAACATCGATTACGCTGACTGCCTACGTTGTCACAAGGGGATAGAGCCGATCAGCGCTGACCACCCATTCAAGTGCGCCGCCTGCCACTTGAGGCCCGAAGACCTACAGGGGAAGACGCTTGAAAACCACGACGGGATCCTCAGAAATCCTTCGGCCCCCGAGAATATGGAGATCTTTTGCATAAAGTGTCACCAAAAGGAGATCAAACAGGTCAAAAACTCCCTTCATTCGACAATAGCCGGGATTATCAACCAGACCCGGTATCTCTGGGGCGCCCAGGAAAGGGCAGCCCCGGCCATTTATGGACTGAGCGGACGTCTAAAACCGTTGCCCGAAACCGATCCCTCCCTTCACCCCGAAACCCCGGGCATGCTTGTGGATGATTTTCTGCGGAGGCGATGCCTCAGTTGTCACATCCATGCCAAAGGCATCCAAAGCACCGGGCTTTACAGGGGAACGGGGTGCGCTGCCTGTCATATGCCCTATAATAATGACGGCCGATATCGCGGCAGAGACCCGGCGATTGACCGATCCAAAGAGGGATTTCCGGCCAAACACACATTTACAGAGCTCATCCCGAACGCGCAATGCCTGCACTGCCATAACCATAATCATGTGGGAGCGGATTATGAGGGCCTTTTCGAGCACGACTACAATGCTTCCTATCGGTCGCCAATGGTGAACGGCAAATCAAGGGGAACAACCTATGGTTCAGATTATCACCGCCTGGTCAAGGATATCCATGCGGAAAAGGGGCTCTGGTGCATTGACTGCCACACCCGGAAAGAGGTTATGGGAGACGGGCACACATACGGTTATGAGATGGCGGTCCCAAAGCGCTCATGCGCCGATTGTCATGGAGGCTTCAACAATACCCCCCCTGACCTGACCAACAGAGCGATTCGTAAGGTGTCAGACGAGTTCCTGTTTTTATCTAAAAACCATGCTAAGGAACACCGGTTGCCCCTTTTTTCACCAGATTCGACGGGTCACAGGATCCCGGCTCACGCAAAGGTCAGGTGCAGCGCCTGCCATGCCCAATGGTCCTATCAGGACTATGGGCTGAGCGTCATACGTGAGGATGTAATCACGGACTATAAGTGGTGGAACCTTACCGCCCAGGGGGATCCCTATCTGCAGAAAAGATTAAAAAAATATGTGGAAAGCCCGGACACTGTCTATCCGGTTTCAATGGACCGCTTATCCGGAAGGGAGAATTTAGGGATCTGGTCTCTCGGCTGGAGATTCAGACGGTGGGAGCAGATGCCTCTCGGTGTGGATCATACCGGCAGGACCGCCATATTACGCCCCCTTTATCAGTACCTCATCTCCTACATAGACCGCCGGGGTAATTGCGTGTTGGACAGTATTGCTCCTTCGAGGGGGGATGGCACCGGGAAAGGGTGGGCGTTTATGCCCTATGTGCCTCATACCACAGCGCCCTTTGGAAGGGGGTGTAATGCCTGTCATCAAAACAGGGTGGCCGCAGGATTGGGTATTCAGGAGGAAATCACCATTGACAACGTTCTAACGATCCCGTCCCCACCCGCGGTTGAGGGAATGCGTCTCCTGAACCGGGAGGAAAAGAATAAGTTGCTCCAACCAACAAAGGAGTGGCACAAGGAACGGCTTAGGGTCTTAAAAACAGATCACGAGTAAAAGGGCTCGCACTTGTTCCTTTGACACCTGACCGCATCGTTGCCCCCTTTTCTCTCCACGATTTAGCGCTACCCTTGCTCAAAGAGATTCAACTGCCTCTTTTCTTCATATACCTTTTCTGACAACAACTCTCTGAGCAATGCCTGATAGGAACTCATCCCCCTTATCCGTGCCAGCCTGCGCAGATCATCTATGATGACCCCTGGCAGAAAAACCAAGTCTTAAATATCTTCAACTTCTCTCCGTACTTGGGAACCGCCTTCATAGGGCGCTTTAGGGACGTCGATAAAATCATAATCGAACATCTTTATCCCGGATAAACCGGAAAAGTGTCTGAGGTTTTTGATTATCCCCACTGGGAGAATATGCACACGGAATCAAGGATCAGCGGTTGGCATTAGTGTCCAATGTCAACGGCCATGCTTCCGACAAGGGAAAAAGAGCTTGAATTTGATTTTATCCTTGTGTTTTCTATTTATTTGGGTTATTATAGAGTAATTTAGGGAGCTAAAACCTTCCAGACTTTGGGGCTACATCCTTTACCCTGAGTTCGATGTTAAATTAAAACCTGCCTGAATGATTAGGTAGTGTCCATTCAGAAATGAGATAGTTTTTGCACGGTCAAGGAAGATGAGGATTTTAACCACAGGAATACATTGAAGTATTTCGAGGATTAAAATCCGAATCTGACACAGAGATTGCGGGAAATAGCCATTTATGGATGGGCACTAGGTATTGAGATATGGAACAGGTCTTACTTTTAAATATCACCTACGAACCGTTGAAGATCATCAACTGGAAGAAGGCGATAACCCTACTCATGTTAGGCAAGGTAGAGGTACTTGAAGAATATGGGCGGGATATCCATTCGGTCAGCTTTACCATTAAGCTTCCTTCGGTGGTCCGGCTGCTCATGATGGTGAGGAGGCCAAGGAACCAGGTCAGGTTCTCGAGGCAGAACATCTACGCAAGGGACAAGTACAAATGCCAGTATTGTGGCCGGAAACTCCCTGTGGAAGATCTAAGCTATGACCATGTAGTTCCAAAGTCCCGGGGGGGAAAGACCCTTTGGAATAATATTGTTACCTCCTGCATGGCATGTAACAGGAAGAAGGGAGGCCGTACACCTAAAGAAGCCAATATGAAGCTTATCCGCAAGCCCTCCAAACCGAAATGGTTGCCCGCCCTGAGGATCACAATCGGTTTCAACGAGGTCCCCACATCATGGCAGGACTATCTCTACTGGAATGTGGAGCTGATTGAATAAGAGATTATTTGAGACCTTTGAAAAACGTCTCTATTTTATCGCTGCGGCTATCTTATCTGCGGTCTCTCTGACCGCTTCCATATCTCCCTCTTTAATCTCCCATGTGGCTACGGGAAGCTCAGGATCTCCCGCAATTCTGGGAACTAAGTGGAGATGGTAGTGCAAGACCACCTGATTCGCGCCCGGCCCGTTTAATTGAACGCAGGCCACACCTGAAGGCTCTAAGGCAACCTGAATGGCCTTAATAATCTTTTTTGAGGCTAAGTGAACGGCAGTTAGGTCATCGCCGGCGATTTCCCAAAGGTCTTGTGCGTGTTTCTTGGGGACGATGAGGGTGTGACCGGAAGAGATGGGATTTATGTCTGCAAAGGCGAAAACCTTCTCATCCTCATACACCTTAAAGCTGGGGATCTCCCCTCTGACGATCTTACAAAAGATACAATCTTCCATTTAGCTTCCTCCTCTCGACCGGTCCCGGATCAACCTATTTGATCATTAATGATATTCTCGATATAAGATCTTTTTTCCTCGGGAAGACCGGCAGTCCTCTTGATATTCATGGCCCTCATCACATCATAGGTCCCATCCTCAAACAGGATCGGGATCTGAATGACGTAGTCGGGATTATGACAACACCCAGGCGCAAAGTAATGGCCCGGCCTTTTGCCCTCCTTCAGACTGTTTCTGATCTTTGAAAACACCTCTGCAGAAATTACCATTCCCGCCTGGCCTGTGAAGGTTGCTACTGTATCGCCTTCCTCAAACAGCCTCTTTCTTTCCATGGTCTCCCTCGTTCCATTATGCCTGTGATTCATGAGATATAAAAATTTTACCCGCATGACCCTGCTATGTCGAGCATTTTTTTTGTGTAGCCTGCGATTCGTATCTAAGGGCTCCCGCAAAGAGCCATTATTGACCTTTCCCCTTTTCCCTCTTTTACTTTTGCGTTTTTGTTGAACTTTTTTCACTTTTTTCAAAACATTACGGCTTATGTCGAATATG
>Ga0315535_1002895_pt1 | contig 10702 bp, 7 predicted proteins | sample SalMarSW160220MG_2_FD_203092 | JGI IMG/M metagenome (GOLD analysis project Ga0315535, IMG submission 203092) | Salt marsh sediment microbial communities from the Plum Island Ecosystem LTER, Massachusetts, United States - Salt Marsh Sediment SW1602-20 ...
ATACATCAAGTTCGAATTTGTAGTCCCATTTAAGCTTCTTGTCTAGTATTCCACGATTATAGAATTAAAAGAATCAGTGGCGGGACCGTCCGGATTCGAACCGGAGATATCCAACTCCGCAGGCTGGACTATTCTGGGAATGAAAAATAGAACCTAAATAGAAGTGCTTAAAGGCAAAACAGGAATGGGCAAGATAACATGGGCGTGTAGTCTAGATTGGATAAGGCACTTGCCTGCGGAGCAAGGAATCTCAGGTTCAAATCCTGACACGCCCGCCAAATCTATTCATCAGAGGTTCAATCATTTTGCCTTGTTATGAGTTTCTCTTTCTTCATCGTACGAACACACTCTTTCACTGCGGCTTCTCGGTCATCATTACTGAGATTGTACTCATCAAGTGCATCTCTGACCGTACTCTCAAAATACGCTCTATTGACACGCCCAAATTGTCGGATATTATGCAGGTGTTCTGTGACTGGTATATTATGAGTGTCAAGCTCTGAAGCTAGAACCACATAGAGAATCCGCCCACCAGCAGAGTCTTGTTCAATTACTACACCATCAAACTCTACTGATGCCTTATCTTCCTCTACTCCATACATGTCTATCGAGTCTGCTATCTCACTCCGTATCTCTAATGCCAATCTCCGATTTACCACAATTCCCCTCTCTTCCAGAAACCTATTCATCTCTTGCTCCAATAGTTCTTGTACTTCAGACTTGTACATCAATGCGACATCTCGCTTAGATACCCTCTTCTCTCTGGTCTGCCTTGTACCTCTCTCTCGTAAACCAATTGTGACACATTCCGGCTCAATGATGATGTACGGACTCCACCTATCGGGACTCTGCAGATAGACCCCCGGAAGATTTGGATCATATCTCCGGTTCGTCACCTTTGCTATCAAACTACGGAGATGCCATGACTCCTTAATTTCCTCGATGCAGTTTCTTCTAACTACCAGATTGAAAGCGTGCATAACCCATTCCTGCCTCTCTTCAGACCAGTAGACGATCTCCTGTGACTCCAACAGAAACCTGACACGAGCGTCAGTGAACCGACCCTCTACAATCTCCTGAAGTTCTGGAGAGAGCTTGAATGGAGTATCGATAGTGACCCTCCAGCAGGATCCATGTTTCACACCGGGTTCATTACTGACATGGACTGGTTCACCATACGAACGTTTCGACCTGAAGAGATAATGGTGGGGGATTGCCTTAGCAAGACTGTGCTGTTTCTTGATGTCTTCCAGAGAGATATGTTTCAATGGACAGGTCCATGGGTCATGGTATAACTCGATGATGAGATCATACTCCTTAGAAGCATTCAACAAGTGTTGCACAGTTGGAGGAAACTTCAAGCTCATTCCTGGGAAGGGTTCATATCTGATAACCCATGGTCTGAGTAATGCTACATCATCAGCATAGGAGACATCATTGAACCGGTTCCAGATTAACCGTTGTCCATCAACTATGACGGGTTCACACTCATTATCAGGACGCCTGAGAATCTCAAGAAGATCAACCGTTCTGTTGATGAGTAGCTCTCCAATCTGACTCTGAGTGGCTTTATCATAAAAGACAATCCTGTACATCCGCTCTTGTACATCAAGTGACACCTTACAGGTGACTGATACACATTTATCCAACCCATTGTTGAGGATGACCATCGCTCGTAGGATCATGTCCTCTAATTGCTGATGAGGTTGACAGACTTCATCATACTCGACAGGTAGAAGATGATGGACTTCGGACAGTTCGAAGGTGCGTATCAGGGTGACATCCTCGAACCTTCTGGTGGTGTAGTGAAGTCTTCCTATTGGAAGCCATCTTTTATTCTCTCTATCATCTACCCAGAGAATCTGTTCATCATGTTGCTTTGCAACCAGTATTCGTATTTTGCGCTCATCATCATGAAGTCGCGCATTCCAGCTCAACAGACTCAGGTCACTCTCACTCCATAGAGTTCTTCCTGAAACCATCTCTTGGAGAAGTTCTACAGGTGTTAGGGAGGGGTCCATTCCTCTTGGCTGTAAGAGTACTGCATTCATATCGATAATGTCATGATTGCGTTGAAAAAGCAGCCAGAGATATGTTGAGTCAGCAGCTCCTGAAGAAGGGAGAACTATCATCTGTCCAAACCGGATATTGGTCAATGAGGTCTGCAGATCAAGTGACCTGTTCTTCTTCACAAATCTCCTACGTAATCGCTCCAAGAGGGTGTGTCTATCAAGTATCGAACTCCCTGTGATGTGACCCTTGGGATAAGTCGGTTTCATTCCCAATCCAATGAGCTGCCATGGTCGAACATAATCCCATAGAGCTGCCAGTGCCTGTGTGAATGACACCTCAGGAACTGGACCCAGAGCTGCCAGTATCAGAAGAAAAAGATGATTTCCCATCAAGAATAGGATGTCTGGATGTATCATCTGAATAGTCGTAAGATGTTCACTCTGTGCTGTTGAAAGTCCTCTCAAGATGGAACGAAAGGAGAGTGACCACTCCCAAACCTGTCTACTTAGTGGATCAGTTTCCAATGTCTGGCGGACAAGTCGAAGGGTGTTCATGAGTGAAGTTGAATCCTCTGGATGAATCTCTGCTAGTGTCTTCTTGATCGAGTCAAGCAGTTCCTTCAGTTCAACCTCAACTTCAATATCTAGGCTCAGGAACTTGATAGTATCTCTCAAGTTGTGTATCTCAGCAAGGGCAAGTCTTCTCAAGTCAGATTCATAATCTGTAAGGAAATACTCTGAAGGGGGTCGTGTGGTCCTTTTTTGATGAGGGACTGCAAGCTGCATTTGTCGGATCTCTCTTCTTCTGTTTATGTCAGCCATCGGTAGTAGAGGCTTTGTTCTTCCATCCTTCTCCAACTCTCTCTGGATCTGAGTGTGGTTGAACCTCAATCGAGGCCTTGTCTTCTGAGGTGTGTTATACAAAGCTGATGCGTCCTCAATTTCAAGTTCGAAGTCTGAGCGCGGTCCGGGATTATACTCGTGACGCGATAGCATATGTGGAATGAGATTCTGAACACGTTCAAGCTGTTCCTTTCTGTACCAGCTACTATATTGGACTGCTTCTCCTGCATTTCTATAATAGACCTCAGGGAGCTTTCGTCCCCCTGACTGAAAGTCCTGATGCCATCCTCGTAACTGACCTATCTCAATCATTTTCCACTCGGGATCTCTAGCTGGCTGTTCTATGAGAATTCCACGGTTATGATAGTTGGTTGAAACTCGTGCTCTTGAACGGTCTGGTGGCATAGCCACATTCCAGATGATTTTATCAACAATATTCTCCCAGACTGAGCCCTGATAGAAGGGAGCAACACATCTCGTTGAGTATATGATGCTCTGCTGTGCAATTGGCACAGGTCTAGCAAACCAGACTATTGTACTCTTTCGTGGAAGGGTCTGGATGACAGATATTACTATCTCGTCAAGAAATCTCTGATGCGAGCTGGGAGTACTCCGACGAAGACTCTCCCATCCAGATATCACAATGAATGGGTTCCGACTCCCTTTGAGTTGACTCTGGATCCAAGTCCTAATGAAACTAATTGGTGCACCCTCGTAAATAAAGGATCTAATCTGTTCTGAGAAATCCCTCATCTGGACTCTATCTCTGAAGAAATATTTGATCGACTTGTGTTGATACTTCATTCGAAACTGTTTCTTTCTCAATACAGGGTCTGAATACTCTCCAACAAGGTCAAACCAGTATACATCCCTGGAACGACCCTTGACTAGACTTTGGATATATTCTACTCCATGCAAGCGTTCTGCAATATTCGCAGCAGACTCGGAGGGAGAACCCTTTCCCGGAACAGTGAGATAGAGCAGGAACTCCTTATGATCCTCCACTCGATACTTGAAGGGTTTCTGAGGAACAGGGATGTCTAGTTCTTCAGTTGTTGTGTTTGGTTGCGTGACTGATAACATCCGTAATGCAACTCTGAGCTCTCTGTGACCCTTTGATGGAATGAGGAGTGCTCCAGCTGATAATATTCCATCAATACAACCTTGATATGCTTTCATGATCAAAGGAAGAATTGTTTCACTGACCTTTCGCCAGCTCTGGCATGAGTCTACTATCAGGACTGCCTTCGACAGACTCTGCTGAGTATCAACATCGCTCCTCATGAATCGCTTGTAGTCAGCAAGGGTCGCCTGCTCGTAAGCATCTAACTGCCCTGTTTCATATTCATCAGGAGTAGAAGAGAGAACATTACTCCACTCCTCATCAGTCATCTCCCGATGGTTCAGAACAAACTCTCGGACCACATTCTCTTTTTCCTTAGTTCGTGACTCAGTCCCATAGAGGTCAAAGTCAAAGGCACTCTTGGTCTTCAGATCTACAACCATGAAGGGTTCACATGTAATGATAGAAGGAGCACCATCAACACGATTCTGTGTTATTGCACGTACAAGGAAGAAATCGAGTCGTCCCCTGCCATCATCCACAGGAGTTTCAGAAAGCAAGATCAATCCACTATTGTCGTAGGCCATCTCTGTTCCATAATAGATGATTCCCCTGAAACTGAAGGGGCTCTGAAAGTTCTTACAAACGAATCGATGGATTTTGACTCCTAACTTTCTACTCTGTTCTTGGTACTCTCTCAGGAGTTCCACTGAATCTTCCTCATCGAGAATGCCATTCTTCAGCAGTCGCTCTAGAGTCTGTAACGATTCATCCAGAATTGCACCGTCACTCTTGGCCTCGTTAACAACCTCTTGGAGAATGTGACTCTTGGTTTCATCTGCTTTCTTGTCCTGATGCTGTTCGGTTTCTTCAATCTCTACAGGTTCATCATCCACGATCGTTTCCATGACCTCTGCTGTAATTGACTGTCGTCTTCCATTTCGAGTACCATACACGTTCTTTATCAGTTCTACAACAGCTCTGAGTTCTCTTAGTCCCTCCCGGACATAGTTTCCTCTCCCCGACCTCCTCTCTGTATACACATAGTCCAAGAAGGGAAGGAGTCTGAAGAGAAGCATATCGATGTATCTCTTTGAATCCTTGATTGGAACACCATACTTGAGACACTGACGTGCAAGTTCCATGAGGGGGCTTCTGATCATATCTGCAAAGTCGAGCTCCGGGAGATGGTTATGTCTGACCGGGTAGAAAGGCATCTTTGAGGAGCCATGATATCCATGGATTGTCTTACCATCATCAATCTCAACTAATACTGCCTTTGGAAAGAAGTACCTGCCCTTTGTGACATCCCTTAGCCTACCTCCTGCATAGTCCCAGAGGATATTGAGATACTTTTTATTCCCCGCCTCTCGCTTCACACGTTTTGCTTCTGTATTTCCGTACCGCACAGAGGTCTTCAGAAGTATCCGAGTGAAGCTCCGTCGGACATTATTCTCAGCCTTCAGCAAGGGTGTTGCGTCAGGATTACCGGATAGCACCGTTCGTTGATACTCTTCCTTTGCATTACCCCAGACCTTTACCATTCCTTTGATCCGATTTCCCTGTCCGAAGTATAACGGTCTGGCTTTTCCTGTAGCCCGATCTCTTGCTAATGCTAGAGTGATTGCCATGCCTATCTTGAAGGCAGTGGTCAGAATTCTTGATGGATTTTTGGGGTACAGAATATTCGTCACAGTATTATAATCCAATAATATTTAATAAATTCTTCGGCGAAATTGATATATCAAATTAACCGAAAATATGGAAATTAATGGTTAATAATTGGATTTTAGCATATTCATCCTTTGCAGTCTTAATAAATTTATAAGACAATGAAAGGAAGATATGTACGAGTACATATTCAATCTTGGAAACAAGAATGGGAGTGAACTCAACTGACCATAAGAAATGGGTCAGAAATTTATAAGACAAGGCGAATGCGATGGCTCGGTCCAAGGGTGTGACAATAGCAGTCAAGGTCCCAATAAATTGGGATGTGATGACTGAGAGAACCAAACAAAGGATTAGACAGACCGTTGGGCGAGATACTAGAGTGATTCGTGCATTTCTTGGAATAATTGAACAACACGAAGAAAAGCTACTAACAGGTCGAAAAAGAAATAAAATTCAAGAAGGGGAACTCGACAAGCTCACGATGACTGCTCTTAAGGTGAAGTCTGGATATAGTCAAAGGTTGTCAGTCCCACACGACTTCAAGTCTCGTTTTCCCAGGATCTCTCAGAATGAGATGACTGAATGTAGACAGACAGCGGTTGCTCTCTATGAGAGTTATCTTGCATTGAGAGAGAAGAAGGGCAGAAATGCCTCTCGTCCCACAATGATCAACTGTACTAGGAGAATACCGCGATGGGTTTTCTCTCAGAGGTTTAAGTTGGTCGAGAAGAGAACCTTAGTTACTCGATGGTGGTTGGACATCAGAGACTCCCTTGACTCGGTCATGCAGGGTCAAAAACACCATGATAGATTGAGTATCCCTCTCAAGATATCACCATATCATCTGAACCAAATTCAGAGGGGCGATGTCAAGGCGGTGCAAATCTTTAATGACCGAGAGGGTAAGTGGTGGGTGACCTTTGCAGTCAGGGTTGATGTTGATGATTCTCCAGAACCTGAACTTCCAGTCGCGATTATAGGTATTGACCTTGGAATCGAGAAGGCTGCTTGTGCAACTCTACTCACTCCAAAGAAAGTGAGTGAAACCAGATATTTTGTCCAGAGAGAGAAAATTGCAGTCATTGAAAAGTACGATAGAATTGTTGCAGACCTGCAGAGAGAGATGCACACCCGTAGAAACAATGAACAATCATCTGATGTGATTGTAGAAAAACTCCGTCAGATGCGGTCCAAGAGAGAGAACATTGCTAAGGAGTACGACCGTGTTCTCGTGCGTCAGATCCTCAACTACATCTCAGTACTGTCCAAGACATACACTCTCTATGTTGCCATTGGTCGCCTGACAAATATCCGAATGCGTGCGAGAAAAGGGAACTACCGTGGGCGAAGGTACAGAGGAATGATTCACTCATGGGCCTTTGCTCGGATAACAGATAGTCTAAAGCATGGACTTGCTCAGCTTGGATGGAAGGTCGATGGAAAGGAGGCTCGATTCAGAGCTGTTCCTGAAGCTTGGACGTCCATCATGTGCTGGAAGTGTGGAAGCAAGGGATATCGTCCCAGGCAGTCAATGTTTGTCTGTAGCTGTGGTTTCAGGACCAATGCTGACAGAAATGGATCTCTAAACATCGCACGTCGCTTAATCAAGCTCATTCCTTTACTTCGGAATGATAAAGGGCTAGGGCGTTGGGCTGTCCCTGAGAGAGCTCCAGCCCCAAAGGCCGAGAGGAAGTCTTCTTCCAAACGGAAGCTCTCACTCTCCTCTAAGGGTCAGACATCAGACCTTGGAGAGTCCGCGGCTGTTCACTATGCTCAGATGAGTCTTCTTAGTTTTGGTGACAAAGCTAAGATGAGTGATAATGACCCCGCCGTGGTAAGTACTGTGGAAACGCTCTCTGTGGTCGAGAATGATGTACCGACACAATCACAGGAGAAGGAAGCCAGGTCTTCAGGAGGGATCCCATCCCAATGATAACTGACAAAGCTCTTGCTAATTTTTGCAATTCTGAGGAATTACGAAGAGGTGGTGACACTGGCAAGAGAAGGGTGGAACACAGAAGTTTCTTTCAGTTGAGGTTCACTCAGCACGATTTGAAAGATACAGGTTATCCGCAGGCTGGTGCCTTATCCAGGCTAGACTACGGCCCCATTCTTCGTGGCGCAAAGTTCAACTTATAGAGCCTTCGCTTTTATTGTTCTCTTCAATTGAAGAATCAATCTGGTGTCCTTTCGTAGTAATGCACGCAGACCATTCTACTGTATATTTTCTATCAGTTCGCGCATTGCTAGCTTTTCCAACAGCAGTCATACCACGAGCCATGGAAACCGCAAAAAACACTATGTATATGGGTAGGTTAACTCCAACCAGAATAGCAAGGGAATATCCTAATAAAAGGCCAACTAGGGACCAAATTACTGTATAGAGTAAATTCCAAAAAAGACCGCCACAAATAGATGATAACCGGAAAGAGTGACTTGATTCTGCACCACTATTTCGTTCATTGAAGTATGGAAATTCCAAAGTGGTTGTACTTTTCATATGACCCGTATCTATTTCATAGTTGTGCGTGGCATTTCGTAGACAACGGTGCATATATTCAGCTATAACTGCAAGAATTATTGCTAGCAAATTTAATGTCACAAGAGCAGATATTTGCATCTCTAAGACTTCTCCTAACATCTATGTTATTTCAGATCAAATCATGATAGTAATTGATTTTGTATATAAGGTATGCCAATGTAGAAAGGATGAACAATATCCGTCCAACACCCCATACAACGTTCCAAGTACCTACACTCAGCATATTGGTGGTACATAGAGCTAATTTAAAGCCCCAACGAGTGAAAGTCGTTGACCAATCCGTAAATGGTAATACATTATTGATACAAAATACTACAAACATAACTGCAAAATACTCTATTACTTTTTGAATTGAAGCTCCGACAGATATCCAATATGAAACCCAAGCTTCGATAACAATGTAGAAACATAGAGAGAGTGCTACTGCCGCAAGAGCAGCTCCGGCACATGCAGTAAGACCAGCCATTGATGCTCGAAGGACATCAAATGTAAACCATGCAAAATAAGCCGCTTCCCAAAGTGTGAGAAAAGTGGCAAATTCGTTACCTATTGAGAAGAGAATATCTACCTCCGCAAAGACGTCTACCAAAGTCAAGAAACAGTCAGCAATAGTATTACAGAAAACCACAATGTGACCCAATAGATCTATACAGAAGGAAACCATCGTATTAAGCAAACCACTCACGAAATCAAACAGGCCAACCAGTAGCTGTGGCCAAAAACTACTAGAATCCCAATCGCACCAATAGTATGCTCTTGAATTTTCAAGGCTCATCTCTGTTTGATCTGTATTAGCATCATCAAGTAAAGTGCTCAACATATCTGAGTCTTCTTCAGGTGTTGCCTGCAGAGGAGCAGTAAACTCCACAGGATCCTCAGTAGGCACCCTGAAACCAGAAACCACACTGAGTTGGTACAAACGCAAGTCCACCATTGGCAAATCTCCAGATCGTTGTGGGTTCACCACTACATACTTGATGAGTCGGTAGGGATTGTCCACTGTCCCTAGCTCTCCGGACCTTGAATTTGCACCTGCCTCAAGCTGATACTTGATGGTGCCATCCTCATACCACATTCTAGACTACGGCCCCATTTTTCATGGAGCAAATTTTGACTTATAGAGTCTTCGTTGTGAATTATCAAATAGAAATAATTGTTTGTAATTCACTGCTTCGTTTCTTCATGCATTAAGCTAGAGTTTTTCTTTCGTTTCACATAGTAGAATGTGGCTACACAAGAGCCGAAGATAAAAAAGACAAATGGTATGATAAAGAAGGCAGTGAAGGATACAACTGATGGTACCTTTGTACAATAATCGGGTAATAGTAAGTTTATAGTAAGGAAAGCCAATGATCCAATCCAAAAGCCAGATCCACTAAGAACTTTACTATCTTGTCCTAGTTTGATTTCTCTTCTTCTTACAAGGAATTCTGAAACGAACGATGCAAATGCTGGTATGGTGAGTATTACCAAGATTTCTTGCATTAGCAGTCAACTCCACAGTTTGTTCTGTCTATAGATTCACCTCGTATTCAAAATTATTGTTCTTCCAAGCTCTGTTGGAAAACGCATTGAGCAACATGAAAAACCCATGCCAATGCAAATAATTTGAACAACACGTAGAGAGGAAGTCCAATGAATAACCTATCAAATGCTGCAGCTATAGTCAGTCCTTGGTACACAGAGGTGATGAAGCTTCCTACGAGGAAAAGAACTGCTGATAAAAGAAGCATTATACCTGTTATGATAAGTATGACATATCTATCTATTGGACTCCACGAACTTGTCATAAGCTCACTAGCAACAATTATGATGAAATATCCATAGAGAAACAGATAGTCTAGACCCAGAAGAACAGCTACGGGAAGAAACTGAGGTTGAGCAAGAAGAGAGGTACACACAGCTTTGAAAAACGTCTCTATAATGAGTATTCCCCCAGTCAAGAGTTGCTTATCACAAAGAAACTGCCATGCTGCATTATAAACATCGACATCTTCGTTTTGTTGAATTTCATTTCCAGAATTGTCCTTTATTGTGCACGCTTCGAGAGTTCGTGTACCAAGTATATCCATTTTTTCTTGATATACCATAGATCCTCCTTCATCATCATGATTTTCAGTCTTGAAATGAAGTTCAGGCCATGGAAAAGTCCACCACTGTAACACCCTATCGAATAAATCCTCTGGAGGTGGTGCCTTATAATCTTCAGTTTCGAAAGGTCTATCCATTGTTTCTGGTGTTACAGACTTAACAGGGGCAGGAAAGTCCACTGACTCTTCGGTGGGAGTCCTGAAATTGGATGTCACGCTGATCTGATGAATGCTTAAGTCAGCCATGGTGAACCAACTATATTTGGAGGGTCGGATAACTACATACTTGATTAATCGATAGGGATTATCTACTGCTCCAAGATTGCCATCCGCTTTTCCTTCAATTTGATAAAGAATTGATCCATCCTCATACCACATTCTAGACTACGGCCCCATTTTTCATGGAGCAAATTTTGACTTATAGAGTCTTCGTTAGAAACCTAGAACATATGAAGACTCAGTATTTGATTTTGTCATG
>Ga0315535_1002898_pt1 | contig 10698 bp, 7 predicted proteins | sample SalMarSW160220MG_2_FD_203092 | JGI IMG/M metagenome (GOLD analysis project Ga0315535, IMG submission 203092) | Salt marsh sediment microbial communities from the Plum Island Ecosystem LTER, Massachusetts, United States - Salt Marsh Sediment SW1602-20 ...
CGGGAATTATCAGCTCGGCCTGTTCCGAACTTGCAGTTTCAAAGGGAATCGAATTAATTTTTTTTAACCGTGGACAAACCGACCGTCCTGTTCCGAAGGGAGTCCGAATATTGCACGGCGATATCCGTGATATTACTTCGGCCAAACAGATTTTGAAAGATCAAAAATTCGACGCAGTGGTCGACTGGATCGCTTTTACTCAGGATCACGTGGAAGCGGACATTCAACTCTTTCGGAACATGACAGATCAGTACGTTTTCATCAGTTCGGCTTCGGCCTACCAAACTCCGCCGGCCAAACTTCCTGTCACTGAAACCACACCTCTTTTCAATCCGATCTGGGAATATTCGCAAAATAAAATCGCTTGCGAAGAGCGGCTGATAAAAGCCCTTCATGATGAACACTTCCCGGTTACTATTGTCAGGCCCTCGCACACATACGACGAACGAACACTTCCGTTTCACGGCCGGTATACTGTGATCGACCGGATGCGGAAGAGGAAAAAAGTGGTTATGCACGGAGACGGCACATCGATCTGGGTGCTGACCCATCACAGGGATTTTGCAAAAGGATTCGTGGGTCTTCTGGGAAATCCGGAAACCATCGGTGAAACCTTTCATATCACCTCAGACGAATGGCTGACCTGGAACCAGATCTATACAATCATAGCCGAAGCCGCCGGAACCGAACCCGATATGATTCACGTACCGTCGGAATGGATCGCCGTCTTCGATAAAGAATGGGGGGATAACCTGCTCGGCGACAAATCCCACAGTATGATTTTTGATAATTCGAAAATTAAACACACGGTTCCCGATTTCGATGCAACAATTCCTTTTTCAGAAGGTGCCAGAGAAATCATGCAGTGGTTCGATGCCGATCCGGCACGGCAGACGGTGGATGAAAAATTCAATCAATTGTGTGAACAAATCATTTCCGCTTATCGGAATGTATGGCCGGGGAGATGAATTCATTTAAAAAGTAAACTGCCTTTACGAGGAGCAAACATGAATATTGCCATTATCGGAGCAGGCGGATCGGTCGGGCGCGTCATTACCCAGATGATCGTATCTGAGAGACTGCTGCAGTGTGATGAGCGACTGACACTGGTCGGAAATCCAGAAGGTACAAGTGCACGGTCCCTATATGGATTCGCAGTGGATCTCATGGATGCCTATGCTGAAATTTGTCCGGCTGTTGATGTGGTTCTGTCTCCTGATAAGATTAAGGGTGATCTCATCATTATGGCTGGCGGTTCAACAATCCCGATCGGGACAAACGAGGAGAATACGACAAGGGATTCTCTGGCGGAACAAAATGCTCCTGTATTCGAGCAATATGCTTCAGCCCTTTCAAAATGCGGACACGGCAGTGAAATCGTCCTCTGCATCTCCAATCCGAATGAGCTCTGCGTGGCTATTTTTGCCAAATATCTTGGACGTAAAAGGGCCATTGGTATGGGCGCTTTTCTCGATTCCCTCCGCTTCCGAAAAGAAATTGCTCTTGACCTCGGTATTCGCAGACAACAGGTTCACGGCTTTATGGCTGGAGAACACGGCGTAAATCTGGTTCCTATCTGGAGCAATGTACACATTTTTGGTTATTCCCGGCAGGAGCTCGGCCGTGTCATCAAAAAAATACGGAGAGGCAATCAAACTCGCAATTTCCAAAAAGATGTTGGCAAAATCAACAATCAACTGAAAGATATGGTTCTAAAAGGCCATGTCAACAAAGCTTACCAGGCCATAGACAGATACCCACCGGATATTCGTGTTGCTCTAAAACCCTTTATCACCCATTTCAGCGGAGCTAAAACAGTTATGGGAACAGCAAGAGCGACCATGGAACTGATACGGACCATAACCCTTGGAAATGACGCTTTGATATCGGGTCAGATTGTCCTGGAAGGGGAATTTTACGGTATTCATGGCACCATCGGAGTGCCATTTGTGATAGGTAATCAGGGTGTGGACCGTGTCATTGAAATTGTAATCAGTGAGGAAGAAAAAGCTTTACTGATTCAGAATGCACAAAATATTCAAAATAAAATTAAACGATTCTTATAAATGCTTATGATTTAAATTTCCTACGGCGTTTCGATGCTGAGAATTCTGGTGCCTCTTTAACTGCTGTCCCCAAAACACCAAAAGCCCTCAGCATGAGTTTGAGCATATTCCGTTTTAATTTTACTGGTTTCTTTCCCACATCCTGCCATCCAGGTGTTTTGAGATCGTTCTTCGGAATTTGGAGTGCATCCCAGTTTTCAAACAACCGTCCCCAGGTGCTGCCTAAAATATTCCTGACTCTTTTCCGATGTGTTGGATACCAGAACAGGTCGTGGTAGGTGACGCTGGCAATGTACGACCACGGAGCCAGAACCGTCTTCAACGTCCATTCCAGCGGCTTCTTCAGCCATCCCCAGTAAATCCGGTGCTGCATACGGCTGGCGAATGTCATCTTTTTGAAAGGCCCGACAAAATTCCACTTCTCATTGAGGATATCGCTGTCGCCGACAATTTCCATATCCCTGATCTCACCACAGCCAAGTCCCTTTTCATGCGCCAGACGGACAAATTTCAGGTCACTTAATGGATCGAATCCCATTAATTTGGCGGAAACCGCATCGATGGCCACCTGATCGGACGAAGCCAGAATCACGTTTTTCACATGGGGAATCATACAGCGCGGTCCGGGGCCGTCTCCGGCAAATGTACCATCCATTACAGCAAAAAGACCGGAATGAATTTTCTTCTGAATCATGAGGAGATCAACCAGCGTTTCGTGAATCACCGGGTGGGTCCAGTGACGCCGCTCATTGAGAAGGCCACCGAAAGCGTTCTTCATTGCGCCGGTCGTTGTGGTGAAAATATGGGTTTTAATAGTGGGAAGATGAATGATATTTTCTCCGATGAACCGTTTTGGAATCATAAATCCCTTTTTAAATACATCGTTTAGAACGAGAAATTGATCAGCCAGATCCCCCACAGCGTCACGGATGTGGATCCACTCTTCATTTTCGTAAAGATGAATGTTTCTGAGTCCGTGAGCTTCAACAACATTAATCTGCTTGTTTTCTCTTTCACCAAGGTGCGCGTCGATCACAACCGTACGGTTGTGACAGCCATGAATGCGTTCGGCAGAATAGCCGTCCCGTTTCATCGCACGAATCACACCATCCATCTGCCAGGGTGTGGTCGAACTGGCCGGATAGAAAAAATGCCAGCTGATATTGATTTTCAAGGCAGTATCGTTGTCTTTTGGAATATATTTTTGATAATCTGCCAGATTCATCAGCCGGTGATAATCTTCAAGCACCGTGGCGGGCGTGGTTTTCAGAATGGCAACTTTCGAATGGGACATGATTCTTTCTTGTTTTAGAAATCAATAACCAGTTTCATATAAACCAAGACATCTTTATTTCAAACGAAATAACAGGATACCAGGTTCCGAATAATCAGGTTTACATAATTTTCACAAATTCTTTCCTGCCGTCCCGAAATCGAACCGTCCACTTCCAACCCAGCGAGCGTATCAATTCTGTCGCTTCGGAAAAGTAACGCCCGACGTCTTCAGGGGCATGGGCGTCGCTTCCCAGAGTGATATCGACCTTTCTGTCCATGGCAAGTTTGAGAATGGCTTTGGATGGATAAAATTCTTTTGGGTAGGAACGCTCCCTGCCTCCCGTGTTGATTTCGACGGCCATGTCTTTGTCTCTGATCAATTCCATCAGATAGGTGATATGTTCAGAAAAATCCTTCTGGGTCTGGGTAACGCTGAATTTTTTGGGTAGATCGAAATGGCCGATGATCCGGCAGAGATCCGAACCGATGAGTTTCTCCATCGTATTGTAATATCGCTCCCAGAGTCCTTCCACACCTCCTAATTTGTCCAGATCGATTTTCAGAACATTCTCTTCATAATCCAGTGCCACACCATCGATAATATGCATGGAACCGATCACATATGCATAGGAGTGTTTTCGAATCTGTTCGGCGGTCCAGTCCGCATACTCCCCGAGATAGTCAATTTCCACAGCCAGATTAATATAAATCTGATCTCTGTATTGCTTTTGTAGCCGTTTGACTTCATCGATGTAGTCCGGATAGAGATCCATTGGAATGACACAGTCGGGTGCCGGTTCAACAAAACCGGGAGGATACGGCAGATGGCCTGTAAAGCCGATTTCATCGAATCCCTTCTCAATTGACTTGAGAACGGTTTCCTCCATCGTTCCCCTGGCGTGCTGACAGTATTGTGTATGAATGTGGAGATCCGGTAAAATCATTTTATAAAATACAAATCCCCGTTGAATTTTGCAACAGGGATTTGTTTGAAGGATGCGGGAATTGTTTGATTGATGAAATCTGTATTGGATCAATCTCTTTTAAATTTCGAAAAATCGGGTTTTTTGTAGGTACTTTTTCCGGTCCCGTTAATATTGAGCATGGAGCTCACTTTTAATGACAGGCCGAAACAATTGATGAATCCCTGGGCGTCTTTCTGATCGTACACATCGTCTTTACCAAAGGTTGCATAATCTTCCCGGTAAAGAGAATACGGCGATTCCCTTCCGACCACAATCACATTTCCTTTGTAAAGTTTCAGTTTGACCGTACCCGTCACATTTTTCTGTGTTCTTTCCACGAATCCATCCAATCCATCTTTAAGCTGGCTGAACCAGAGGCCGTAATAGACCAGCTCCGCGTATTTCTGTGCGATCATTTCCTTGAAATGAAATGCCCCTGCATCCAGAACGAGACTTTCCACTTCCCGGTGCGCAATGAAAAGTATGGTGCCGCCAGGTGTTTCGTACACGCCTCTCGATTTGATACCCACGAGTCGGTTTTCCACCATGTCCACCAAGCCAATGCCGTGCTTGGCCGCGATCTCATTTAGCTGTATCATCAATTTCAGAGGTTCGAGCTGCTTCCCATTGACACCCACCGGAATGCCTTTCTCAAACTCAACAGTGATATATTCCGGATCATCGGGAGCATCTTCCGGCGATCGAATGATGTGGTAAATTTCCCTGGGCGGTTCCTTCCATGGATCTTCCAAAATCCCACCTTCACTTGAACGGTGCCAGAGATTGGTATCGTTGCTGTAAATTTTCTCTTTTGTGACAGAAATAGGTACATTATGGGCCTTTGCATAATCGATGGCCTCTTCACGCGACCGGATGGACCATTCCCGCCAGGGTGAAATAATCTTGAGTTTGGGATTCATGGCTTTGTACGTCAATTCGAATCGAACCTGGTCATTGCCTTTTCCCGTACACCCATGTGCCACGGCATCGGCGCCTTCGGTTTCAGCTGCCTTGACCTGATGCAGTGCAATCAATGGCCGTGACAAGGCCGATCCGAGAAGGTAGCGCCCTTCATAAATCGCACCCGCCTTGAGTGTCGGAAAAACATAATCTTTTATAAATTCTTTTCTTAAATCCTGGATGATAAATTTGCTGGCGCCCGAAGCGAGGGCTTTTTCCTCTAATCCTTCCAATTCATCGTCCTGGCCGACATTGCCGGTAACAGCAATTACTTCGCATTTGTAATTCTCTATCAGCCAGGGAATAATTATCGACGTATCCAGTCCACCGGAATACGCAAGTACGACTTTTTTTACATTTGAATCCATTGTACATTTCCTTAATATTTATAATGAAGAATCGTTAATTAACAAAAGGCAAACCGTATACAACAGTTTAACGACACCTGAATCGGTGTTGTCTGAAGTAGCAAAGAAGACAAGATTGATCCGGACAAAAAAAACATTCTATCCAGTACAAGGAAAGGATAATAATCACAAATAGAGACATTATAAATTCGTTTTTCAATCCAATAACCATGAATAAATTTTCCAGTTAGTGTAATATATAATGGTAAATATTCAATGTCAAGCGAATTATTATCTTTGTATATTAAATTGCAAACACTTTCTTGAACAACAAATAAAGGTTGTGTTTTTCACTGAAATAAAAATCTGGAAGAATATACAATAGAATGGAATGCCCAGAACTTGCCATGCAATTTCTATTTTTATAAAATCCAGACCTGTAATTTCACAGACATGAAAGAATTGTTATTAATCAAATAAACCATTATTGTTATATTTTTGATTCAGAAAATTGCTCTTTACCTACGGCAACACTTACAAAACCAATATTTGCAAAAAAAACACTTGATTAAATATCCACATATATTAACTTATTTTTCGGATACAAAACAGACTGGACACACAGATGAAAAATCCTAATTTAAAACGTCGGAGTACATAATGAAAAAATCTCATTCAAAAACCCATCTAAGCAGGCGAGAATTCTTAACAAAAGGATCAGCTGGATTGGGTTGCCTCAGTCTCCTTGGAATGTCCGCTACCGCTATCTCACCGGTTAAAGAAGAGAATCCCGAGGGAAAAAAGAAAAACGTAATCTATCGGAAATTGGGGCAAACAGGCCTCCAGATTCCCGTTATCAGCATGGGGGTCATGAATGCCAGCTTGAAAGATCTGGTGATGGAATCCTACAACCTTGGCATCCGCCATTTCGATACAGCCTGGGGCTATCAACGGGGCAACAATGAAAAAATGATCGGAGAAGCAATCAAGCAGCTTGGTGTAAGAGACAAAGTCATCATAGGAACCAAGATTCCGCTTCAAGGCCATGAGCAGGAAAAACGAAGTCACGATGAAATCAAACAAATTTTTTTAGATCGGTTCACGGATAGTCTGAAAAGATTACAGACAGACTACGTGGATATTCTCTATTTTCATTCAATCTACGGGCCGGAACAACTCAACCTGCCCCCCGTTCTCGAGGCGTTTACAGAACTTAAAAAGAAGAAGAAAATCCGGTTTGCCGGATTCTCCACTCATGCGAATATGACTGCAATTTTGAACGAAGCGGTCAAATCCAATTTTTACGATGTGGCTTTGATCTCGTTTAATTATGCCATGGCGGAGAATAAAGAGTACCTGACAGCCATGAAGAATGCCGCATCGAAAGGTATCGGCCTTATCGCCATGAAAACACAATGCAAGCAAGGCTGGTACAAATCCAATGTGCCGTCGGATCAGCAAAAGTATTACGAAGGGAAAATAATGCATTCCGCCCTGCTCAAATGGGTGCTCAAGCATGAATTCATTACGACAGCTATTCCGGGATATGTCACATATCAGGAAATGCAAACAGACTTCCCCGTAGCGTACGATATAAAATTTTCTCAGGAAGAAAAAAAATTCCTGGAAGATCGCAATATTAAAACCTCATTGAAAAGCTGCTGCCAGCAGTGCTACGAATGCGTCTCCACCTGCCCGAAGAATGTAGACATTCCCACACTCATGCGCACCCACATGTATGCAGCAAATTATTCCAACTTTAGTCAAGCGAGGGATACATTCAATGCGATTCCTGAAGCACAGGGATTGAAATCATGCACGGATTGTACTGTGTGTACAGCCCATTGTGTCAATCGGGTGGATATTCATGGAAAGATTGAGGAATTAAAACTGATCTATGCATGATTGCCAAATCCATTTAAAACCAGTATTATTAATATCACCATCAATATAGAAACAAACCTCTCAAACAACTTCATCTGCTTGAGAGGCTTTTCATTGTAATGTCGATTTCTTTCAACTTAACAGAGCGGATTCGTACGCATCGATTCGGATTCCTAAAAACGGAGAATACTTATATCATATTTCATTTTTCAGTTTTACTTTGTCCCGCCAAAGGCGGATCTCTGACATTTTGTGTATATTTATTTGATTTTTCATTTATGTTATAATTTCACCACTCGATTCAACATAGAACAAAAAATATTATATGAACTTTATTGTTCATTTTATGATAATTATTATTTGATCGGCTTTGTCCATACTGCCCATTGCGGGGAAAATAATTACCCTTCTTTTTCGCAGCGATTTTGCTTTCATTTTAATATCGATTTCTTGTCTCCCCATCTGACTGGGATTTTTCATCAAATCAGCCGTTGCCTTCCAAAGAACGTCCATATCTTTGAGGGATGTTTTATCGATTTCAATCTCATCCTGAAACAAATTTTTGGCGGATTCATTCGCAAACTTGATTTTCATATCGAGATCAATAATAATAACAGATTCCATCATTTCATCCAGAATTTTATTTCTGTTGCGCCGAAGTTCGGCGATTTTACTGGTTCGCAATTCATTAAAAAGCTGAAGTCTGCTGATCGCTTTTTGAAAGGATCTTGACAGTTCGCCAATCTCATCTTTCATTTCAATATCTGGAAAGACTACCTGAGATTCTCCGCGGCTGATAGCCTGAAGGATTTTCGACATTCGGACAAACGGGTAAAAAATACGATGCGGCAGATAGATAATCAAAAATCCCAGAAGCAAACCGGTTATCAGTAAGAATGTGAGAATATTGCGCTGAGCGATATTGCCATATTCCATGCTTTTGGTGCTGTTTTCGGCAAAAGATTTCCGGGCCTTGGCTGTCATCTGCTCGGACAACTTGAGAATAAGATCGGTATGTCCCTTTAACTCTTCAAATAATCGGGCCTTGTCCGCTGAAATTCGCGTCGAGGCAGCTAAAAGAGACAAAGAGACATCTGAAGTCCATGCCGGCAATTCTTCAAGGGACATCTTTTTACTTTTTGCCAGCTTTTTAAGCTCTTCCTGATAATCAATAACCTGTTTTTGAAGTCGATTCAGGGTTTGGGGATCTTCCTGAACTGTCTTTATTAAAATCTGAATATCCTGCTGATATAAACCGATCACTATATGAATGGAATCCAGCTCGGTCTTGTACCCATCTGTAAAAGACTGCGCCTTTTCGACATTGGCTCGCATTTCATTTAATACAACCTGAGCACTGGCGATATAACTCGAATCAAGATAAATGATAAAATTTCTTTCATCCCGTTTGGCCGTAAGCGTGCCGAACGAAAGATCTTCTCCCAATTCGGCGATTTTGGCATCCTTGGATATAATGGCTTTTATCCGGTTTACCATTCTATTCATATAGTACATGGATAAAATGGACGTGCCCAATGAGATGATAACAACGCTTACCATTGAAATTCGAATTTTACTCCTGCTGGATAACATGGATTAGCCCTCTTTGCTCAATGCCAGTTTCTCAATACCGTCTTCTGCCCCGACCACAACCAATACATCCCCCTCTTTGATAACATCATTGGGTCCGGGAAGATCGTTCATTTCAACCGCATGATAAACCTTGCCTTCTTCATCAACTTTAGTTATCTTTTTTTGAATGGCGATGACATTGACTCCGTACTGCTTTCGAATATTCAGCTCTTTCAGTGTTTTATTCCAAAAAGTACCCGGTGTATCATATTCCACGAGACTGTGCCCCGTGGTGAGCACGACTTTTTCATGCAGCCCGGGTGCGAGGAGCCGTTTGGCGATATTCTCCCCCATCTGTTCCTCAATGATAACAGTCTGGTCCGCACCGACCAATTTGAGAACCCTCGCATATAGAGAATCGGCTGCCCGTGCAATAATAGGATATATTCCCATTCCTTTCAGGATCACCGTCGTTAAGATGGCCTCTTCCTGGGCATCTCCCAGAGCGACAACCGCAGCATCAACATTTTCTATCTGCGCAACTTTCATGGCAGTTTCGTCTGTCGAATCAAGAGCAAGCGATATCGACACTTTATCTTTTATTTGTTCGATTTTGGATTGATCATTATCGATAGCGATCACTTCTGCTCCGTTTTCCACAAGTGTGTGGATAATTTTCATGCCGAATGTACCGAGACCGATAACTGCAATTTGCATATTTCCTCCTTATCCGATCATGACCCGGCTTGTGGGATATTCGATTTTCCCTTTGATCACCTCTCTTGTAAGGGCCAAACCCAGAGTTAAGGGCCCGATGCGCCCCAGATACATTAAAATGATGATCAGTAATTTACCTACAAAAGACAAGCTTGGCGTAATTCCTGCTGACAAACCCACTGTACCAAATGCGGACACGATTTCGAAAAGCAAATGAATATATGGTTTTTGTTCCACACTGAGAAAAATCAAAAATGCTAAAAAGACCAGTGCAATTGCGCTTACCAGAAGAGCCAATGCCCTTTTAATGCTGCTGGCCGGAATTGTACGATTAAAAATAATAAGTTCTTCTTCCCCCTTTAAAAGGCTTTTCACAGAGAGAAGCAGAATAGCAAAAGTCGACGTTTTAATTCCACCGCCCGTGGACGCCGGCGAAGCACCAATGAACATTAAAAAAATTATAACCGTGAGAGTTACACTTTTCAAAGAATCGATCGGCACAGTATTGAAACCGGCGGTTCGTGTTGTGACAGATTGAAAAGCGGAAGCCCAAAATTTTGCAAATATAGATTGATCCAGCAAGACACCATCAAATTCAAGGAAAAAGAATGCCAAAAAACCAATTAAAATAAGACTGGACGAAATGATCAGAACCAGTTTTGTATGAACCGAAAAGAATTTTCGCTTTTTCTGGAAATAGTTAATAATCTCGAAAACCACGGGAAAGCCAAGACCGCCTAAAATAATGAGAAGCATAATTGTAATATTGATTACCGGATCAGAAACGAACCGGGAAAGGGAATCGGAAAAAAGCGAGAATCCGGCATTACAAAAAGCAGATATTGAATGAAACAGACTGAAATATAAAGCCGTACCGGCTTTACCAAAATAAAAATACCATCGTATAAATAA
>Ga0315535_1002900_pt1 | contig 10693 bp, 10 predicted proteins | sample SalMarSW160220MG_2_FD_203092 | JGI IMG/M metagenome (GOLD analysis project Ga0315535, IMG submission 203092) | Salt marsh sediment microbial communities from the Plum Island Ecosystem LTER, Massachusetts, United States - Salt Marsh Sediment SW1602-20 ...
TTTTTCTCCTGACTTTTCTTCTGTTTCGACGATTAATTTGTATGTGAAAGAATCCTTTTCTTTTACCGTAAATATTAAGATAACTAATGATAGGACCATTATAATAGCTACAACTAAAAATGCTAAAAATAAGCTTATAGGAACTAGCACCAGGTTAAAAACATATGCTGTTACAGCACCGATACCTCCCATAAAATTAATTACAGCATTTCCTTTACTTCTATTGGCCGGTCTTACAAAATCTGGCATGAGAGCCACTGCCTGTGATCTATATGAGGCCATGCTAATGTTAAAGAAAAACATCCATAGAAGTAATATCCACATGGGCTGTGGATAACTTACTATCGATATTAAAACAAAAAAAACCGCAGCTAATGGTATTCCAACCATAAGATAGGGTATCCTTCGACCGAATTTTGTACGAGTATTATCCGAGATCGAGCCCATTAACGGTTGAATAATAACCCCTATAACATTATCCATTGCCATCCACGCACCAACAAGCGCATATGCACCTAAATATTGAAAAAGTGTAATATTGACTTGAGTGTTATACATTGACCAAGATATGCCCGTTGTAAAAAAAGCTAAACCGATAAAAAATGTATGTCTAACATCTAATTTTTCCTTTTTTTCTGACAATTTTTTCACGTATTTTTTTTAAATAGATTTTAACAATAATATACAGTAATTCTCTTTTACTATATAAAATTCTTTTTTTTCTAATTTTATTAAAAGGATTTAATTTCTTTCTTAATTTTTTCTAAACACAATAAAAATAAAAATAAAAAAAAATGAAATTAGAACCCGAATGTGTTGGTTGCCTTTTTAACCAGATCATGCGAGCTTTAACTTTGTTAAACCCAGATCTCCCCACCGAAGAGATTCTCAAAGCTCAAAAAAAATTGATGACGTATCTATCAAACATTGATATCAATAAAGAAGAAACCCCAATAATAGCAAAATTTGTTTATGGTATCATTTCTGAAACACTAAATCAACCAGATCCATATAAGAATATCAAAAAGCAATATAATGAATTAGCGCTCAAATATTATTCTAAGATAGAAAGCATTGTCAATAAAGCAGAAGATCCAATTTTAGAGGCAATAATTGTTGCAGTCATCGCGAATACAATTGATTTTGGAAGTCAGCAAGAAGTACATTTTATTGATGATTTAAAGCACTTTCAAATGGAACGTTTAGTTATAAATGATTATGAGATATTTAAAGATGATTTAAAGAAAAGTAAGCATCTATTAATTGTGGGAGACAATACGGGTGAAATTGTTTACGATAAGCTATTAATTGCTACGATCAAAAAAAAGTATCCCAAGATCAATATTATATATGCTGTAAGATCCGCACCGATTATCAACGATGTTACATTGGAAGACGCAAAATTTGTAAAAATGGATGATTTAGTTAAAGTAATTGAGTCAAACCCTACGCCAGGCATTCATATCGAATCATCTACCGAAGAATTTAAGCATTATTTTTATTTAGAGGATAATATTATCATCTCAAAAGGGCAAGGAAATTTTGAAAGCTTATATGGATTGGATTTTCCCACGTTAGAAATCTATTACTTGCTCAAGGCAAAATGCAATCTAATGGAGCGTCTTTTAAACGTTAAAATTGGTGATTTTATTTTTAAAAAGAAAACTATTGGATTCTAATGAGTTCCATTTCGTAATTTAGTTATTGCCTGAGTAAAGAATCCAAAATCACCAATTTCTGAATTTTCTGTTTTTTTGTTAAAAAATTCTTGAATCTGAGCATACAATGCCTTTTTAAATGGTTCAAATATCTCTAAATCCACGCAATCTCCAATCTCATTTTTATACAATGAATAGAAGCTATCTAAAGCCTTTTCTGCTTCAACATGCATGTCTTCTCTGATAACATTCTTATCTATTATAGCGATTAAAAAGAGATCATACTTGTTTACTATTATCATTTGGATATCTAATCCTTTGATAATTATTTCTTCAATCTTTCCCATATTTTCACTTCCAAACATGCCAAGTGCTCCCACGAAGGAAGATAGAAGAATTGGATTGATTTCAGTGTCTATTATGAGATCTAATAAATATACTCCCGATTGTCTGCAAATAACAATACCCTTTAATAATTTTGAAATTTCCAAAGAATTTTCGTTAATAATCGCTAATCAATCCTATACTTAATATTCCGCTTAAATTGAAAGCATGAAGCTCTAAATACAATAATAAAAGTAGTACTATATATATGTTTCTCAATTCCTACATTTTTCACAATCAATGAATATTAATCTAAATAGAATTAAATAGAGGAAAAAGATAAATAAATTTAATTTTCTTTTACAAGTTCTCGTATTTTTTTAACGATATCTTTAAAAGATTTTGTCGATTCACTATTAGGATATCTTAAAATGAATGGTAATCCTTGGTCTCCTTGTTGCCCGACTTGGACCTCAAATGGTATCTTCCCTAATAATACAATATTAAAATCTCTGGAAGCCTTTTCCGCACCACCAGGTGGATAAAGATCAATAAATTCATTACAATGTGGACATTTAAAGCCTGACATGTTTTCAATTATCCCTAATACGTTTCTTTCCATTGTTTTTGACATTGCTATGGTTTTTCGAGCATCCATTAGAGCAACTTCCTGAGGAGTAGTAACTACGATTACATTTTCATCTGGAATCAGTTGCAAAATATCAAGAGTTTCATCGCTGGTTCCTGGTGGTAAATCACATATTAAATAATCAAGTTCCCCCCAAACAGCATCCCCTAAAAACTGACGTACGGCTCCCATCTTCATGGGACCTCTCCAAATTACGGGTGTGTCGCTATCTTGCATCAGAAAGGACATGCTCATCACTTTTGTATTTAATGGACCTTCAACAGGATAAAACCTTTTTGCATCAGGATCGACACGAGGTCGAACTTCTGGACTAATTCCTAACATCTTACTCACATTAGGACCAGTAATATCTACATCCAAAATGCCAACTCGTAAACCTAAGCTAGCTAAACTAATGGCAAGATTTACAGCTACAGTGGTCTTACCGACTCCACCCTTTCCTGAGATGACGACGATTTTATGTTTAATTTTAGACATGTTATTTTGTATCTGGATCATTCTTTCGTCCATCATCTCTTGCTGGCCTTCTTTTACGGCTTCCTTTAAATCAATATCTGGTATTTCTTCATTTCCCATTAATTCTCACCTTTTTTAAATCGAAAATTCTCATTTTTTTACCAATTCTATATAATTATTGCTGTTAAACCTCTTTAATTTATTTATAATAATTTGAAATTAGTAGTCTTTTTCTAATTATAATAATGACTATCAATTGGGATTAATATTATAAATTAAAACTTTATGAATCAATATTCAAAATTAAATAAATAATTTTAATCTTACGGAATTACACTTGCTGCAAAAAAGAGTAATTATACAGATGATTCTGTAATAAAAGGTCAATTTCATTATGGTTAAGTTTTTATAGCACGCTTTTTTTTTATAAATAATATAATATGAATAAATATTCAGAATTTTCTAAAGGTGAAAATAAAATGGTTATTATTGCTGTTCCTTCAGCGGGAAAGGGAGGATTAAACGACTTAATGGATTTACGTTTTGGAAGATGCGAGAGTTTTACCATTATCACGCTTAAAAATAAAGATATCATGGAAGTAAAGGTCATTCCAAATCCAGCTCGTGATGAAATGGGTGGTGCAGGCGTTCTAGCTTCACAATCTGTACACAATAGTGGAGCTAATGAAGTAATTGTAGGATCTTTGGGACCTAATGCTATTAATTCACTTAAATCTTTAAATTTGAAGGTGTATCATATTTCAGGTAATAATATAACTGTAAAAGATGCAATTGATAAATATATAAATGGATCCCTCGAAATTTTAGATACTGCCAATGTTGCTAGACATCATGGCGGAATGGGAAGCGGCCGTGGAATGGGTCGAAGATGATATCTTTCTTTAATGAAATAAAGTCATTGAGGTTTTAAACATTCCTAAATTAATAACAATTACAGGTGGTAAAGGAGGGACCGGTAAAACCCTCTGTGCTGTTAATATAGCTACAATGTTTAAAAATCATGGTTATAAAGTTCTACTCATCGATGGAGACGTTGAGAATCCTAATACATATCTTTTATTAGGAGGAAAACTTAAAAATGAAGTTGCTGTTCCTTTTTTCAGACCTAAAATTATTAAAGAAGAATGTACTAAATGTGGTATTTGTGCTGAGAATTGCACTGCTCACGCATTATTATATGTTAAAGATTCATATCCCATTCCGATGTTAGCAGTATGTTCTGGTTGTAAATTATGCTATAAAATTTGTCCAGTTAACGCAATCGAAGAGGATTATAATGTGATTGGTTGGACTTATAAAACTAAAATAAATAAGATTTCACTAATGGTAGGAGAATTAAAACCTTCTGAAGCCCGTTCAGCAGCGATTATAGAATCACTTTTTGAAGATTTAGATTATATTATTAAAGAAAATCCTAATAAATACGATATAATTATTTTAGATACGGCTCCAGGAGCACATTGCGATGTTGAACTTTTAATCAAAAGAGCAGATATAGTAATTCCTGTAACAGAGCCCACAAAATTCGGGATGATGGATCTAATACGAATTATTGATTTAATTACACTTCTAGGGAAGAAATATAAAGTAATTGTTAATCGATCTTCATTATTAGGTTTTAAAGAAGAATTTCTTAAAGAATTAGAAAATAAAAAAATAGATATTCTTGGTGATATCCCTTTGGATAATGAAATTCTGGCTTCATACTGTCAAGGAGTTCCAATCATGGATGAAAAAAGTAAATATAGCATCAATGGTGCTGGATATATTGCTTTTCAACAAATTTTCGAGAATTTATTAAAATGGATGGATAATCTATAAAGAGTAAATAAAATGGAACGAAAGATTGTTGGAATTATTTCGGGAAAAGGTGGAGTAGGTAAGACTTCTTTAACAGCATCACTAGCCCATCTTGCTAGTAAAGATTATAACATAAATCCCATTATTCTTGATTGTGATGTTGACGCTCCTAATCTTGCGATAATACTTCCTGCTGCCTCTCAAGATGAAATTCAAACCAAAGATGTGTTTACAACTCTTAAAGCATCATTTCTTGAAGATAAATGCGTTCATTGTAAACAATGTATTGATGATCATTTTTGTGAATTTAATTCTTTATCTTGGGATGAGGAAAACGAGATTCCTATTATTGAATATCTAGCTTGTGAGGGTTGTGGTGCTTGTAAAGTGTTATGTTCCGAGCATGCTTTTAAAATTGAACCCGTTAAAAGCGGTGAAATTATCTCATATACCTCAAAAATGGAATTTCCTCTAGTTTATGGTAAAACAAAATTAGGAAGCACCACTTCAGGAAAATTGGTCTCTGATGTAAAGCAATTTGCTAAAGATCTAAAAGAATTTTCGAATTGTAATCTTGTTCTTATTGATGGTCCTCCTGGTATTGGTTGTCCAGTTATCGCAACAGTTTCAGGATTAGATTATATAATTACAATTACCGAACCCACGCCTTCAGGTTTACACGATCTTATAAGAGCAATCGAAGTTATTGAACAATTTAATCTTCCCTTTGGAATAATTGTTAATAAGTATGATATTGTTAGTGATTTTCGTAAGAAATTTGAAACTTTCATTAAAAATACGGGATATGATATTTTAGGAAAAATACCATTTGATTTATCTATTCCTGAAGCAATGTCATTTGCCAAGCCTGTGGTTGAATATGCACCTGAATCAAAAGCGAGTATAAGCATATTTGAAATTTTTGCTAGATTAAAATCTATACTATGGATTAATTAAAAAATTAAAAAAAAAGAAATTAAAAATTAATTTTTAGAAGCCAAGTTCTTTAAGTTTCTTTTTATTCTCCATCCAGACCTGTGGAGTAATTGGGTACTTTTTCCAGTAAATTATAAGACATATTGCTAAAATAATTGCTGGAATTACACCCATATGCAAACGAATGCCCATTTGGCTAGCTAGAGTTTGTGTTGATGAGCCTTCAACAAATCCAGTCAATAAATGCACTACTGTAAATATTCCTATTTGAGCTGCTCGAGCGAATCGGGAAAGGAAACCTGAGATACCCACTGTTGTTCCCCTATTTGGGGAACCTGTTAATATTACTCTCTCATCAAGAACGTCTGCAAAATATACTGTAAACAATGCCCAGTAATTACCCATAGCAAAGCCCAAAATAGTCATATAAATTAAAGAATCTATTAAGCCAGTAAAAAGGGGAGTTATAAAAGTAGCTGGAACAAGACAAATTCCTCCTATTATCGCCATCTTCTTATTATTCTTTACTTTTTTTGCTATCTTGATCCAAATGGGAATTGAAATTAGCGAAGCATTCAAAAATATGGCGAATAATAAAATCATGTTAGTTTCTACGCCAAGTGGAGGTCCAGGCAATACATAATTAGCCGCATATGGTATAGAAGCTGTTAACGATCCTGTTACTACTTGAAATCCAAAAAAGAGAACAATATAGAAAACAAAGCTTTTCTGTTTCAAGGTAGATTTCAGTGCTGTGATAAAATTTTCAGATTTCTCTTGACCTATGTAATATCTCTCTATTAATTCCTTATTTTCTCGCATTCCTGGAAGCATTAATAACGAGACAGGTGCTAATGTGGCAATCATTATCCAAATCATCGGTATATAAGCTCCTGGAGCATTTATTCCTCCAAAAAGTTTAAGGAGTATTGGTGGGACCATATTAGCTAAAGGTAAAGCTAACATTGAAAAAAATGTTGACCAACCACTACCTCTTCTACGAGCGCTCTCAGTTTGAAATTTATCAGGAAAGAGTGCACTTACATTAACAAAACAGAGTGTATAAAGGGAATCAAATAATATTGTTGTGAATACAACCCACCAAAAAATTGTCATTGTATCACCTAAAGGTGGCATAAATACAAGAGCAAGTATAAAGTTCCCGGGGATGATTCCAATGACAATCCAAATGAACCTCTTCCCTATTTTTCTTGTAAATTTTGTCAATCTATCAGTAAGATGACCAAGCAAAGGATCATTAACCGCATCCCATATTGTGAAGAATAACATTGCCAGAAACATTAATTCAGTTGGTAAACCAACAACAGCTTCATAAAAGAAGATCAAATAAGCATTAAACACTGAATATGATAACATGCTCCAGAAACTTGCAGAACCATAAGAAATTGTATTGAGTAAAGATGGCTCTTTATAAGATAATTCTTCATTCATTTCATTCACACTAATTTTAAGCTAAAGTATAAATTAAATATATTTTGCTAAAATTATATATAAAGGTATCTAGCTTCCTTGATAAGGAAAAAAGAGATTAATATAATTTTGGCTTTTCTTGAGGGAAACCTAACATTTCAGAAGTCATTTGCTGAAAATTATCAAAATGACCTGGAAGAGTTTTTTGAACGTAAAAGGCTTCAGCAACTTCTACACCTACCTTCTTTCCAATAACAGATGCTATTGACCGCAGAAGGCTATTTGCATATTTCGTGAGTTTTTTCAATTGCTTTTCAGAAACATTTGCAGGATCAATATTTGGAGAAAATAATTCTGCTAAGAGTTCTAATGTAGCTTCAAATTTCAAAGCAGCATTCACTTTTTTTTCTAAAGAAGAGGATATGTCGACAAATGCATTTGGATAATGTCCTAATAATCCCATCAACCAAATTTCAGAACAAGTATGTGGTTGAACCTCTGTATCTATTTGATCTTGATATAAAAGGGGAAATGCTGCAAAAGCTCCAGCTTCAGCAGCCATTCTTCCAACAACAACGTGATCTGGATGCACTTCATACTTAGCCCAAGGATCGAATGTTACTACCCGATCTGCCTTATACTTTCTAACATAATATACTAATTCTTTTCTTAAAACTGCAGGGTCAATGAATCCCGCGTCAGGATATCCTAAAATTAAGGTCTCCTTGAATCCTAATATTTTATTCGCGGCTTTAAGTTCTTGTTCTCTTTTTTTAGCAACATCCACTTTAGTTAAATCAGTTCTAAGAGTTCCAACTTCTCCATTAGTGCAACATATAACATATACATCATGCCCTTCTTCAACCCACCTTGCTAGTGTTCCTGCACTAAAAAATGAAAGATCATCAGGATGAGCAATGATTGCCAATACATTTAATTGATCAATAGGAATTTCTAACACCAAATGAAATTAATAAAAATTATTAATATCTATATTGAAAGCTCTTTTTTAGCTTTTTCAATCAATTTTTCAAGATCCTTTTTAATATCATTTTCAAGTGGTTCGGGAATATGTTCAGTGAGAATTTTTTCCTTTAAAATTTCACATCGTCTCTTCATGCTTGTTGCTCCATTCTTTTGCCATTTCTCATAACCATATCTATCTAGTAATGATGGAAACCATAGTTCATTACGAATATTATTTCTTGTATGCTTATTACTAAGAAAAGATCCTTTAGGACCAATTTCTCTAATTAAATCGATTGCAAAAGCTTCATCATTAAAATTCACTTTGCGATGCATTGTTTCAACATAAGAAATGATTTCGGATTGCATTATAAGCATGTCTAATGATGCTGCTTGATCCATCCCACAAATTCCCATGTGACCATAAATATCTGCTTCTGTTAAAGAACCTACTCCCAATGTAACTCCACTTTCTAATCCTGCTTGAGCATCTATTGTCTTTGAATCTGTTAATCCAGCGTTAATATATACTGGAAAATTATAATACTTACCCATCTGACTCATTGCAACCGAAAAAATCACTTGTTCCGGACCACCAAAAATAATTTGAGCGGTTTTCATATCAAAAGCGTGACAAATCCCTCCATAACATATTGGGGTGCCTTCCTGAATTATTTGAGTGATACAGATGGCTGCTAATATCTCAGCGTTCTCAAGTGCAATGGTTCCTGCAATTGTTGCGGGAGCAGATACTCCCATCTGAACCATAGGTCCGACTTGAACGGGCAAATTTAATTTACAAGTTTCAAATAATAAATCAATTCCATTAAAGGGAAAGCTCAACGGGCTTACTGGCTCAAATAGGGGATAACAGAGAGGATATTTTCTTGCACTTTCTTCATCACCTCTAAGAACAGTAAAAAAATCGTTGAGATATTTCGCAGAAGACCGATCATAAAACCAAAAACCAATTGGCTTGATAGTATTTTTAACCATTTCAAGTGCTACTGTTAAACAACGCCATTGTAAAGGAATCTCGATTGGGTCGGCCATTGCTCCCGGGATGGTGATTTGCTCTAAGAAATCGCCTAACTTCACCGATTTTTCTATGTCGTTCAAGGTAGGCTGACGCCGACTGCCGTCTAACGAATCCAACCAATGAGCTTGCCCAAAGGAGGTATTATAATTTCTCTTTCCAACGCCAAATTCTGCTTTTTTAGATAGCTCTCTCCCATATATAGTAAATTTCTTACTCGCTTTAGAAATTAACTCTTTAACCAAGTGAGGAGGAATTCGCACTAATCCAGTCTTAGAATTCACTTTTGCCCCGATGTCATCAAATAAAGCTATGATTTTTTCATGCGGAATTGTAATTCCAACTTTTTCAAGGATTTCGAGAGATTTAATATGAATAATATCGATTTCATTTTTAGAAAGCAATTCTAGTCTCAAGTATTATCAACATCTCAATTTAGATTAATACTAATAATCATTATAACCCAATTTTATATAAAAGACTTTCATTTAAATAATGAAATAATTAAATTCGACAATAGAGTCAAATATCATTTTGAAAAAAGATACTTATTTATTTCGGAGACATCAAAATCTATTTTTTCTTTTTTCCTTTAATTTTTTCCTTTTTTTTTATAGTTATAGTTTTAAAACAAATCAACTTACAGTTTATTTTTTATGAAGAATAACCTAAAGAAATTAATAGTAGTCAACACGATATTATATGAAGTATTTAAGGTGAGATATCATTCCCGTACAAAATTTTATGGATTTATACAAATTCTTACCCAAAACAAATTGTAAAAAATGTACTCCTAAAACTTGCATGGCATTCGCTCTAGCATTATTACAAGGTAAAGTTAAAATTGAGGATTGTCCCCCGCTTTTAGAACCAAAGTACAAGAAAGAATACGAAACGTTAAAAGAACTGATTGGATCAGAAGAAGGGCAAGAAAAAGAATTAAAAATTAACGTTGATACGGAATTATGCGATGGATGTGGCATATGTGTTACCGTTTGTCCCGTAAATGCAAGATATTGTCCTCCTACCTTAAGTGGTAAGGCTCCAGATTATCCTCCGGATTCGCATCAATTATTTCAAGTTAAACAAGGGAAGTGTGAATTGTTAAATATTAAGTTTTGTCGGCGAATAGAAGCAGAAGGTAGAGAAAGGGAATGTCGAGTATGTGAAACATACTGCCCACGAGAAGCAATTAAAATAGAATACGTCTAATACCAAAGGTGAAGTTGAGATGAAAAGAGTTCCATGTTCAGGATGCTCATTATTGTGTGATGATATTATCGTAAGAAGCGATGGAATATTTATTGATGAAGTTGTTGGAGCTTGTATTAAAGGAAAAGAACATTTTGATCAAGTTACCGCAAAAAATCGCCAAACTTCTCCCATGCACAGAGAAGGTAATAACATGAAGAAAAT
>Ga0315535_1002902_pt1 | contig 10692 bp, 11 predicted proteins | sample SalMarSW160220MG_2_FD_203092 | JGI IMG/M metagenome (GOLD analysis project Ga0315535, IMG submission 203092) | Salt marsh sediment microbial communities from the Plum Island Ecosystem LTER, Massachusetts, United States - Salt Marsh Sediment SW1602-20 ...
TGAGCGCATGTGCAGCGCACGCTGCATCGACGCTCACGGGAAGAAGATCTACGCCGGAAGCTGCGTTCTCTGTTTCCGTTGTATCGACGCGTGTCCCTACGGCGCAATCAGCTATTCCGTTCGGGAAAAGAAAGGATGACGCGAAGAGCTTTCCTCGGGCGACTTCGAGAGCTCGGGAGCATCGGTGGCCCTCTCCTATTGGGAATTCCATGGCTGACGAAGACGACGATCGGGCGACGTAGCCGCGATCCGGGCGGGGGCCCCAAGGCGCCGGTTACCCCGCCCGGCTCAATCACGTTGCGTCACTTCCGTTCGAACTGCACCGGCTGCCATCGCTGCGTGGCCAACTGTCCCACCGGCGTGCTCCAACCCTCACTTCTCGACTACGGAGTCACTGGCCTTCTCAAGCCGGTCCTCGACTTCTCGAAGGGGTATTGCGAATACCCCTGCACGATCTGTGGCGGAGCCTGCCCAACGGGTGCAATAAGCAAGCTGTCGGAAGAGCAGAAGTCGATCACAAAGATTGGCAGGGTCTACCTCGTCAAAGAGGACTGCATCGTTTTCACGAGGGGGACGCCGTGCGGCGCCTGTGCCGAGATATGCCCGACTCAGGCGATTCGCATGGTCGCCTATCGGCCCGGCTTGACACAACCGCTCACCGACGAGGCAAGCTGCGTCGGTTGCGGAGGATGTGAGTTGGTCTGCCCGGCGCGGCCGAAAAAGGCCGTCTACGTCGCGGGAATCGATCCGCACCGGGCCGCGAGCATTCCGAACCGCCCCCCCTCGCCAACGAAGGACGCTTCGCCGCCGCCTGAGGAGTTCCCGTTCTGATGAGAGGATCTGGCGACTAGGAAACCGTGATCTCTTTCACACTTTCCCACAGGCCGTGGATATTACAGTAGCTCACGGCGTGAATCGTTCCCGACTGCTTGAGCGTGACGGTAGCGACGATCGCCGGTTCGGTGAGTGCGGGCCCTTCGCCGGAGCCCTTTGCGGATGCGCCGTGCGCGACGAACTCGTTCGCAGCGAGCTGCTGGGTGAACTTCTCGCCTTCGGGTTGGAAATAGAGCTCTATCCAAGCGATGTGGTGCTCGGCTGTGTTCGGATGGGCTATCTCCTTGCCCACCGACGCGCCGATCTGGAACTTGGCTCCAGCCTGCACGCGGTCCGGGCACTCGATGACGGGAGCGTGTTTCTCGCTCTTCCAGTCGGCCGATTGAACGTACTCTCCGAGTCGTTTCATAGTTTCCTCCTAGCTTCCCGATCTGTTGGACCGTCTCAGAATAGCGCCGAAATCGATCGGCGACAAGTGAGCCCCCCGCGCAGCCACAGAGACATTGACCCTCCACGGGGAATACGATATCGTTAGACCAATTAACCAACAATTTCAAAAGCCTCACCAAGCGCCACGTGCGCGACGTCTCAGAACAGGATCTCTGCGTCCTGTGTAAAAGGTGGTCTCGAGATGTCTGCATTCGTGAACGCCTTCGTTCTGCCTGAACGTGCGTTCGGCGATGAGAGAACCTACCACATTTCCCGGGTCCTCATCCTTCTGCTTCTTTTCGTTTTGTATGCCACGGGAAGCGCGCTCGTCGCTCGGTTCTATGCAACCCCGTACGTCGCAGGCCTCGTCATGCAGCAGCGAGAGACCGCCAACGCACGCTTCGCGTTCGGTCCCCCACCGGGTCGTGGTCCCGGCGGCCAATCGACACAGAACGGTCGCTCTGGACTCGCGACGGCTGCCGCGACCCCCAGCCCCGTCATACGCTCTATCGGTATTGTTGTTCGCTCATTGCTCTTCCTTCTCTCCCCTCTGCTCACCTGGTGGCTCCTGGTGATCTTCGTACAGTTTCTCGGAGGAGAGGAGGAGAAGACGGAACAGGGACCCCATCGCAACAGCCGGTACCTCCTGTGGTATGCGTGGATTCCGCTTGCACTCCGGAGGCTGGCGGAAGGAGTGCTCATCCAATTCCAGGATCCGGCCGCCGCTTGGAGCGCGTTGAATCTCGAACAGTACCGACGCCAGAGCGCCGTCAGCTTCAGCCTCCTTTCCGTGATCCGTTTGCCGGATCTTCCGCAGATTGCCTCATACCTTCTCTACAACCTGACCGATCCTTTCTTCCTCTGGTTTCTTTTCATCATCGCCTACGGCGGCAAGACCGTTTTCCGAATCTCACAGAAAAAGGGATACGTCATCGCGGGTTTCGTCCTGACAGTCCTCTATCTCGAGCGAGTGGTCTTTGCTGCAGTCGGAATTTCGACGGGAGTATGATTCGATGCGACACGGACCGATTTTCGGCTCAATTCTCTTTGCTTTGACCGCTGCAGGTCTTGGCGCACAAGGGACCGGACCACCGCTTACACTCGATATGGTGGTTGCGAAGCTCCTCGAACAGAGCCCGCAGGCAGTGATCTCCCGGCTGAGCGTCTCCTCTGCGTACAACAGCTACCGAAGCCAGTGGGCGCAAGCACTTCCTCAAATCACCCTCAACCTCGATCCGGCCTACTCCGTAAATCTGACGAAATACCCGGACCTCACCCTCGATACTTCCGGTATTCCGTATAAGATCGTGACCCAGAGTGAGGACCAGACCAATCGACAGATCGGCGAGGGTGTCTCGATCACTCAAGCGCTTCCGACGGCGGGGAACCTTTCGTTATCGCTGCGCAACAATACGACCATCTCCGAGACAAGCACGGGAGGCACGACGACGAGCGTGATTTCCCAGGCTCCAAAGCTCAGCCTGACGATATCGCAACCGGTCTTCGTCAACGACAAGCTCATCGACATGGAGCTTTTCCCTGCCTCCCTCAAATCGACGGAACTCCCCTACTTGAAAACTCTGCAACAGGATGTCTCGGTGCGTAACTCGGTCGTGACACAGGGCGTATCGACCTACCTCACTGTCGTGGGACTTCGCAAACAGCTCGAGCAGATGAAGCTCTACAAGTCTGTACTCGAGGAGAGTCTTGAGCGCAGCCGCCTCGCTCAGGCGAACGGAAGTGCCACAGAAAACGTGGTTTGGAGCGCCGAGCTCGCGGTAGACCGGCAGGCTGAAGCGATTCTCGAGCTGCGTTACTCGCTCCTCCAATCGGAACGCGCTCTCGCGCGTTCGATCGGGTCGACGAGCACCCTCGCAAGCACCCCGTTTTCCGATGCGATTCCCTCTATTCCGATCAAGGAGTCGCCGAACCAGCTCTTTGCGAAGGTAGCGCAGGAAAACCCCGAGGTGGTACAGGGCCGCCTCGACGTCGAGAACGCTCGCATGCAGTCGATCATCGGGGGACAAACCTATGCACCAAATCTGATGTTGTCGCTTTCGGTCTCGCCGCAGTACGGTGACAACCGACCTGACAGCAATCTCTTCGAGAACTCGATCTCACAGCTCTTCGACAAGAGCGCCGGTGCCTACAACGATGTGACCTTTTCCGTTGGGATGCAGGTTCCCGTCTACAATGGCGGCCGATACAAGAAGGACAAGGCGGCACTGGATGCCTCCGTTCGAGTGGCCGAGACGAATCTCGCCTCGAAACTGGGAACGCTCAGGGACAACCTCGATTCACTCTTCCTGAAACAGCAGTATCTCTCTGAGAAGGTCTCACTTACCGAGGGAAACCTTCGACTCGAGGAACGCCGTCTCGCCGATCAGAATCGGCTTCTCGGCCTCTCCCGAGCAACGGACCTCGATGTGAAATCCGCCGAAGCCGAGCTCGAAGCCCGCCGCAACGACTTGTGGAACGCGCGGGTGGATCTCTTTCTCAATTCTCTCGATATCCTCTCGATTGCCGGAAACGACCTCTCCAAGCTCATCACCAAGGACGGAATCCGATGAAACCACGTGCCTTTCGAGTCATATTGATAGTCGTTGGGGCTGCCGCAATCGCTGCAGTCGCCCTGACCTTGATCAACCGAGCAAACAAGGCGGGACAAGCGCTGCCAATCGAGACCTACACAGTCCAAAGTGGCTCGCTCGTGGAGCAGATTACCGGCACCGGAACCTTCAAACCGCAGGTCGAAGCGACGATCACAGCTCGCGTCACCGGCCAGATCGTGTCGATTCCCGCACAGGAAGGGGATCGAGTCTCGCCCGGGCAGATCTTGCTCCAGATCGATCCGAGCGACTATCGTCTGGCCGTCGAGCAGGCTCAGAGCGCTCTCGAAACCACGAGACGCAACGTGCGGCAGAGCCTCGTGACCCTCCGCGCCTCCTACCGAAGCGCCGTCACTGGATTTGACCAGGCGAAACGGGCGTACGAAAAGAACAAGGAGCTCTTCGCAGGCAAGGCGATCTCCGGTGACGAGCTCAAGATGTCCGAAGACTCCTTCACGAGCGCGAGCGTCAACCTTCAGTCTGCTCGGGAGCAGCTGAATCTCCGGCTCGCTCGCCCCCTTGCTTCCGAGCCGATTCTCGATCCTTCCGGCGACAATGCGATCATCGAGGCCTCACCGGAGGTCGTGCAGGCCCGACTCAGCCTGAAGACCGCTCTCAACAATCTCGACAAGTGTACCGTCCGCTCGCCGGTCGAAGGAACCGTGACGGCCGTCACCCCGAGCCTCGGTGACATAGTTGCCCTCAACTCCCCCCTGGTGAAGGTCGAGGATCTCTCCAAGATGCTCGCCGAGGTCCAAATCGACGAGGTGGACATCGGCAAGCTCGGCACAGGAAACGTCGCAGAGGTCACGAGCGACTCTCTTATAGGACATACCCTAAACGGGCGGGTGGTAAGCGTAGCACCCACGATCTCAACAGTCGGCAGCACGAGGGTGAGCACCGTTAAGGTCTCGATCGATCCGGCCGGCCTCCAGCTGCGGTCCGGTGCCTCGTGCTCGGTGAAAGTCACCACCCAAACCAAGGAAAACGTCCTGAACATCCCGATCACCGGATTCATCTCCCGTGGCGGCGGCGAGCGGGTCTACGTCCTGAAACCTCTCGACGCGACGTCGCAAGGACGGGATCGGCCCGGGGCACCGAAGATCTACCGTCTCGAGGAACACACCATCACCACAGGCATCAGCACAATCAACTCGATCGAGGTGAAGTCGGGGCTTGTCGAAGGGGAGATCATCGCGAACGGAACTCTCAATCAACTTCGGGTCGGAATGCTCGTCACCCCGAAGGAAAAGCTGTGATTTCGGTCTCTGCGATAACCAAGATCTACATAATGGGCGAGACTCGCGTTGAGGCGCTTCGCGGAGTCGACCTGGCGATCACTCGTCGGGAGTTCGTTTCGGTGATGGGTCCCTCCGGGTCCGGGAAGTCGACGCTCATGAACATCATCGGCGCGCTCGACCGCCCCTCATCCGGTCGCTACTTTCTCGATGGGGTAGACGTATCCAAGATGAGCGACAACCAGCTCGCAGAGATCCGCAACAAGATGATCGGCTTCGTCTTCCAGACCTTCAACCTCCTGCCGCGTATGACCGCCCTTCGGAATGTAGAGCTCCCCTTGATGTATGCCGGGCTTTCCACCAAGGATAGGCGGACAAAGGCACAGAACGCCCTCGAAATGGTAAGCCTCGCGGACCGCATGTATCACCGACCGGCCGAGCTCTCCGGCGGTCAACGGCAGCGCGTCGCAATCGCCCGAGCCCTCGTCAACGATCCCGGCTTTGTGTTCGCCGACGAGCCGACCGGCAACCTCGACAGTCGAACCGGGGCGGAGATCATGGAGATCTTCCAACGACTCAACGACGACGGGGTAACCATTCTACTCGTAACCCACGAAGCCGATATCGCGAAGCATGCGAAACGACTCATTCACCTCAGAGACGGACGAATAACAGGAGATGAGCCGATAACCGAACGGACAACCTACGGCCTCGACAACGGCTGGGCAGGATCAAACCAATGAACCTGTCCGAAGGATTCCGCGAATCCTGGGATATGATCCGGCACAACAAGCTCCGCACGTTTCTTACGATGCTCGGCATGAACATCGGCGTTGCCGCCGTCATCGCGGTGATGGCAACCGGACTGATGGCGCGTGCGGCGGTGATGGAAGGCGTCGAGAGCATTGGGACGAGCCTCATCTGGGTTCGCGCCAACACCCGGGTCTATGAAGACCGCAGCAATGCCATCTATATGAAACCCGAAGATCTCTCCGCCCTCCAGACCGAGGTTCCGGGCGCATGGCTCTCGCCACTGCTGCGCACGCGATCGGAAATGGGCTACCGCGGCTACCAGGATATCGCGAGTCTCTACGGGGTGTGGCCCACCTACACCCGACTTTGGAATATCCCGATTGCATACGGACGGTTCATCACCCAGCAGGATGGAGATCAGCGGAACAAGGTAATCGCCCTCGGCTACAACACGGCCCGCCTATTCTTTCCCGATGAGCCAAATCCCGTCGGCAGTATCGTGACAATCGGCGGAAGGGCTTTTACGGTCGTCGGAGTTGTCGCGCAGCGCGAGCGGTCGGCAATCGGCGACGGTTCGGATGACGATACCTCCTACCTCCCCTATGAGACGGCTCAGAACATGTTCGACTGGACCCGGTACGGCGGGGTGAGGGTTCTCAATCTGTTCTTCAAGGTGCACGACCTCAAGCAGCTCGATGCAATCGCGTTCAGCATCAGCCAATACCTTTACGCGCAGTATGGCAGCTACAAAGGGCAGCCACGCTTTCTCGTGCAGAAGGCCGAGGAGAACATCAACACATTCAACAAGGTCTTCGACATCCTGACGATCGTCATTTCTCTTATCGCCGGAATATCGCTGCTCGTCGGCGGAATCGGGATCATGAACATCATGCTCGTCGCAGTGAGCGAGCGCACGCGGGAGATAGGTATTCGAAAAGCCGTCGGCGCCAAGCGGGCCGACATTCTGGCGCAGTTCCTCGTCGAGGCCGTCATCATCTGTCTAGTCGGCGGGGGCATCGGAATATTCGTCGGGCTCGGAGTCGCGTACGCGATAGCGGCGGTTCAGAAATGGCTCTATGTGTTTCCGCTCGTCGGAGTCACCCTCGGGGTCGGGGTGTCGATCGGGATCGGCCTGTTCTTCGGCATCTATCCTTCGATGAAGGCGGCGCGCCTCGACCCGGTGGTTGCGCTGACGAAGGAGTAGTCGATGCGCTTCCTTCAGCTCCTCGCCGAGGCGATCATTTCCATCCGTGCAAACCCATCTCGAGCAGCGCTGACGGTGCTCGGGATCGTTATCGGAGTCGGCTCGGTGATCTCGGTCGTAGGGATCGGGAACGGCGCGGCGACCGTCATCCGACAGGCGCTCGGAGAGTACGGCTCGACGTCGCTCTTGATCCTACCGAACTTCCCCGAGCTCCGCGCATCTCAGGGACGGTTCCGGCCCGAAGAGCTTACCCGCGAGGACATACGCGACATCAACACCGAAGCGGAGGCCGTGAAGGCCGTTACTCCGCAGATACGACTCGATGTGAAGGTTTCATACGGCAGCACCAAGGTCGATTGCACCCTCTTCGGGACCATGCACCAGTACCTCGAAGCGGGGGGTATGAAGGTCCATTCAGGGAGGTTTCTGAGAGAAGAGGACGATACCTACCTGCGCAAGGTCGGGGTTCTCGGGTACGACCTCGCCCGAAGTCTCTTCGACAACGAGAACCCGCTCGGCCGGTATGTCGTCATCAACAACTCGATTCAAGTCGAGGTAATCGGGGTCCTCGCAAAAGAGGAGAAGTCGTTCATCTCCACCGTCTCCGATTTCGACACATCCTCCAACAACACCCTGTTCGTGCCGGCAGGCACCGTGGAGCGCGTACAGGGACGAACTTTCATCTACTTCGCGATCGGGGACGCGGTTTCCGAAACGAAGGTCGAGGAGGCAAAGCTTCAGATCGCCTCGATACTCAACCGAAATCACGGGAAGTGGGGAGGCAAGACCTCGATGTTTATGGTCCAGGAGCTTGGTGCCATCCTGAGCACGATAGACATGGTCACCGGCATCATAACCGCCTTCATTTCGATCATCGCAGGAATCGCGCTTGTCGTGGCGGGAATCGGGATCATGAATATCATGCTGGTTTCGGTGAAGGAACGCACCCGAGAAATTGGAACCCGCAAGGCTCTCGGAGCCAAGCAGTCGAGCATCCTCAATCAGTTTCTCCTCGAAACCTTGATGCTCTGCGGCGGCAGTGGGCTTCTCGGGGTAGGGTTCGCGTCGATCGTCGTGCAGGTCGTCTCGAGACTGTTCAATTGGCCGGCGCTCATTGCGCCGAGTGTCGTTGTGCTGGCGGTCACGCTTTCGCTCGCCACGGGGATGGTTTTTGGCCTCTACCCGGCGAGCAAGGCGGCACGCATGGACCCGGTCGAGGCACTGAGATACGAATGAACAAGGAGGTATGTCGAGATGAACAATCTGCCTGAGAAACGGGAAAACCGGATCGGCACCTACATTTCCACACTCGTCCTCGGGGGAGTAGCGCTTTGGGTAATGAACAAGCTTCCGAGCTGGAACATTCCCTATCTCCTCGATTCCTACCAGAATGCGCTTCCAGCGATCAATCTCTCCCTCTATGTGCAAATCGCTATGAATCTGGTGCTGCTCTTCTACCACCCTCGGTTCTTCCATCACTTGAGCCAGGTGGTTACGGCCGGGTTCAGCATCTTCGCGATTTCCACAATACTCCGTATCTTCCCGCTCGACTTTTCGTCCATCGTCCTGCCTACCGGCGTCCCGTCGATCAACCTCATGGCACGAATCGCGCTCGGAGTAGCCATCGGGGGCGCAGCCATCGGGGCGCTTGTCCACGCGGTCAAGTTCCTCGCCCATATCTTCCGCGGCGAGGTGGAGGATTGAGAGCACCGTCTGGCAAAACTTGCGGTTTGCTCGATTTTTCCCAATAATTAATAGCGTCGGTGCGGCTTCGGGCCTGTTGAATGCCCGCAGTCGCCGGATCGACAGCCCGTGAGGGGATTGGAGTAGCACGTGGAGAAAGACCGGGTTCTCGGCGGAATTGTCGGAATCTGTGTCGGCGATGCGTTGGGTCTGCCGGTGGAGTTCCGGAGCCGGGCGTATCTCAAGGAGGATCCTGTTGCCGAGATGATCGGATACGGGACCCACAATCAACCGCCCGGGACATGGTCGAGCGACAGCTCGCTCGCCTTGTGTACTGTCGAGGCGCTCAGTGACGGAGCTTCTTACGAGGGCATAGCGGTTCTGCTCATGGAGTACCTCAAAGACGGAAAGTGGGCTCCGACGGCAGAAAGACCGGAGATCGGCGCCGAGCTGCGAGAGATCTTGTCGCACCTCTCAAAGGCGCACTCCGGACTCGTCGTCAACGGTGCAGGAGGCGACCGTGCCTTCTCGGTCTTGAGCCGCGTTCTCCCACTCGCCGCAGCAATTGGCCGGCTCCCTCCCGCGAGTCGCTTCAAGCAGATAGGTCGCACGGCGTCGTTGACGAACGGCAACCCCACCGCGATCATAGGTTCTCATATCCTTTCCGAAATGGCGATCGAGTTACTCTCCGGCAACCTACCGATGAGGGCGTTTTCGCGTATGAAGCATCGGATTTTGGAGCAGTTGTCGTCCGAGCCGCAGCTCTCGTTGTACAATCGGATCCTCAAGGAAGACCTTCCCGGAATCGGCGAAAGCGGCATCTTCTCGGACGGCAGAATGGTGCACACCGTCGAGGCGGTTTTGTGGTGTCTCCTCACCGAAAATGATTTCCATTCGGTCGTCCTGAAAGCGGTCAACCTCGGGGGCGACGCCGACACGATCGGCGCGATCGCCGGTGGGCTTGCCGGTTACGCCTATGGGCTCTCTGGAATCCCGAACGATTGGGTATCTCAGCTGGTTCGTTCCGAGGAAATCATGTCCCTCGCCGAACGCCTCTTCCACAAGGTGGCCGACCGAAGGTAAGCTGCCTGCATGCAGCCGTTCTACTTCCATGCTTTGTTCCCTCTGGTCGCGTTCCTCGCCGCCTATGCCGTTTGGATGGTACCTGAGCTCCTCCTCGGGGCCCGTCATCGTAATCGTTCTCAGGGGCGCTCGGCCGAACAGAGCTACGACCGGGGGTCGGGTTCGATCATACTGCTCGGGATTCTACTTCTTCCCGGCATCCTCGTTGCACTCGCCGGACTCTTGCCTTCGACGTCAATCGCGCGCCATCGCACGCTTCTGTTCACGGCCGGCATTGTCGTGATGGTTCTCGGAGTCGCCCTGCGGTGGCTCGCAGTTCGCGCGCTTGGAAGGCAGTTTTCCCCGATGGTCGCCATTCAACCGAACCACGAAATCGTGTCTGACGGGCTCTATCGGTTCGTTCGCCACCCGTCCTACAGCGGCACGATGACTACCCTTCTCGGGGTCGGGATGACGACCGACAACTGGCTCTCCATCCTGGTCGCGGCGGTTGGGGGGCTTGGAATCTACAGCTATCGAGTGACCGTCGAAGAACGGACCCTCCTGCGCGAGATGGGTGAAGACTACCGGCGATACATGGGAAAAACAAAGCGTTTCATCCCTTGGATCTACTGAAGCGACTGCAAGAAGCGATAGCGTCTGACCATTTCCGGATTGTCGAAGAGAGTACGGACGTTGTAGTGCACGGGTGCGACGATGATTACGGCGAGGCGTATGATCTGGTCCCTCGTAAGCTCCCGGAGAGGCCTCCCGTAGTATTGGTAGGCGGCGGCTTGTATCCCGAATACCCCTTTGCCCCATTCGATGTAGTTCAAGTAGAGCTCCAGCTGACGCTCCTTGCTCATGGCGAGGTTGAGAG
>Ga0315535_1002903_pt1 | contig 10687 bp, 13 predicted proteins | sample SalMarSW160220MG_2_FD_203092 | JGI IMG/M metagenome (GOLD analysis project Ga0315535, IMG submission 203092) | Salt marsh sediment microbial communities from the Plum Island Ecosystem LTER, Massachusetts, United States - Salt Marsh Sediment SW1602-20 ...
GATCCACGGAGGCGATGAGTTCCGGTCTTCGTGCCACAGTTCTCAGCAGGGACTGACGGCGGCGCCAGCGTTCGATGGCAGCATGGTCCCCAGACCGGAGGATATCTGGCACTTCCCAACCTCGAAATTCGGCTGGCCGTGTGTAGTGTGGATACTCCAGCAATCCCGCAGAATGGGAATCGCTTTCCGCGGCCGAAGCATCCCCAAGGACACCCGGCAGCCACCGCGCCACGGCATCGACCACCATCAGAGCCGGCAATTCACCACCGGTGAGCACGAAATCACCGACCGAAATCTCGTCAGTCGCCAGATGTTCTCGCACGCGCTCATCGACGCCTTCGTAACGGCCGGCGATCAGCGCCAAGTGCGGGACCTGCGCCAGTGTGGCGGCCATCTTCTGAGTCAGCGGCCGCCCCTGCGGTGTCAGAAGGATCACGGGCACTGTCCCCAGCATCTCCCCAAGGACAGCCTCAACCGCGGCGAAGATCGGCTCGGGCTTCATGACCATGCCGCCGCCACCACCGTAGGGCACGTCGTCGGTTGTACGATGACGATCCGTGGTGTAGTCCCGGATATTGTAGAGATGGACGTCCAGTATCCCTTCGGTCTGAGCGCGGCCGATGATACTGGCCCGGAGATAGGGTTCCATTACCTCCGGCACCAGGGAGAAGACATCGAAGCGCATCATTACCACCCCGTCACAACCACTCTATCCCGCCCCTGTTCTTTTGCCCGGTACAGCGCCTGATCAGCCACATCCACCAACTGGTCGGCATCTGACGCATCTTCGCCCAGGGTAGCGATTCCCTGGCTGACAGTCGGCGAAGGCATCCGCCTTCCCAGCCGATCAACGGGCTCGAGAGACACCAATGTTCGCCTAATCCGGTCGGCGACCATGCGCGCTTGAGATTTGCTGGCGCCGGGCAGGGCCACACCAAACTCCTCGCCACCCCATCGGCCCACCGCATCCCGGCTTTTGACATTGGCTTTGATGGCCTGCACTATCGTCTTCAGCGCAGCATCGCCCGCCACATGACCGAATTGGTCATTGTAGGCCTTGAAGTGATCGACATCCAGCATGATCAAACTCAAGTCCAGTTCATTGCGGTTGACATCATCCACCATGGCATGCAGCGCGGTCACGAAAGCACCGTGGTTCAGGACCTGGGTAAGGCTGTCCAACCTCGCCTGTGCCTGAACCTGCGCGTGATGACGAGCGTTGTCCAACGCGACTCCGATCTGTTCCGTGACGATGCCGAGCAAGCGCTCATCGTCCGCGCCAAACGCATGTGGTCGTGTGGACTGGACAACCAGGACTCCGATCACCCGATTGTGAGCCACGATCGGGACCCCGATCTCGGACTCCACCTGGCGCAGCGATCGCTCCGAGGATTGAAAAGCGTCTTCAGCGATCGCGCCCTGCCGTTCGGCCTTGCTGCCTTGAACCACTCGTCCGACAAGGCTTGAGGCGTCCAGCGGCAGCACCAGCTCACCCATTGAGAGCTGCCTTCCCAGCGGGCCAAACCCCGCAGCATAGCTGAGCTGACCCGCCGTTTCATTGACCAGCAGCACATGGACCCATTCAAAGTCGAACTCGCCTGCCAGAAGGCGGCAAACTTCATTCAGCATCCATTCGGTGTCCAGGATGGCGGAGACGCGGCGGCTGATCTCGGCCACGGTGGCCAGCAAGTTGCGTTGCTCCACCTCGCCTTCAAACGCAATGGCATTTTGAATGGCTGCGGCCGATACACTTGCCAGCATTTCGGATACCGACAATTCGGCTTCGTCCGGCCTACGACGATCGAGGAATCCTAGCGTCAGTGCGCCCAAGATGCGCCCCGTTGCCTGAAGCGGGAGGACATAGATAGAACTCACATCCGCACGCACGAGCAAATCGCGCAGTTCGGGCATTTCATGGTCTATGTCCTCTACGATCAGGGGTTGGCCCTGATGCAAGAAAGATTGAACAAGGGGATGACGCAGTGGAAGGCTGATCGAGATCTCCGAACTGCTCAGCCCAACTTGGGCCGAGAGCACCAAGGAGTTGACCGCCTCGTCCACGATGAACACTGAGCATGTGGCGCTGTTCGCCAATGCTGCGCCGCGGGAAACAATCTCCGATAGCACGTCCCGCATGCGATGGCGGGTGGTCAAGGTGGTGGCCAATTCCGCCAGCGCAGTCATCCGCCGGGTGCGCGCACGCTCAGCTTCCTGGCCACGAGTGTTCTCGAGGGCAACCGCGGCAAAGGCGGCAACTTGTCTGGCCAGCGCCAAGTCCGAGACATCAAACCCAAGCCCGGGATCGTTCAAGGACACAAGCAGGCAGCCGATCATTTTCCCCAGCTGCATCAGCGGCACACCCAGAACCGGTCCCGGCTCGTGACTGGCGATGAAGCCTTCTCCCATCAGACTCGCATATGCCGGGTCACCCGGGTCCATCACCAGCACAGGCTCAGCCTGGCGCTCGAGTGCCTCCAACAAGGGTTCCGAGACCTGGGTTAGCCTGACACCCACAGCGGATAGGGCTCCTGAGCGGGCAGCACCAGTCTCAGCCACGCCGACGAAGAACCCGCCCTCCGGGGCCAACACCCACAAGCTTCCGTGATCACCACCGAGGGCATTGACGACGGCCAGCAGCATTTGTTCACGCAGCCGAATCGGATCCTTGGATTGCACGATGAGCCGGCTGATGTGTTCCATTGTTCGCAGACGGCGCGCGGCCAAGCTGCGAGAGGAAGCCAACTGCCGGAGTTCAGGGACAGCCCATTTGGACAGAGACTGGACTTCATCCACCGGCACACCGTCGGCCAGTGCTTGTTCGTGGGCTGCCAACTGCGCCAGGGGAGTCAAAAGCCCGCGCTTCACAACCCAGTAGCCGGTCATGGTCAGCATTAGGGTGATAAAGACACACACAACGGCCAAGATCGCCAGGCTTGACATTTGCAGGTTGGGCACATCGCCCGTCAACAATGCCAAGACGCCGACCGTCACAAGCGCGGTCAGCGCTGAGCCTGCGAAGATCCACAGCAGGAATTGTGTTCGGAGTCCCCAGGGAACTTTACGGGGCATCGGGGTGACCTGCCCGTGAGAGTAACTGAAGGCGATTATAGCACGCCCGACTCTGTCTGCTTCCAGCGCTCAATCATGGTCCGAGTGGACTCAAACGCAAGCGGGGGCAGGTCCTTCCAGCTGAAGAAACCAGACGCATCAATGTCGTCTCGTGCCGTCAAGGTTCCCCCCTTGAGCCGGCCATGGTACACGATGACGATGGACGCCCCTTCAGTCTCTACAGGCTGATGGATGACCTCCAACAGATGGTCGGCCTCAACCTCCAACCCAGTCTCCTCGAAGCACTCCCTTTCCGCCGCGAGCTTTGGGTCTTCATCCCCGTCCACGAAGCCGGCTGGCAAGCTCCATTTTCCCAGCTCGGGTTCGTTGATGCGCCGGACCAAGAGCACGGCACCGTTCTGGACAACAAACATCGCCGCCGCCACCTTGGGGTCGAAGAAGTGCACCCGACCGCAGTTTGGGCAAACCGGTCGCTGTTTGCCGAAGGCCTCGTGAAGCTCCACCGGGCTGCCGCACGCGAGACAGAACCGAACGCTGTCGTAGTAGGACATCGCCTAGCGGCGGTTCTTGATCTGCACGGCAAACAGCAGGAGCAATCCGGCCCCGAGCAGGATCTCGCTCCACCGGAAGATGGCCACCTGCGCAGCATTCTGGTCACGAGCTGGCCGACCCTCGCCGCTCTCAACAGGCTCTGCGGGAAGTGGTGTTTGGGTAATGGTTGGCGGCGCCTCAGTGCTGCCTGTTTGTGGCACTGCCATTGCCATCGGCGGTGTTTCCGCAGGAGAAGACAGATCAGCTCCCGGCGTGGGCTCGGCTGCCCGCAGCGCGTTGGCCAGGGGAGTTTCCTCAGCGGCACCCGCTTGAGCGCCAGCCGCTGGCTGTGAGTCCGCTTCGGTCTTCTCGGTCCTCGCCTGCTCAGATTGGACGCTGTCCTGCACGCTCGCCGGAGCTTCCATAGCCTGCGGTGCCCCGGCCAGACTCATCCGGCCGGCCGATCCCAAGAAGTCGAGGCCGATCACAGCCACCAGAGCCAACGCCATGACCGCCGTCGCCAGCCGGAGCGCCGGAAGCCGCCACGAACCGGTACGTTGGCCAACCATCTCGGGCGTCAAGCGATAGCTCCGTGGCGCGCGCAATGTGGGCAGACGTTTCAGACTGTCGGACATCCAACGCAGCTGAGAGAGGCTGCGCTGCAATTCGGGCTCTGCCTTCAGACGCGCTTCGATCTCGGCCGCTTCTGACGGTTTGAGTTCACCATCCAAGTAGGCTGATAGCTGCTCGAGGTCGTGGTCGGTAAGACGAGTCATGGGTTCAAGTTGCCTCATCTTCCAGACGAAACGCAGCCGGCAAAAGTTCCCGATGCGCCTGGAGGCAATCTCTCATGCGCAGGCGGGCTCGCGCCAACCTGCTCTTGACTGTCCCCAATGGGGTACCGAGAACCTGAGAAGCCTCCCGATAGTCGTGCCCCTGCACATCCACAAGCACGGCGACCAGTCGGAATTCATCCGGCAATCCGCCCAGACATTCCTCCAGCGCTCGCGCCAGTTCCGCCTGCTGGGCTTCCGAATCGGGATCGCCGCCTTCAGCGGCTAGGACGCCTGCCGAATCGGTCTCTTCTGGATCGTCCAGAGGATTCAAATCCTCCATTCCGATCGTCGGTCGACGCTTGCGCCGCCGGAGTTCGTCGTAGCAGGCGTTGGTGACGATGCGCAGGATCCACGCCCGAAACGAGCCTCCCCGATAGCGTCGCAGTCCTTTGTAGGCAGAGATGAACGCCTCTTGCGCGGCATCGTCGGCTGCTTGCGGATCGCCAAGGATGCGGTAGGCAAGGTTGTACACCTGATCCTTGTAGACCAGAATCAAGCGGTTGAATGCCTCAAGATCGCCGCGCTGGGCGTCACCAACTAGGCCGGATTCATCCATGCGGCCATGATAGCCTACGCCAACAGCCCGATCAAGCTCGCCCAGAAACCGGTGGGCGCCCGGACCACTCCCGGGATGCGAACCGGCGCCCGAGGTCGTCCTCGAGCGCCGGTCCAACCCGGAGTTCTCTTCAGCCGAAATCAGTACTGGCTATAGCTTGATGTCGGCTGCGCGGTGGAATCTGTGTTGGCGCTGGACTGGATCGGCTCACCCGCCGGCGAGAGCAGATACCAGGTGCCGCCGAAGCTGTTGATGCCTTGTCCAGCCACATCCCCGGCGGCATGATCGCCCTTGAAAGTGTAAAGTGGGTGCCCATTGTAGGTGACTTGATTGGAACCGTCAGGACGAACCAGCGTTCCGAGCAGCGCCGCGTCCGCGCCGCTGCCGGCGCTGGTCTGGCCCGTCGTCGTGAGGGGCGGCCAGGCGGTGGCACAGGCGTCGGTGCAGACCGACTGATCGGCGGAATCCGCCGTCAACAGGTAGAGACTGAGCCCCTTGCCATCGACGAGGATCTTCCCCATCGAAGAGTCTGATACCGCCACTGTGGCACCGGCCGCGCTGCCGCCCCCTGTGTCACTGGATGGAACACTGGCCGTAATCGCGTCACCGGATGGCGATACGACGTACCAGATCCCACCGAACTTATCGATCCCTTGGCCGTTCACATCCCCCGCGGCCTGGTCCTTGACGAAGTAGTAGAGCGGATGGCCATTGTAGGTCACCTGGGTCGAGCCATCGGCACGCGAGATGGTCCCCAGCTTGGACGCATCCACACCGGATCCGGCCGTCGCGCTGCCGCTGACGGTGACAGGCGGCCAAGCCTTGGCGCAGGCATCGGCGCAGATCGAGGCGTCGGCCGAATCTCCTGTCAGCAGGTACAACGTCATGCCGTTGCCGTCTACCAGGATGGTCCCCAGCGGCGAGTCGGCGGTGGAGACGGTCACGGCGGCGCTCATCCCGGTGTCCTGAGGCTGGGTGGCCGCCGGCGCGGCCGGCGTTCCGGTGGCCGCTGCGCCACCGCAGGCAGCCAAGATCAGGCTGCCAATTGTGAAACTTATCACAAGCCAACGTTTGTTTGAAATACTCATACTTCCTCCTCCATCGTGCGACACAAAATCTCCCAAGCCCCACTGTTTGCGGGCCGTTACGTCTATCTATACGCCGCGCGGATTAAGATTGGATTGGTGGTGGAGGAGAATGTGCGAAGAAGTAGGAGGGGTCAGAAACTTCCGCCGAGCACATTTGGCCCGGTGGGAGCCGGACTGCCCCCTTCAGGCTCGATCGTCACCCCAAAACCCGAATACGCTTCGAGTGGGTCGGGGGCGCGGATCACGACCAGGGTGAATGCCTTTCCACCGGAGGAGTCAAACGTGCCGCCGCTCACCCGATCTCCGCTGGTGGTCCGCAGCCACATCTGGTAGGTCTGGCCGGAAGGCAGCGGCTGCAGCCCCCACGTGTACATCGCCGCCACCGGGCGGTCGGGGTCGTACACAACTGTGCCGTAGGCATCTTTGCCTTCGATCAGCACCGACTGCGCCGCAGGGTAAGCCGCGATGGCCTGGGCGATTTGGCCGGCGCTCAGCTCTTGCTGCAGGCGGGCCTGGTCCTGCCTCAGGCCGATGACCTGCTGCAGCAGAACCAGGTTGACCAGAAGCATGGCAGCCAGACCCAATCCGAGGGCAAAATTCCAGGCAGAGATTCGCCTAGCGGGGCCTTCCTTCGACACCGATCTGGTCACAGCCTCCCCCTCGATTTGCCCCACAAGCGCCTGGCGCAATCTTGCGGGAGGAGCTGAGCCAGGGACCGCCATCAGCAGGCCGTCAGCCACCGCCCGGTACTCCGCCAACCTGGCCCGGCAATCCGGACAGGCCGGCAAGTGGCCGTCGACCTGCGCCCTTTCCTCCCCTTCCAGGCTGCCCAAGGCACATGCCGCCAGCAGGGGCTCGATATTCCGGCAATCGTTCGCCATGCTTTGCTAGACCTCTCTGTCCTTCTTAACGCCAGAATCGCCGCTTTCGGATCGGTCGCCAGGATGATCCTCGGGGGCGTTCAACCAAACCTGACGGAGCTTGTCCATGCCCAGCCGAAGCCTCGTTTTCACCGTCCCCAATGGGACGTCAAGAAATTCCGAGATCTGGCTGTGGGACATCCCATAATAGTAGGCACACGTGATGGCCGCCCGCTGCTCGTCGGGCAGGCCCTGCACGGCGAAGTACAGGCTGCCCCAGCGGGCTTCATCCGTCCGGCTACTCGCATCCGTCAGCATGGGCTCCCAGCCGGTGTCGGCATCTGGCGGCTCCACGAGCTTCGGGCGCCGCGACGAACGTCGCAGATGATCAAGGGCGACATGGCGAGTGATGGTCAGCAGCCAACCCAATAGGCTTCCCTTGCCTGGGCGAAACGTCTCCGCACGGGTCCACAACTTGATAAAAGCCTCTTGGACGACTTCTTCAGCGGCCATCGGGTCGCGCATCATTTTCAACGCCAGTCCGTAGACCTTAGAGGAGGTATGGTCGTAGAGCGCGAGGAAGGCCCCCCGATCACCCTCAACGATGCGGGCCACCAATCGGACCAGGTCTTCGTCGGGAGGCAAGCTCACTTGGCGGCAACCCTCCAGCCCAACTAGGTCTCGGGGCCAGAAAGGTTCTTGACGACGTGGTTCGCCGAATCGAGGAGCAGGATGATGGGCTGGATCGGGGTGTCGGAGAGTTCAAACCCCATCACGATGATCTGTTCGCCGGCCCTGATCAGGTGAGCAGCCGCGCCGTTCATGCCGATCACCCCCGAACCGCGCGCTCCTGGGATGATATAGGTTTCCAGCCGCGCCCCGGTTGTATTGCTCACAACCAGGACCTTCTCACCGACATGCATGCCACAGCCCTCGATGAGATCTTGGTCGACCGTGATGCTTCCGACGTAGTGAAGGTCAGCTTCAGTCACTGTCGCTTGGTGGATTTTCGATCGCAGATACCAGCGCATGGTTTGGCGTTTCTCTTTGGATTGTGATGCGGTCCGAATGGAAACATTCTAAGGCCTTGAAACGCCAGCCACAAGGTTGACCTGACTTTGCCCTCGGGTGACATCTGGCCGTACAATGCATCGTCCTGTCTTGCCCAGGAGGTAACAATGCGAATCACAAAGGACCTTGGGATGCTCTTGTTGGCCATCTGGCTGGTGGTCTGGGGAATCCTCAACCTCGGAATCATCAACTTCGCCGGGTCCGGCGTCATTTTGGCCTTGCTGGCTTTGGCAGCGGGGGTCATCTTGCTCATCCGCCGCTGATCAGCATGACGAACACCTTCGCTCCCCTAACCCCCGATCGGTGGGACGACTTGACGCGGCTCTTCGGCGAGCGCGGCGCCGGGGGCTGTTGGTGCATGTACTGGCGCACCAGCCGGGCTCAGTTTTCCAGACAAGGCAACGCAGGCAACCGGAAGGCCTTTCGGTCGCTGGTGAATGGTGGGCAAGTCACAGGAGTCATTGGCTACGTCGACGACGATCCCGCCGGTTGGATATCCATTGCCCCTCGCGAGAGCTACGCGTCACTGGAACGGAGCCGTCGGCTGAAGCGGATCGACGACAAACCCGTTTGGTCCATCGTATGCTTCTTCATCCACCGCAGCCACCGGGGGCAGGGATTGATGCTGCCGCTTATCGAGGCCGGCGCGGCATTCGCCGCTGAGCATGGCGCCAAGCTGGTAGAAGCCTACCCAACCGATCCCGAGATTGATCCACGCGGGCCAGCCGAGGCCTACATGGGCGTGCTGCCGAGTTTTCTCCAAGCCGGTTTTCGAGAGGTCGCCCGGCCATCATCGGGCCGGGTCATCGTCCGCCGCAGTCTGGCCTAGGCCTGTCGAGCCCTGGACTGAAGCGAGCTTGTAAATTCCTTCACAATTACATGCCCTTCGCGCCGGTTCCTTGTTCCCGCTGCTTGGCCAGCCAGTATTGGATGACTCGCTGGCGGTCGGGCTCGGTGAGGGCGTCGGAGTCATCCAGGGCGCGCTTGAGATCATCGTATGCGCCATCGAACGCACCCTGGGTGATGCGTTGGGTGAGTTCATCGATTACCGCTTGGCGTTCCCAGTCGAGGGCCATCTTTCTCCTTGCCTTGGTCGATCAACAGCGCCGTCGGACGGGATGCCACCGGCCGCATCCAAGCATCCGCTGGTTGGGACGATTCTAGGTGACGACCAGCGGTCGGTCAACCGAGGGACTTTCCAGCCTTTCTCCCGTCCAAGGCGCCATGTACAATTCGGGATCACATGGTGGGCCTTTCCGGGCCATGTTTGAAAAACGCTCAAGGCATTGAACCTCCGCGCCGGCTAGAGCGTTCATTAATAAGCAGCCGCCTGTCCAGGCCGGTTCACACCGGCGAAGGCCCTAGAGGACACATGCCCACATCATCGCATCCATTCCGCCGACGCCCATAATGGCTGGACCACAGGCGGAGGACCGCGCTCAGAGGGTCGCTCGCGAGAGCCTGACCGCCCTGCGCCACGGGGATCGACCAACAGCTCGCCGTCTCGCCTTTCGGGTCCTAGAGATGGACCCACGCAATGAGACGGGCTGGTTGATCCTGGCTGCTCTGGCGGATCCTTCCGGAAGACGCGGCTACCTCACGCATGTATTGAAGATCCATCCCGAGAGCCGGCGTGCTCTTCAAGCGTTGGACGAGCTCGAGAGCAGCCCGCTCCCTGCCTCTCCCTTTCTTCCGACACAGCCCACCCAACCGCATCTGCCGGCGCCACCTGCCAGGCCGGAGCCGGCGTGGCAAGGTCCCCCAGAGGCTCCACAGACTGACGATTACACAGACCGGCCGGCGCCCCGCGTCGCCGCCTGCTCAGCCTACTTTTCAATCCCGCCTTGATCCTCGGCGGCCTGATGGTCATCGGCTTTGCGATTATGGGCGTCAGCGGCGGGTCTTGGACCGATACCAGCCCCTATCAACCCCACGGCGTGATGATGATCGAAGGCACCATTGGGTCACCACCCTACGCACCTTCATCTGTCTTTCCATGGGGCACCGATCAGCTCGGCCGAGACATTCAGGCGCTCGTTCTCGCCGGCGCCCGCCAGACCTTGCTCCTGGCCGCTTTTGCCACGGTCGCTCGACTGCTTCTGGGAAGCATCTTGGGGATGCTGGCCGGTTGGGCCCAGGGTGGATGGGTCGATCAATTCGTCACCGGCGCCATGGGGGTGTGGGCCGCCTTCCCGGTCACGCTGTTCGCTATGATCCTGATCCAGGCCATCGGCATCAAGCAGGGCATGTGGGTGTTCGTGGTCGCCTTGTCCGTGGTGGGATGGGGCGAAGTCGCTCAGTTGATGCGCAACAGGGTGATCGAGCTCAAGCCACGTCTGTTCGTTGAAGCCGCCCGATCGCTTGGCTCCCGCTCCACCCATATTCTCAGACGACATCTTTTGCCCAACCTGATTTCGCCGCTGCTGGTGGTGGCCGCCCTGGAGATGGGTGGGGTCCTGATGCTGCTTGCCGAACTGGGATTCCTCGACATCTTCCTCGGCGGCGGCTACCAGGCGATGATCGGCGAGGCAGGCGCCATGGTCCCGGTCATCGTCCATTTCTCCGACATCCCGGAGTGGGGCGCCCTGTTGGCCAACATTCGCCAATGGTGGCGAGCCTATCCTTGGATGGCCTGGTATCCCGGTCTGGCATTCTTCCTGGCCATCATGGCGTTCA
>Ga0315535_1002904_pt1 | contig 10687 bp, 14 predicted proteins | sample SalMarSW160220MG_2_FD_203092 | JGI IMG/M metagenome (GOLD analysis project Ga0315535, IMG submission 203092) | Salt marsh sediment microbial communities from the Plum Island Ecosystem LTER, Massachusetts, United States - Salt Marsh Sediment SW1602-20 ...
AGTCATCAATCCCAACACCAAGGTTGTACAGCAAAATCACTTCATCCTTTATGTGTTCCGGTATTTCCATGTCCATTGTATCGATCGGATTTATTTCCATTTACCCCCTTTATCATGAATCTTGCCATTGAGGCAAGATTAAATGAGATTTAACTTGTTAGTAAACTGAAATATTCCGTTTATAAAACAATTATGAACCAAAGTTAAAGAATAAAGATATAGAAACTTGTTTCATAAGCTTTTTAAAAAGTAATTTAGTTTTTAAGGAATGAACATTTCGTTTATCCCTACTCCTGATTGGTTTCTTGCACCAGATGTTTTGATAAACGCGTTCAGTTTTCTTGTTCTGCTTGCATTTTTCATTCTCTGCATAAGGAATTATAAAATCAACAAAAGTAAAGGAATCCTTTATCTCGGAATCGGATTCGCTTTCATTGCATTTGCACAACTCGCAATTGTCATGACAAAGTTTGTAATTTATTACAACACGACTTTCACGACCTACATCGGGACGATGATAATTCAGTACCATATTGTAAAATCCACAAACACTGTTTATAACATAAGTTTCTTTATCAACCGGCTTTTCACGCTTGTGGGTCTTTATGTAATTTACAGGCTTCCTTCGAAGAAGAAATCAATTACAGATTTCATACTGGTTCTGTACTTCATAATTTTATCAGCAGTAATCGGAGATGAGATTTATTATCTGTTCCATGCAACCGCACTTGTCCTGTTCCTGTTAATATCTTACAATTATTACACAATTTACAGGAAGAATCATTTCAAAAATACAAAGATACTCTCAATATCCTTCGGAATACTCGCTCTCAGTCAAGTTCTTCCGCTGATATCGCAGACAAATATTGTTGCAGTAATTTCGGACATCGTAGAATTAATAAGCTATGTAACTTTACTGGTATTAATCCTAAGGATTTTAAAACATGGCAAGAAAAAGAAGCCGGATGGATATTATCTCAGACATGCTCAATATCATCCGGGAGCGCGGAGGAGAAATTAAACCGACCCACTTAATGTACAAGGCAAACCTATCACACAAGCAAATGAAACTTTACCTTGAAGAACTCAAAAAGAAGGGTCTTACAGAGACTGACAAGTCTGGCAATGGGCACATTAAAATTACTAAAGCAGGTGTTGAATTCAACATGAAATATTCACAAATGAAAGACCTCGAAAAAACATTTGGACTGTAATATGTAAAAGAATATAAAGAGATTGATTTTTATTGATTTATGAAAAAATCGGTGAGGCTTTACATTACAGGAACTGTTCAAGGAGTGTTTTTCAGGGGATTCATAAAGGAAAATGCAGAAAAGCTTGACTTGAAAGGATTTACAAGGAATCTCGAAGATGGACGTGTCGAGGTGTTTGTTGAAGGTGATCCCAATAAGGTGAATCAAATGATTGACGTTTGCAAGAAGGGACCAAAGCATTCAAAAGTTGACAACGTTGAGATTATACCTGAAAAATTCCAGGATTTGAAAGGATTTAAAGTGCTGCATTTTTGAACGGAAGACATGATTTACACAAATTCTGATGGCGGAAGCAGAGGCAATCCTGGACCAGGAGCGATAGGAGTTCTTGTACGTGAGGAAGATACAATTCTAATAAAGTCCAGCAAGTTCATCGGGGAAAGGACCACGAATAATGAAGCAGAATATGAAGCATTAATTCTTGCGCTTGAATTGGCATCAAGCATTGGTGATGAGGTTACATGCATTCTTGATTCAGAGCTTGTTGTAAAACAGTTGCTTGGAGAATACAGAGTAAAGAATTCAAGACTCATGCCTCTTTTTCTTAGGGTTCAGAAACTTCAGGAAAATTTTAAGAAAATTCGCTATGAACATGTTTCACGCTGGGATAAATATCAAATGATTGTGGACGAACTTGTAAACAATGAACTTGATAACAAGGGCTATAAGAAAAAGAGAAGGTAGCTCAACATCAAGAAAAAGATTATAAATAAGGACTCTATCTAATCACATGGCTGAAAAATTCTTTTGGGCTGATGCAATAGCAGACCAGATAATCAAGGAACACGGGAAGAAAGATGAATATGTGTGTGCTTCAGGAATTACTCCTTCCGGCACTGTCCACATAGGCAATTTTAGGGAAATTATAACAACAGATATGGTTGTCAGAGCTTTGAAAGACAAAAAAAAGAAAGTCAAGTTTGTTTATTCGTGGGATGATTTTGACAGATTCAGGAAAGTTCCAAAAGGGGTTGATGCAGATTATGAAAAATATATCGGAATGCCCATAAGTGATATTCCTTCGCCATTTAATCCAAAGTTGACTTATGCAGAATATAATGAAAAAAATCTTGAGAAATCATTGCCTTCAGTGGGAGTTAAACCAAAATTCATCTACCAAAACAAGATGAACAAGAAATGCGCTTATGCAGACCTGATTAAAACTACATTGGACAAGAAATCAGAGATTATGAAGATTTTGAACAAATACAGAAAAGAACCATTGGATAAAGATTGGTGGCCTGTTATGATTTACTGCAGCAAATGCAAGAAAGACACTACCGAAATTATTTCACATAGGGGTTATGAAATTGAGTATAAATGTGAATGTGGTTTCAAGGAGAAATTTGACTTCAGAAAAAAAGGGATTGTAAGCATCCGCTGGAGAGTTGACTGGCCACTGAGATGGAAATATGAAAATGTTGATTTCGAGCCTGGCGGAATAGACCACAGCGTTGAAGGGGGGAGTTTTACAACTGCAAAGGAGATATCAAAAAAGGTTTTCAGGTTTGAACCCCCAGTTTACCAGTTCTATGAGTGGATAAATGTAAAAGGAATGAAACTCAGCGATTTTCACAGTTCAAAAGGAAATGTGGTCACGCTTGACGAGGTTCTTGAAATTTATGAACCGGAAGTTCTGAGGTATATTTTTGTTTCCACAAGACCAAACAAAAGTTTTGAAATCAGCTTTGACGCAGGTGTTATAAAGATTTATGATGAGTATGACATGCTTGAAGAGAGGTACTACAGCAAGACAGCCACTGCACAGGAAAGAAGGTTTTATGAGATGTCACAGATTTCACGAACCAAGAGGAAGGAGAGGCCTGAAAAGCTTGGATTCAGACATCTTCTGACATTGATTCAATCAGGCAAAACAAAAGAGATTAACGAAGATTCAAAGGCGAGGTCAGAAAAGGCAAGAAACTGGCTTGATAAATATGCTCCTGAAGATTTTAAATTTGAAGTTAAGGAAAAATTAGAATTCAATCTTGACAAGAAACAAAAACAGGCATTAAAGGAATTGAGAAAGATACTCTCTGTGGAAAAACTTGATGAAACAAAATTGTTTGATGAATTTTACAATATCTGCAATGCCCTAAACATAAAGCCCCCAGAATTTTTTGAAGCGGTTTATCTTGTCCTAATCGGAAAAACGCGTGGCCCTCGTTTGGCACCTTTAATATTTTCAATAGGAAAAGAAAAAGTGATTAAACTTTTGGAACAGATTTGAGACTATGGCACTTGTAATAAAATCAAACATAAGGAAAGTTGTGAAAGAACTCGACAAGGAAAATGCTATTTCGAGTGTTGCTGATGAAGTCGGAACTGCTCTTGAAAGAAAAGTTGAAGAGATTTTGTCTGAGGGAATAAAGAGAGCAAAAGCAAATAACAGAAAAACACTGCAAGCGAGAGATTTATAAAATAAAAAATTCATAATATATCATGCCAAAAAAAGAGGATGACAAAACTGTGGCGCAGGCTGCTGTTAGTGTGAAACCTGATATCAAACCGACAGATTCAAATTCATCTGTTCCTGAAAAAGAGACAAGCAAAGCGTCTAAGACTTTTGTTATTGCACTTTCTGTGGTGAGCATAATCGGGTTTTTGAGCATTATGTTCAACACTCTTTTTTACATAAATCTTGATGCTTACATGGGCACAGCATGGCTGATTACTCTCGGACTTGGACTCGTTTTTGAGACTTCAATAAAAGAGCTTAAGATGATAAAGAAGGTTGGATTAACTCCTGAAATGCTCGGAAAAATAACAATGGAGATTGTAGGGGGGATTGCAATCATTGCGGGAATTATCAGCCTTCCACAAATTAATTTGCAAAATCCGTCTTTCCTTGCGATTAAGGGGATAATAAGCATCCTTGGAATCATATTCATTATAATCAACACTTGGGTAACTGAAAGCGATTAAAATGAATGTGATTCTTATTTTTGCATGGGTCTGCGTGGCAATGATTGCCATGTCATTCTGGGAATCTTATGCTGAACAAAGAAACGCGTGGGATAAGGGTAAAGCAGGATGGAAAATAAGATTTGGAAAGTTCAAATTTACAGGATATCATTTTTATCTTTGGTATGTAATGATGCCCTTGCTGATTTCTCTGCCTCTTGTTGTTTATGGATTTGATTTAAAGCTTTTTGGAATTCTTGTTAGCGCATATTTCATAGGGAATGTTATTGAAGATTTCATGTGGTATGTTGTAAATCCCAAAGTCAAATTCAAAGAATTTTATGGCAAATTTTCAGATTATTATCCCTGGATAAGAATAGGCAGCAAAAAGATAATCCCCTTGGGTTACCTAACAGGCATTTTAATATCAGTTGCTTCCTGGTATTTTCTTTGGAGATAATTCTTGAAAATTTAAATAGTTCATAGGTTTTAAGTTTTCATGGACAAGGTGAAAAAAGAACATGAAAAGAAAATTCTGGACTTACATGAAAAGGCAATAGATTCTGAGAACTTTGAACCAAAACGCGATGAACATGGGATTCTTATAGGGGTGAAGAGTAAAAGCAACATAAAACGCGGGAGGAAATCCCGTTCTAAAGGAGCAGCTTTTGAATTGAAAGTAAGGAAAGATTTGGAAAGCAAAGGAAGAATTGTTGATAAATGGACAAATAATGTGGACCTTGAAAAGGGTGAGATTTTCGGAGCAAAGAGAAAATTCAATCCTTATTCAAAGATTATGTCCATAGGGACGGGATTTCCTGATTTTATTTCTATAAAACATGTGATGGGAGAAATGTATGGAGTCATAGGAGTTGAAGTGAAAACAAACGGCACGCTTTCAAAGATTGAAAAGGACAAATGCTGGTGGTATCTACAGAACAAAATCTTCTCTCAGATATGGATTGCAAAACCAGTGAAAAAAGGCAATCGTATTGAAGTCGAGTACGATGATTTTATAGAAAAATACGGAAAGAAATACAACAAAACTTAAATGTGGCTTTTTTCTTAAAAGAAAATAATGAACAGACTGCATATTGCATTTTTCATTTTTGTTTTTCTTTTAATGGGCATTTACGCACAATGCAATTCAACACAAGTGAATATAAACACTGCATCCGCTGCAGAGCTTGACAATCTTTATGGAATCGGACCTGCAAAAGCACAAGCCATAATTGATTACAGAAACATTACAAAATTTAACTCTGTTGAGGATTTGACAAATGTTTCAGGGATCGGGAGTGTTACATTGTCAAATATAAAAAGTCAGGGACTCGCCTGTGTTGGACAAGAAATTACGATTATCAAAAGCAATCAAACGCAAAACCAGACACAAGAAGAAAATCTAAGCACGCCAGTTAAAACAGTCTCAAGCGCAAATGCACAGCATCTCAAAAAATTGAGAACAGTAACTGCAAGCGTCATTGACCTTACTCCTGAAAATAATGATTCAAAAGATATAAAAAGTGGAAATGGTGTCTTGAGTTCAGGTAATTTGGCTGTTTATGGTTTTATTGCATTTGCTCTTGTTTTGGGAGGATTATTTGCTATGAAAAGATTAAAAAGGCCAAAAACCGAATTTGAACAATGAAAGAAAATCAGAAAATTGTTGCAAGAGTAATCCTTGAGATACTTGGAAAGCCAAAGGAACATGTTATCAACACTATGAAAACCCTTATTGAGCAAATGGGAAAGGAAGGAGGCATTAGGATTGTAAGACATGATATCAAGGAGCCAAGAAAGCTCGAAAAGAACCCCACTTTTGTGGGAAAAAAAGAAGGAGAATATCAGGCAGAAGTAACTGAAGAATTCTATATATGTTTCTCAGAAATTGAGATTGAACTTGAAAAAATGACGGACATGATAGTCCTCTTGTTCAAATACATGCCTGCGAATATTGAAATAATAACTCCCGAAGTTGTAGGACTTACGAACGGAGGCTGGAATGATATTTTAAGCGAATTAATACAAAAGCTTCATGGATATGATGAAGTTGCAAGAGTTTTGCAGGTTGAAAAATCAATTCTTGAGAATAAGATTAGAGCCTTGACTGAAAATGTTAAACAGCTTGAAGCCAAGAAACCTAAAAAGCAGAATAAAACAAAGGAGAAGAAAGAATGATTGACGGAGTAAATGAAACCAATATCACCTATGCAGGAATCTGGGGACCTTATGTTAACAGGGCTTACAATGCAGGCAAGAGAACAAGAGAATCTCTGGAAGCAGAGGCTGAAGAGGAATCAATAAAAGCCAGAAAAACCATTGCCCCTCTAAGGGAAACAGAAGGCAAAAAAGTAGACATTTACGCTTAATTTTTCTTTTTCTTAAGAGCTTCAATCGGGTTCATTGGTTTTTTTGCTTTCTTGTATTTTCTTATCAGGAAGTAAACAATAAACCCTACAAAGAGAATAAGCAGAATCCATCCGATTATTTTTCCTGCGTTGCTGTTGGTTTTTTGTGCAGTACATGTTGCCAGGCAACATTTCCCGTCTTCAGTGTTCTGTAAATCTCCAGTGCAAACCTGACCGCCAGTGCAAATAATTCCACCAACTTCTGCACAGCTTGGGAATAATGAACCGGAAGAAGAATTCTGTGAAGGCACATAACCCTTAGAGAAGTTCAGTAGTAGATTTATGTAAGCTGTTTCGTTTGTGGATTTTGCAATTATCTGACCTTGTGCAAAAGTTGCATTATCTCCTGAAGTTATATTCAGGACAATTTTTTCTGTAGAGTTTGCAGACAAATTCACTGAATCATTGATTACAGAGACGTATGGTTTTAAGCTGTTGGATATAGAAAAAGACACATTATCTATGTCGGTGATTCCGTAGTTTGAAACATAGAAATATCTTGTTGTGCTGGAATTTGTTGAAAGGGAGATATTTGCCTGAGAAGGTTCTATGGATAATGCAGGGATGTTTGAGACTGAAGTTGAATTCGAAGGCAGAAACACCGGAACTCTGTAAGAGGTATTAGCTGAAGATAAAACAGCTGCTAACTCTGAAAATCCGGATCCTGTTGCATCAAAGTGAATTTTTTTGGTTTGTCCAGGGTCAATTGAGATAGTCTCTGCAGAATTTGTGGTTGAAGTTTGGGAAGAACCTCCGCTGAAAAATCCAAAAAATCCTGTACTTTGGTTTTCAGGAGAATTTACAGAAGTTCCATTGTCGAGATAATATGAAACTGTTATTGTACTGCCAGAAAGACTCTGTGCATTTATGTAAAAACTCCCGCTTGTTTGTATAATTCCAGGGTTTATTGAAAAATCAGCTGTTTGGTTTGTTAGAGTGAAATTCTGGAAAACATCTGCTGTTTGGATTTTTCCGGCTTCATAATATTTTATGTTAACAAGTCTTAAAGAATAATTCCCCGGAGAACCTGCAGACACTTGCCCATAAATGTAAAATTTATCTCCCTGTTTTTGAACGGTTGGAATAAATGAAACTCTTACATGCCCATTGTAAAGCAAAACATTTTGACTTTGAAGAGGATTTACAAAATTTCCCGAGACTTGCGCAATTAAAGTTTGCCCCTGACTCAAAGAAGAATCCATATTGATTTGAATCGCTGATATAAAGGGTATAAGCAAAAATAAGGATACCAACACAATTGAACGTCTCATATTTTAACTATAAAAATAGAGTTAATAAATTATTTGCCCATTTCTTTAAGCTTTTTCAATACATCGTTGACATCTGATGCAGACCTTGGTCTTGAAGGCATTGGTCTCCTCTGAGTCATAGAACGTGGAGGCATTGGCCTGGGTGGCATTGGTCTTCCAGGTCCGGGTCTGAACCCTCCTGGAGGTCTTGGGCCTCCTGGTCCAGGTCTTCCAGGTCCTTTTCCTTTTCCAGGACCTTTCTTAAACTTGCTCTTTATCTTTATCCAAATGGGCATAAGTCTCTTTCTGAATATTATCCCAAGTGCTGCAAGCAGTATCAGGATTACCAGAAGGATTATCCAGATAACACCTGAAGAACTTTTCTTGGTGCTTGGTTCACAACAGAACAGGCTTGCATCAGTACAGCTTTCGGAAGAGGATATTTGCTCGCTTCCTGAAACACATGAACTTCGGCATGTATATCCTGCACTTTCACAACTGCTCACTGTTGGTTGTACTGTTTCTTTACATGTAGCTCCAGCACCAACACAGCAAATTTGTCCATTAGTAGCATCAGATGCAGGTAAAGATTTCCCACCACTGCAAGTGTAACCACTTTGACACAACTGACCTTGTTGTTCTGGGCAAGTAAGGACCTTTACGGGTTGGTCACAGCAAACATAAGTCCCAAGATTACATGAATAGCTGCTGAGAACATTTCCATTTGCCTGTGTGTTACAACTAACCTGAGACATACAATAATAACCCGCAGAAGTACAGTCTTGGGTTGAAGCAGGTTGTGCTGTAGATCCTTCAAGTCCATACAACAAGAAAGAAGTGTCTGCTATTGAACCCCAACACCCGTCAGAGCCTTGGGTATTAACGAGCCAGTCTTCCGCGTCTTGTTTTTGCTGAACGCTTGATGCAGGTGTCAATGAAAATAAAGCGAGTGCTGTATCATGATAAGGGGTGTAGGGAGAACCTGTTGCACTCCAATAATTGTACTGGTTTACTGATATCTGAGAATTAAGAAGCGATTGCAAATAATCACTTGAACCTGTAAGATAATATAAAATTGCAGAAGGTAAATATTTGATGTTTGAAGAATCTCCTGAAGAAGTTGTCAAATATGGCAGGTAAGATGTTACATCCTGACCTTGGCTGTCCAATGCAAGTGCTGCCCACATTGTTGATTCGTAGTCACATCCTGATGAACCTCCAAAGCAATAGGAGTTTACAATGTCTGAGATAGGTCCGCCTGCACTTGCAGATTGGGTTGTCTTTGAAACATATACAGTGCTATCTCCTGACTTTTGATACAGTTTTGTTGTGGTGAATGGTTGGTCGCAGGTTGTTGTGAAGTTTACACCATAGCAGTCTGCAGGGTCTTTAATATGAATCCAATAATCATTGCTGTTATAACCCACTTCAAGGCAACTCCCAAGACTTCCTGAAGTTGTTATGGTTTTATCACTTCCCACAGAGAACTTCTGTGAGAATTTGTTTGAATTAACAGTATAAGAAATTGTACAAGAGGTCTGTGAATTGCTGTCGACCTGAATGTACCAATCTATCGAGGTTGTTGGCTGTTTGTTTGACAGGAGCCAGTCAACTGTATTGTTTGATGAAACTCCTGAGTTTTTGAGAGCAATGAGAGCCTGAGAGGTTGTCTTAACATCACATGAACCTGAAGAAGCTGAGGCCCAACATCCAGCACTTGTTTCTTTGCTCTGAATCTGGCTGGTACATTTGCCTGTTGCAAGAGAAGTGAATATTTTATCTGATATAGAAAGAGAGCTTGAAGAACAATCCCCCACCTTCGTGTTTATGCAGGAGTAAGCGCTGTCTATCTGGCTTTGATTAATTCCTTGCGCAAAAATTGCAGGCATAAAAGACAATAATAGCATTAACAATACAACAATAAACACGCCCTTTTTCATGCCAAAATCAGCCAACTCAAGTTTTTAAAATTATCCATGTTTTTTGTCTTTGGTTGGTTTTTCAGAATGCCTGAAATTTTTCTTTACCATATAACTCACAGGATTTTTTGTCCTAATTTCTTCTTCTGTTGGAATCACACCGATTCCCTTGTAATAATCTTTGTCAAAATTCGGAGGCATTACCGGAGGCTTTCTGTAACTCCATGTCAACTGGGTTCTTATGTAACCTTCCAAAATCGGAGGAGTATTTTTTTTGTTCCAATCAAAGATTCTTTTTTCTAGCTCTTCCTTGTCAAGATTAATAGACCTGAAAAAATTTATCAGAATGAACAAGGCTCTCTTCTTGCCATCTTTTATCCCTTTGAGAATTTTTTGTATTGAAGGGGGGAACTGTGACTCTGAAAGATTTTCAAACTTTATTGGCTTATTCTGAAATTCCCTTTTTACATTGGTTTTGGCCCCGTTAAGATTTTTGTCTTGGTTTTTCATCTTGTACCAATCAAGAGCTTCTGTAAAAAGCCTTGTTGCTTCTCCTTCTTTAGGGTTTGGCATAAATTCCTTTACAGAAACTTTTAAGGGGTTGGCGTCAGTCATCTGGAAATCTTTCAATTCTTCTTTGCTTATTACAGCACTTGCCAGCGAGGTTTTTTCGTGAAGAGAATAGGGCATTCTGAAAAGATGCCGCGGCGAAACAAGAACAAGGTCAGGCATGACTTCCTCAGACACCTGATAATCCCTAATGTATTTATTTGGCCGTGTTAAATCTGTTATTTTGTCAATCAAATCTGGTTTTGTAGTCTCCATTATAAACTCAACAACAATTCTTGCCAAGTCTGGGAACATATCTGAAGTTTTTATTTCATTAATCTCTTTTGGGATGGATTTCCATGGAATTATTATATGAAATCCTT
>Ga0315535_1002905_pt1 | contig 10682 bp, 13 predicted proteins | sample SalMarSW160220MG_2_FD_203092 | JGI IMG/M metagenome (GOLD analysis project Ga0315535, IMG submission 203092) | Salt marsh sediment microbial communities from the Plum Island Ecosystem LTER, Massachusetts, United States - Salt Marsh Sediment SW1602-20 ...
TCATGCGAGAAGTCGCCGCCGTGGATGACGTTGTGACCCTCCCGGTCAGATCCATCTGAACGGCGGACCTAGCTCCGACCGCTACGAACCTCGGCGAAGAGATCCCTCTGAAGTCAGCAGGTGAAGGAATCAGGGGTTTGAAACGCGCACTCAGTGGGCGGGCAAACGGTTCTTCCACCGGCTACGAACAAACCAGACGGCGCCGGCAACCAGCACGATCACGAAGACTGTATCAAAACGGTGGAAATACGGTCCCAGAGTTTCCCATCGCTCTCCCAGCTTCATCCCTGCGTAGGCAAGGGCGAAACACCATGGAAGAGAACCAAGAAAAGTATAGATGTTGAAGCGCAGAAAATTCATGCGCGAAATACCGGCGGGCAGGGCGATAAAGGTCCGGACCACCGGAAGCAGCCGGGCAAAGAAGACCGCCCAGTCACCGTAACGGGCAAACCAGCGGTCAGCCAGTTCCAGGTCATGCCGGGTGATCAGCACATAATGGCCGTAACGCTCCGCCAGAGGACGCCCCCCGACCGCCCCCACGTAATAGGCCGCAATCGACCCCAGATTGCACCCCAGCGCCCCGGCAACGGCCACACCCCAAAGGTTGAATCGCCCGGCTGAAACCAGGTAGCCCGCGAACGGCATGATCACCTCAGAGGGCAGCGGAATGCACGCCGACTCAATAGCCATCAGCAATACAATTCCCAGATAGCCGGACCCGGAGATGAAGGCCATAATAAACCCGGCAAGAATTTTAATAACGGTTGTCAGCATGAATGAATGGAATCTGTCCTATCCCGGAACACCCGATTCGGAGTGCAGCGCAACCGCCGCAACCGGTTCGTCGTCTAGAACTCTTCCGACTCCTGGGAAAACTTGAACCCGGGAAGCGCAACTCCATCGGAGGATTTCACGATCGCCAGGCGGCGAACGTCACTGTCCGAGCCACCGACCTTGCGAACCATGGCGTAAGACGTAAAGGCTTCCGAATAGATTTTCGTCACTAGCCAGCTTTCCTGCGTTCCTTCCAGGAGCCACACCTGGCCGGGCTGAATTTTTGCAACCGCCATAACAGATCGTCCTGCCTTTCCGGGGACCGCTCTCAGCAGGGTCCTTAACGCCCTCCCCGAATTCAGAAAGGTCAATCTAACCTGCCGGGGGTTTCAGAGTCAACGTCGGCGGTAAATTGAACATTCTGCGGGCGCGACAAAGGCCTGGATTATTTACCCTGAATTGACAGTTATTTTGCAAACGTCAAGGATATCCAGAGTATACTGAACCCTGATATCCGGGTTATAATGAACTCAAGGAGGACAGCCATGAGAATCCACAGGAGAACCCCTCTCGCTCTGACTGTCATAATGGTTGCAGCGTCCCTTTCCGCATGGGCTTCTGACAAGAAGAAAGACGTCGACGAAATTGGCAATCGCAGAGTTGCGCACCGGAGTATGATTTCCGAACAGAAGGAAATCGCGATTGGCAAACGCTATGCCACGGAAATCGACCGTTCAGCGCGGATCATTAAAGATCCTGTCATCAATGAATACGTCAATCGTGTTGCGCAAAACGTGGCGCGCAATTCCGACCTGAAGATCCCATTGACCGTCAAGGTCATCGACTCCCCGGACATCAACGCCTTCGCCCTGCCGGGCGGTTTCCTCTACGTCAATTCCGGGCTTCTGAAGGCGGCAAACGAGGAAGACCAGGTTGCCGGAGTCGTTGCCCATGAGATCGCCCATGTGGCGGCGCGCCATTGGGCAAGCCAGATGACCAAATCAACCATCCTCCAATATGCCATGATTCCGCTAATGTTCACTCCGATGTCGTTCCCTGTTTATCTCGGCCTCTCTGAGGGACTTAACATGGGAATCCCTATGGCCTTCCTCAAGTTCAGCCGTAACGATGAGGCGGAAGCCGATTTTCTCGGAATTCAGTACATGTACAAGGCGGGCTATGACCCGAATGCCTATGTGGCATTTTTCGGAAAGATCGTTCAGGAACAACGCCGCAACCCAGGGTCCGTTCCAAGTATTTTCGCCGACCACCCGCCGACGCCGGAACGCATTATCAAGGCTGAAAAAGAGATTCAGTCCATTCTCCCCCAGAAATCCGAATATCTCGTCAGTACTTCAGAATTTAACGACATGAAGACGCGACTTGAAGGCGTCATGTCGATGCGAAGAAAGATGGAAAAGGCTGAGGGGGGCCCGACCTTGAAGAAGCGCCAGCCCAAAACCACAACCTCCCCCGGCACTCAACCCAGCGGTCAGCAGACACCCGCAGATGACAAGCCGCCGGTGTTGCAGCGGCGTGACTGAATAGGGGGGAACATTCCCTCCCTGCCTGATCGGCTCCCAAGCGGTGTTCAACACAACCTCCATTTGAGAGATTTGAGATTCCTTGTGTCCCGCGCTTGCGGGCCTCTCCCTGAAGGCAAGTGCAGGCACAACCCAGTCCCGTAAAACGGAAGTCTGAAGGTCCGTTCTTCAATTCCTGCCTGTTAACCAAGGGTGAAAAGGCTAGTGCTGTTGTGAAAGAGGGGCCACTCCGAGCTTGCGAAGCTCGTCCTGGTAATACTTGCGGTAGAGAATTTCCCATTCGCCACCGCCTTCCGGAATGGTTCGCTTATGCGTCGCAATCCGTTGCCGGACCGCCTGTTCAATCTTCTCTTCTTCGTGGAGCAGGTCAGTCAGGATCTTCACGGCCTCCTGCCGTATGATATTGGGCTCATCGTAGATCTCGACCTCGTCAAGCGCCTCAATGGCCGAGATGATGCGGTGCGAAAGCTGGATGATTTTTTCGTGGGAAAGTCTCATGGGATCATGGAAGTAACATCGGCTTAAACAACGATCTTCCGCTCGCGGATAATTTGTTTCTTGATAGCCTTGAAGGCATCTTCATACGTTGCGCCGAACCGCTTCATCTGGTCGCTATGCTCCTCCAGAATCCTGCGGGCCTCGTCGTCAATACGGTCTTCGACAGTCAGCTCGTCCAGTACCACCTGCAACATCACCTCGTTCACGTATTCAGGCTGTTCAAACTGGATCAGCCCCTCCTTCGAAAGGCGCTTCAGCAGCTCCTTGCTCATATACGTTGCGTATTCTCGTGATAGTTGCATTGCAGTGTACTGCGGGAGTTGACCGTCCCAAATTTCTTAGTGTATAGTTTTTATGTTGAGAGTGTCAAGGCAGGCGCGCAGCAGTCAACCGGACGCGGGTGACGCGCCGCGCGGCCTCAAGGGGCGGTTAGCTCAGTTGGTTAGAGCGTCTGCCTTACAAGCAGAAGGTCATCCGTTCGAGCCGGATACCGCCCACCATGTGTCACGGCTCGATGTTCACTTGGCTGCTTGCCTCTCCATGAGCGACACTGTGCCAACCGTAAGGGTTTCCCTTGCGCACAACGGAATGGGGACGTAGTTCAGCTGGTTAGAACGCATGCCTGTCACGCATGAGGCCGCGGGTTCGAGTCCCGTCGTCCCCGCCAGCATTTTCACTCTTTCCCCAACCTAAAGCCCTTTCCATTTGCTCTTAATGGTCATTGGATTGGCCATCCCAACACGTGCCGCAATTCCCCCACGTGCAAGCCCCAGGGGGGCGAGCCCGTTGCCGAGCGTGCAGACTTCGCCTTTCGCCTCCCGCACCGCCCCGACTTGGGGGAAGCTGGAAACAGCCCCTGCCGCGGACACATTTCCCTGAAACTAAAAAGGGATGGAAGCATCCTATGGGGCATGGCATTGGACGGAAAGAAAAGATATTACACCAGGATGGCGGACGCCCGGTTGACCCCTGAACGAGGATACGGGTATCATAGCCACTGCCATCAAGAAAACAAACGGAGTTGTCATGAGCTGCGACGAGGGGCGCAAGCCTGAGCGGCTGCCCGTTGCGGCGGCAAACGGGCCCTTGAGGTTCCAGATGAAGCTGGCCAGCGATCCCCGCCTGCTGGCGGTGGTGCGCGGGACGGTGGCGCAGTTTGCCGAGACTCTGGGCTTTGAAGCCTCGCAAAGCCGACAAATAACTCTGGCCGTTGATGAAGCTTTGAGCAACTTGATCCGCCATGCCTACAGGAACGAGTGCAACCATGAGATTGAACTCAACTGTGAGGCGCAGGAGGACTGTCTGGAGTTCACCTTCGTCGACCGTGGCGAACCGGCGGACCCGGCCCGCATCTGCAGCCAGCCTCTGGATGAGGTCGCGACCGGCGGCCGGGGCACTCATCTGATTCGCCAGATCATGGATGAGGTCCGTTATGAGCGGCTGTCGGACCAGAACCGATTGCGCCTGAAGAAGTATCGGCCCGGGGCGGGAAAACAAACCTGAAATGCCCTTGTGCCCTCACGAGGTTCATGCCCATGAAGACCGCAACCCGCCAGCAACCGGGAACCACTATCGTCGACGTGACCGGCGACATCGATATGGGAACTTCACCCCACTTGAGGAAGATTTTGTTGGACTCACTGAAGTCGGCGTCCCGGCTGGCAGTCAACATGGGCGAGGTTCGTTATATTGACAGCTCGGGCATTGCTTCGCTTGTCGAAGTGCTGATGAAGGCGCGCGACAGCAAGAAGCGACTGGTCCTTTTTGGCCTGAACAAGACCGTCCAGGAAGTCCTCCAACTTACGCGCCTCACCACGGTTTTTGAGATTCGCAAGACGGAAAAGGAGGCCCTTCAGGGTTAGGGGCGCGCAGCCGGGCCCCTGCCTGTTGTTTGCCCGGGTATCACGGTTCCTGTCAGTTATTGATCGACCGCTACCTGAATGGAGCTTGTGGATTGGGAGTTGCTGAAAGAATGACGGCTTTGCCGGACCGCCTGGGCGCGGCAACCCTGAACGGCCTGGCCTACATCGGGGATCTGGCTCGCCTGGCCGGAGAGTCGGCTTACATCACGGTGGTGGGGCCCTTTCGCGGCAGGGGCGTGCGCCTTCAGCGGGCTTTGCACCAGGCCATGGCGGTGGGCGTGGGAGCCATCCCCATCGTTTCTCTCATCATCTTCTTTGTCGGCCTGATCATGGCCTTGCAGAGCGCCTATGAACTGCGCCGGCTGGGAGCCATCCAGTTTGTGGCCGACGCCGTCGCCATCTCCATCATCCGCGAGCTGGGCCCGCTGATCACGGCCATCATCGTCATCGGCCGTTCGGGCTCCGCCTTCGCCGCCGAAATCAGCACCATGCGAGTCACTGAAGAAGTGGATGCGCTGGAGACCATGGGGCTGCGGCCGGTGGCTTTTCTGGTGGCGCCCAAGTTCCTGGCCATGCTGGTGATGGTGCCCTGTCTCACCATCTGGGCGGACTTTATGGGCGTGATGGGGGGTTGTCTGTTCGGAGTGACGGGGGCCAGCTTTACCGTCATGTCCTATCTTAGCGCAACCCGCGACGCGCTGCTGGTCGGCGATATACTGACAGGTCTTGTGAAGAGCGCGCTGTTTGCTGTTGTCATCACCGCCGTCGGCTGCCAGGAAGGTTTCTCCAGCGGAGCCGGCGCCGAGCAGGTTGGGCGCTCCACCACCACGGCGGTGGTCCGGTCGATTTTTCTGGTGATCGCGGTGGATCTGGTGTTTACAGCCCTGTTTTACCTGACAAACCGAGGATGACCGGAATTCATGGAAGGTGTACAGAGCAAAATGAATAAGCCTGTCGGCGATGGCCCGGTAATCTCCGTGGTGAATCTCCGCGTCAGTTATGGCGAGCGCGAGGTGCTGCACGGCATCAGCTTCGACGTGCGGCGGGGCGAAACCCTGGTGATCCTGGGCGGATCCGGTTCCGGGAAAAGTACCCTGTTGCGGACCCTGATGGGTCTCGAAAAACCCGGCGCCGGCGAGGTCTGGATCAAAGGCGTGAACATTGCCACGGCTTCCGAGAGCGAACTGGACGAGATTCGCAAGAAAATGGGCGTTTCTTTCCAGGGCGGCGCTCTGTTCGGCTCCATGACGGTAGGCGAGAATGTGGCGCTCCCGTTGCGCGAGCATACGCGACTGGAAGACTCCACCATTGAGATCATGGTGCGAATCAAGCTGGAACAGGTGGGACTGGCAAGCTTTGAGGACTACATGCCTTCCGAGCTCAGCGGGGGCATGAAGAAGCGCGCCGCGGTGGCGCGCGCTCTGGCCATGGATCCCGACATGCTCCTGTTTGACGAACCTTCGGCGGGGCTCGACCCCATCATTGCGGCCGGCATCGATGACCTGATCCTGGAACTCAAAAAGGCTTACTCGATGTCCATCGTGGTGGTGACGCACGAACTGGCCAGCGCGTTTATGATTGCCGACCGTCTGCTCCTGATCGACCGCGGCAACGTGCTAGCCATCGGCAACAAAGAAGAGATCCAAGCCTGCACCCAGCCCCGGGTGCGCCAGTTTCTCGACCGCGTACCGGAGCCGCAGGTTGAGGACGAACTGAATTATCTGCAGATGCTGACCCGTGACCTCAAGGCACGGAACTGACGCGCTGCGCCGCCGGCATCGCCGGCGCTGACCGCGGTTCCTGAGGATCGGGATAAGGAGAGCAAGCGTGAATTCGCGACACAGCCGGGCGGAGCAGGTCTGGGTGGGACTGTTTGTGCTGGTGGCCTTTGGCCTGCTGATCACGGCCGTCCTTGCCGTGAAAGGGGTCTTCAGCGGCGGCGATATTCCCCACCGCTCCTTTTTCAAATTTGCGGGCGGCTTGCAGCCGGGCGCCGCGGTTCGGTTCGGCGGAATGAAGGCGGGCTCAGTGCAGGCAGTCCACCTCGACCCGCAGGATTCAACCCGCATCGAAGTTGATTTCAGCATCGAAGAGAACATTCCGTTAAAAACCGACAGCCTGGCAAAAATCACCAGCCTGGGACCGCTGGGCGACAACTACCTGGAATTGAGTACCGGGACGCGCCAGGCCCCGAAGGCCTCGCCCGGGAGCGTCGTGGAATCAGCTCCAACATTCAACTTTAACGATCTCGGGGAAATGATCGCCGGCCTCCAACCCATGGTCCAGCAGACGCTCGAAAAGCTGGACCAGCGCCTCGACGAGTTGCAGGTAACCGTGGCGCGCGTGAACGACCTGATGAGCGATAAAAACCGCGCCAACCTCAGCCGGTCGCTGAGCACGGTCAACTCGATGCTTACCGAGGACCGGCCCAAGGTTTCCCGAACGCTCGACAACGTCCAGGCGGCCAGCGCGCAGCTCAAGCCCTTGCTGGATGACCTGAAGAAGACGATGGCCCAGGCAAACGATGCGCTGGACCACATCAACGCGATGGTTCTTGAAAACCGGAAGGACCTGCGCGCCTCTGTCAAGGAACTGCGGGAAACGCTTCTCTCCGCGTCAAGCGTCATGGAGCAGCTCAACCACACCTTGAATTACAACTCCGACAACATTGACGAAATCCTGGCGAACGTCAGGGTCGCAACGCAAAAGCTCAAGGAACTGACAGGCAAGCTGGAACGCCGGCCCTACACTTTGATTCGCGCCGACAGAGCGAAAGAGCGAAAGCCCGGCGGGAAATAGGAGGAAACTGCAATCCTGATGCGTCGAATGATCCGTTTTACTCTGGTTGCGCTGGCCGTGGCGGCCCTCAGCGGTTGCCTCGGAGGGCGGACGATCAAGTACTTCACCATATCCATTCCACCGGCGCCTCAGCCGGCGGCACACGCCTTCCCCGTCGGGCTGCTCATAGGCCGCATCAGCGCACCGGAGATCCTGCAGGACCAGCCCATCGTCTATCGTTCGGGCCGGAATGAAATCGGCGCCTACGAGTACCACCTGTGGGCCGAACCGCCGGCGCAGATGGTGAAGACAGTACTGATCCGCCGGCTTCGGGCCGCGGGACGTTACCAATCGGTGGCCCGGTCAGGCGGTTCGACCCAAGGCGACTTTCTGTTGCGGGGACGGCTTTACGATTTTGAAGAGGTTGACACCGGTGGAGCGATCACGGCGAAGGTCTCGCTGGAGTTTGAGCTGATTGACCGCAGTACCCACAAGTCTGTATGGAACCATTTCTACTCGCATGCAGAGCCGGTGCAAGGCAAGGAAATCCCCGATGTTGTTGCCGCGCTCGACCACAATCTGGAACAGGGCCTCAGCGAAGTTGAGTCGGGGCTGGAGGTCTACTTTGCCTCCCACCTGTCCCGAAAATAAGGAGTCCCAGGGCGCCGCGGTTTCATCCAACGTGTGAGCACAGGGAAACTACCATGAATGATAACCATCGGCTAGCGTGCTTTGAACTGTGGGGGGGCAACGGCATTGCAAACCACGCCGTGGAATTGCCGGGCCTCGACGGATGGGTCTATTCCACCCCGCTTGAAGCCGGACGGCCCGGGGGCGACGTCCATTACCTCTCGGTTTGCCGCAAGGGCATGGTTTCGCGCATCGCCGTGGCAGACGTGGCCGGACACGGCAGCCACGCAAGTTCCACGGCTGAAAACCTGCGAAAGATCCTGCAGCGCCACACAGACAACTGGGACCAGGCTGCCCTGATGCGGGAATTGAATGAGGCTTTTGCGCGCGAGTCTCGGGAAGGCCTGTTCGCGACCGCCGCCGTTCTGGGCTTTTACCTTGAAACGGGAGAACTGCTGTTCAGCAGCGCCGGCCACCCTCCGGCCTTGTGGTACCGGGCGCGGGAAAAATCCTGGGAGGTGCTGCAGGATGGCACCCCCTACGCGGTGGAAATCGGCGGCTTGCCGCTGGGACTGATTCCCGGCACAGCCTATTGGCAGACGGGCGTACGCCTGGGCGCCGGAGACACACTAGTGCTCTACACCGACGGGATCACGGAAGCAAGAAACCCAACCGGCAACGAGCTTGGACGCAACGGCCTGCTGGAAATGCTTCGCGCGGTCAAGCCCGACTCGCCCGCCCGCACATGCCATGACCTCTTATCCGCAGTCCAGACCTTCCGCAGCGACGAACCGCGCCACGACGATGAAACCGTGCTGGTCCTGCAGTACGCAAAGTGAAGTAAAGCCTGATGGTGACGTTCGATGGGCGCTGAAATGGAATTGCAGCCATTCCGGCATCCGGTCCTGTTGGGCGGCTCAGTTCCTGTTTTGACGAGTGACGATAAGCCTGCCGTACCATGGCTCGCACATCAGTTATCAGTCGCGGAGTCCTTCGGCTGCGTGATGGGCAGGTAGACCTGGAAGCGAGTGTCACCCGGCTGCGAAGAAACACGGATGTCACCGTGGTGGTTCCTCGCAATTCTGCAAGCAGTATCCAGGCCCAGGCCGGTTCCCTCCCCGACTCCCTTGGTGGTAAAGAAAGGGTCAAAGATGCGCGGCAAAACGTCGGCCGGGATTCCGGGGCCGTTGTCGCAAATCTCCACCACGACCTGGTCGATTTCACGGGCGGTCCGTATGCGAATTTCGCCCTCCCCGTGCATAGCCTCGATGGCATTATCAATCAGGTTTGTCCAGATCTGGTTGAGTTCTCCCCCGTAGGCGCAAATCAGCGGAAGGCTCTTGTCGTATTCACGCACCACATGGATACCGTGTTTCAACTGGTGGCCCAGCATCGTCAGCGTATTCTCCAGCCCCTGGTGCACGTCGGCCGCCTCCATGGCGGGCCGATCCATGTGCGAATACTCTTTGACTGCCCGGACCAGATCAGAAATACGCCTGGTGCTGTGTTCAATCTCGCCGATCAACCTTACGACGCTGATCAGCGAAGCGATGCGGATGAGCGCATCGCTCAGGACGCTGTCGCCCACTTCGGCAGCCAGGCTCTCCAGCCTGGAGACCTCGACCCCGGCGTCGGCCAGCACCGGAGCAATCTTCCAGGCATCGGGCACCTGGTGCCTTTCAAGCCACTCAGCGACCTGTTCTTCGCGATCACTTTGGGCCAGCGGGTCAGCGGGAATTGCCGGCTCGTACTCACCCGCTTCCCGCTCAAAGCGCAGGATGGTCTCGCGCTGCTCCGGGGAAAGAGCATGGCGGGAAAGCCTGATGCTGGCGTCTCGGACGGTCTCAAGAGATTCCCGCAAGTTTGCAGTAGCCCGCTGCGCCGCCGCCGCAGGATTGTTCAGCTCATGCGCCAGACCTGCTGAAAGCTTGCCCAGCGCCGCCAGTTTATCGCGCTGGGTTTCCACGCGGGTCGTCTCGCGGATGCGATCCGCCAGGAGGGCCACAAAGCGATCACCAAGCTGCGGCATGCGGTGCAACATCTCGGGAAAGAACTTCTTGTGAAGCAACAGGCCGTGCGTTGGCACCACGGCCTGTCCGGTGCCCCGGTACTCGGTCATCCGGGAATAGGGCAGCAAACCGGTGACCTGCCCTGCAGTGACCCTGTAAACAGGCGCGTCAGGCCCGCCGCTCAGTTGAAAACGAATTTCGCCCTCCAGAATAACAAAGAGGCTATCCGCGGGGTCCCCAACTCGTATAAAGACCTCTGCCGGCAGCAGATGAAGCTCTTTGGACTTTTCAGCGATCCAACCCAGGCCCTCATCAGGCAAGTCCGCGAAGATCCCGATCTTGCGCAACTCTCCAACCAGGCGCGTGGAATTATTCGTGTTCAAATCTTCAGCCATTTCACACCGCACTGAGGTATTGGTGAATAAACTGAACCGCGATGGAGCCTTCGCCCACCCCGGAGGCCACCCGCTTCACGGAGCCGTGGCGGACATCCCCTGCAGCGAAGATGCCTGGCACATTGGTCTCCATCCAGTACGGGTCACGATTCAGCGGCCAACCGCGGGGACGTTTCCCGTTCAGGGCAAGGT
>Ga0315535_1002907_pt1 | contig 10673 bp, 7 predicted proteins | sample SalMarSW160220MG_2_FD_203092 | JGI IMG/M metagenome (GOLD analysis project Ga0315535, IMG submission 203092) | Salt marsh sediment microbial communities from the Plum Island Ecosystem LTER, Massachusetts, United States - Salt Marsh Sediment SW1602-20 ...
CGCTGGTCAATGTGATCGTGGTGGGGTAGGCCAGGCTGAACGTGATCGTCGAGCCGGGGTTCGCGTTCGCCTGGTCGATGGCGTCCCTCAGGGATCCCGGCCCGCTGTCGTTTGTGCTGGTGACGACGAGAGCGAGCGCCGCAGTCTGGACCACGGCGTTCTTGGATGATTTCTTCCAGGCGTGTGTCCGGGAACCTGGCGCGGGGTGGCCCAGCGAGGAGGCCATCGAGGCCGGGTGCGTAGTGTTGCGCACCCCGTGGCGCGACTCCAAAACCTGCTTCCGCTGCTGGAGCGTCATCGTTCCCCAAGAACTTGCCGCGGGGGGCGTCCCCGCCAACGCTGCCACGGAGAGAAACGCCAGTGCGACCAGTACCGTCACAATTCCGATCCGTCTCATGCCTCTACCTCCTTGAGCCGCCCCGTTGCAGCTCTGAAATCTCGATGCATGTTCTATCTCGATTCACCGTCCTGGCTGACCGCGTCCTCAAATGGACGGACCGGTCGCCAACCTTGAACCGGGGACAAAACAAACAGGTTGAAAAAGACTACCCTCAGTAAACCCCGTGCACGCCCATGATGCTTTACTCTATCTTATCCTACGTTGATCTTAACCGGAGGGCAAGAGCACCTATTCCCACCACCCGGCCGCAAAAAAGCGCGGAGCCCGAGCCCGTGCTTTATCCATCCACGCACTCAGTTCTTCCCATAGTCGTTGAGCTGAAGCGCAGGCGGAGTCTGGACGTCCTCTTCTCCGCAACGACTCCCGCGGCGCCGTCCGGTGGCGCCTCCTCTGAAGCCGGTTTGCGCATTCTTCTTATGCTACAATCCTGCGCAAGCATCACTGGAAGAGAAGAGGCAACGTTTCATCGTGAAGGGGAAGAGCATGCAGGACGAGGGAATCCGCACGGGCGGGGACGGTCTTCCGGAGAACGCCCGGCGACCGCTCGCGGACGATGAGGTCTACGTACCGGTTGTTCCTGCAGAGGAGGGCGTGCCGGAGGTGACGGGACGCTCGGTCATCATGGGGCTGGCCTTCTGCGCCGTTTTCGCCATGGCCGCGGCTTACCTGGCCCTGAAGGTGGGGCAGGGGATCGAAGCCGCGATCCCCATTTCGATTCTGGCCATCGGCATGTCGCGCTTCTTCAGCCGGCGGAGCACCCTGCTGGAGAACGTCATCGTGCAGTCCATCGGTGCGAACTCGTCCCACGTGGTTTCGGGCGCGGTTTTCACGATTCCGGCGCTCTACATGCTGGCTGCCACCCCGGGTTCGGGCGTCGCCCAGCCCACCGTGCTCCAGGTGATCATCGTCTCTTTCCTGGGAGGGTGCCTCGGCATCCTCTTTCTGATCCCGCTCCGCTACCACTTCATGATCGAAATGCACGGGAAGTTCCCGTGGCCGGAGGGTACGGCCACCAGCGAGATCCTATTGTCGGGGGAGCGCGTGGGCGGGCAGGCCAAGATTCTGGCGTTTTCCGCGGGCCTCGGCGCGCTCTACGACGGCACGGTCACCACACTGCACGGCATGGCCGAGAACATCAGCCTGAGGACAGTCTACGTCGGAAGACTCCTCTCCGAGCATTTCCTGACGTTCCGGATGTTCAACAACGCTGCGGTGCTGGGGATCGGCTACATCGTGGGTCTCAGGTACGCGTCCTACATCTGCGCCGGGTCCTTCCTGTCCTACTTTGTCCTGGTGCCCATGGTGCACGCCATCGGGAGCCACATCACGGTCGTCGTTCCGCCCGGGGATATCTTGATCGGCGCCATGAGCCCGGACCAGGTCTTCAAATTCTACGTCAAGATCATCGGGGTGGGCGGCATAGCCGGTGCGGGTATCATGGGCATCCTCTCCTCCGTACCCTCCATGGTCCGGTCCATCGGGGCCAACCTGAAAGGCCTCTCGAGCCAGGACAGGCGTGACAAGACCGCGATTCCGCGGATCGACCGGTCCCTGTCCGGATCCTTCACGGCCACCGGTCTGGCAATCTTTGCAGCGAGCGCATTCCTCTTCTTCTCTTACGGTCTGGGCATCAAGGAGGCGCTCATCCCGGCAGTCGCAGGAACCGCCCTGGTCATGGCCATCGCCTTTCTCTTCGCGCCCGTCGCGGCACGCGCCATCGCCATCATCGGTACGAATCCGGTCTCCGGCATGACCATGCTGACCCTGATCGTGACGGGTGTCGTCATGCTCCAGCTTGGTTTCACCGGAGGGCGGGGCATGTTCGTCACCATGATGGTGGGCGGCGTGGTCTGCACGGCCCTGGCGGCCTCGGGCGCGCTGGCGTCGGACCTCAAGGTGGGTCACTGGCTCGGCGCCACGCCGGCCAACCAGCTCAAGCTCAAGTTTCTCGGGACGCTGGTAGCGGCGGTCTTCTGCGGGCTGGCCATGTGGGTCATGGCCCAGGCCGACCCAAGCCAGGGCTTCGGCACGAGGGCCATTCCGGCCCCGCAGGCCTCGGCCATGAAGGAGATCCTGGTGGGCATCTTCGGCGCGACCGCGGCACCGCTGCAGTGGTACCTGTTCGGCCTCGGGGTGATCCTGGCCCTGATCCTCAGGATGGTGGGCGTCCCAGCCCTTGCCTTCGCCCTGGGCATGTATCTGCCCATAGAGCTGAACACCCCGGTTCTCCTCGGCGGTATCATGGCTTATCTCGTCGGCAGGCAGCGAAAGGGCGAGGGCGAAGCGGTCGCCAAGGCCAGGAGCGACCGCGGCGTTCTCATCGCGAGCGGCCTCATGGCCGGCGGCGCGATCATGGGGGTCATCGACGCGGTGATCAACGCGGCCATCAAGATGTCGACCGGGGGCGTCGAAGCCAAGAACGTCGTGCACGTACTTTCGCAGCACGCTTTCGAAGGCAGGCTCGGGGAAGTTCTTGCCATCCTCGGCATGGCGGGGCTGTGTTGCGTGCTCGTTTTCGTCTCCCGCAGGGCCAGGCCGGTGGAATGAAATTATGTGCGAAGGTGGCGCCTTGAAGAGAAAATGGTTCATCGTGTTCCTTTTTGTTACGGCCGCGATGGCGCCGCGGCCCGGTGGTGAAATGCGGGTGACGATGGGCAGGGACTTCGTCCTGAAGGTTGGGCAGTCGGCGGTCGTCGAGCGGGCCGGCGCGAGCGTTCGCTTCGACGGCGTGATCGAGGATTCACGGTGCCCCAGGGGGGCCATGTGCATCCGGGCGGGCAACGCCCGCGTAGCGGTCACGATCGAGTTTGCGGGCGGGCGGAGCGATCGTGCCGAACTGAACACGGCGGAAGGCCCAAAAGAGGTCGTCAGCGGCGGACTGAAAATCGGACTCGTGTCGGTCGATCCCTATCCCGTGGTTCACCGGCCCATCGACCGGAGGGCCTACACGGCGACGTTAGTCGCGCAGGCGAGAAAACGGTAACGGGGACGGGATGAGTGATCGGGCAACGCAGGGCGCGGAGACCATAAGAGCGAAGCTGAGGAAGATGGCCGACCGGAACCGGGCGAAGATACTCCGGCGCTTTTTCAAGACCGGCCCGGGCGAGTACGGTGAAGGGGACGTCTTCCTCGGCATTGCGGTGCCGGAACTACGCAAACTGGCCAAGTCCCTCGGCGAAGTACCGCCCGAAACATCGGTGGAACTCCTGCGGTCGGAAGTCCACGAAGATCGTTCGCTCGCACTGATGCATCTGGTGCGCGCCTTCGAACGGGCAAATAGGGCGGGCCGCCGGCGCATCTACAGGGCATACCTCGACAACGTTCAATGCGTGAACAACTGGGACCTCGTGGACGGTTCGGCGGAGCACATCGTGGGCGCCTACCTGGCCGACCGCGACAGGGCGCCCCTCGTCAAGCTGGCTGGGTCCCGCAATCTCTGGGAGCGCCGCATCGCGATCGTCTCGACCTTCCATTACATCAAGCGCGGCGAGTACGACGAGACCCTGAAGATCGCCGCAATGCTCCTCGATGACGACGAGGACCTCATCCACAAGGCAACCGGGTGGATGCTGCGAGAAGTGGGCAAGCGCCGCAGGCCGGCCGAAGAGGCCTTCCTGCTGGAACACTACCGACGGATGCCCCGGACCATGCTCCGCTACGCCATAGAGAGGTTTCCCGAACCGAGGCGCCAGGCGTACCTGAAAGGGACGGCGTAGCGGCGGGCGACCGGGCCGACGTTCAAGCCGAGGAACGGGTACATTCAGGCGATGCTATAATTATCGGACCGACGTGGGAGTCCGAGATGAAAGAGATGATCCTCTTCGCCTCGACCGTTGTCATGGGGTTCTTCGCCATCATGAACCCCATCGGGAACACGCCCATTTACCTGGGGCTGGTCACGGGGCTCGACGAGAAGGCCAAGCGGCGCGTTGCCCGCAAAGCCGTGGTGCTGGCGTTCTTTATCGTAGCCGTGTTTACCATAGGCGGCGGTATCATCTTCAAGCTCTTCGGCATCACTCTGCCGGCTTTCCAGATCGCGGGAGGCATTCTCGTGTTCCTGGTCGGCTACCAGCTTCTTCACGGCCGGGAGTCGGCCATGCACCACCCGCCGGCCGGGGAATCGGGCGAGAGCGAAGGGGCCGCGGAGGACGTTGCCATCACGCCCCTCGCGTTGCCCATCCTGGCCGGCCCGGGTACCATCTCCACGGCCATGAACTTCGCAGGGGCTCACTCCGGCTACCTCTACAACGGCGTCGTCGTCGCGGTATTCGCGCTCATGTGCGCGGTCACCTACGTCTGCTTCATTTCCGGCGAGAAGCTGGTCGCACGCATGGGCCGGGGCGTCATCAAGGTGGTGACCCGCCTCATGGGGCTGATCCTCACCGTCATTTCCGTCCAGATGGTCATTGCCGGCGTGGTCAACATCGTCAAGATGCATATGTGAAGCGATCGGGTGATCGAGTGATTGCGCCTGGCGGCGCAGGAAAAAGGGAGAGGGAAAAGGGTGGAGGTGAAGACGGCGATCGTCTGGCCTTCGAGCGTTTTTTCCCTGCCGTTTCTGATCTTTCCTCTATTTGTTGGCTTCTTTCAAATCCCGAATCCCGATTCCGCATTCCCAATTGCGCATTTTATCACTGCTTCACCTTCTCACTGCGGGATTCAGAAGCGGACTCTCTGGTTATGGAAGTCCCCCGTGGAGTCTGCCCGAAGGGGCCCGGGCTTGGACGGCGGCGTGTTTCAGGTTAATCTTTGACTTCCGCGTTGGGTGTTGAAGGGGAGGTTGCATGACCGAGAAGAAGGGGATGACTGACAGCGAGCGGGAGGTCGAGGCCCGGGACAGGGAGTGGCTGGCAAATACCTACATGGGCGGGAAGGAACAGGAAGTCACCGTCCGCACGCTCATACTGGGGCTCTTCATCGGCGCCATTCTCTCCCTGTCGAACCTCTACGTGGGATTCAAGACGGGCTGGGGGCTCGGCGTGACCATCACGGCCGCCATCATGGCCTTCGCGGTTTTCAAGGCGGTGCGCACGACCCTTCCCTTCCTGTTCAAGAGAGACCTCACAATTCTCGAAAACAACAGCCTCCAGACCATGGCGGCGGCCTGCGCGGACACCTCCTCCGCGGGTCTCGTCTCGGCCATACCAGCCCTCATGATGGTGTCGGGCATCACCCTCGCGCCGTGGAAGCTCATGCTCTGGATCATGACGATCCTCCTGCTCGGAATCTTCATGGCCATCCCCATGAAGCGGCAGATGATCAACGTGGAGAACCTGCGCTTTCCGACGGGCACCGCGACGGCCGAGGTCTTGAAGGGGATCCACGAAACGGGCGGGGAGGCCATCAAGAAGGCGCGCGCTCTTTTCGGGGCCATGGGCCTGGGCCTCGCCGTGGCCTGGTGCCGCGACGGGGTCATAGGCTTTCCGGAGTTCCTGCACGGACACGTCGTCAAGAGCTGGGGGACGTGGCAGTGGAAGAGGCTTCTGCCGAGCATTCCCGCCACGTTCATCCCCTCCTCGTGGTCCATCCTGAGCATGCCCCTGTCCCGGCTCACCCTTTCCTTCGAAGGCAGTCTCATCATGGTGGGGGCCGGTGCCATCATGGGGATCCGGGTGGGCATCAGCCTTCTCTTTGCCGCGTTCCTGGGATACGGCGTCCTGGGACCGGTCCTGATCCAGCGGGGAGACATCGAGCACCCGGCGCCGCAAATCAGGGCCGCCGAGGGATTCGGCCCGTCGGCCGAACTCTATTCACAGCATGAACTGTACTTCCCCGTCACGGTGAAGGCCGGGCAGACGCTGGCCCTTCAGATCGAGCAGGAAGGGCAGTCACCCCGCCTCCTGGCCCGTACGTGGCAGGAGGCGAGGACTTATGACAGCAGGTCGGCCCTCGAGAACGCGCTCAATGCGGCCACGCTCGGGGACGGCACGCCCAACCCATTCGCCGGTGTCGTGACCTTCGAGGTAGATACGGCGAAGAATCACCTCCTGGCGAAAACCGCCGGAACCCTCTCGGGCACGACCACGCTGTCGTCTTCCCCGGCGACTGTCCATCCGGCGCTGGGTTTCGCGCCGGGGTCGGCGGGGCGCGCCCTGCGTTTTCCTTTCAGCGTGCCGGCTGGAACATCGCTGGCGTTCACCGCGGGCCGGGCGGATGGCCCCAGGGGGCAGATCGTTGCGCGCACGATTTCGCTGACCTTCGAGAACGAGGCGCGCTTCGAAGATGAAAGGGCCCTCCTCCAGGCCCTCAACGGCCCGACGACGCCCGACGGCGGCGCCAACCCGTTGCACGGCGTCGTTCACTTTGCCATGGTAAGGGGACACCTGACGGCGGAGCTGGAGCACGCGAGGCAGTGGGACGCGAGCCTGGCTGTGACCCCGGGGAGCGGCGACGCGCTGTTCGGGTTCGATTCCGGCCAGTCGCGACGGCAGAACTACGGCGGCTATCGGAACATGGTCCACTGGTTGATGTGGCCCGGCGTCGCCATGATGGTCACCGCCGGACTCCTGTCGTTCTTCTATCAGTGGAGGACTATCCTGAGGGCTCTCTCGGGCCTGACAGGGATGTTTGTACGGAAGAAGGAAGAGGACAAGGAGAGCGGCGATCCCCTGGCGCACGTGGAAGTCCCCGGCTCGTGGTTCGGCCTGGGGGTGCTGCTGGTGGGGGCGGGTGCCGTTATCCTTCAGATATCCTTTTTCGGGATCCACTGGTGGATGGCGATTCTCGCCGTCATCATGTCCTTCTTCCTCGCCATCGTGTCCTGCCGGGCCACGGGCGAGACGGACATCACACCCGTGGGCGCCATGGGCAAGATCACGCAGCTCATGTACGGCGCCATCGCGCCGGGCAACATGGTCACCAACCTCATGACGGCCAACGTGACGGGAGGCGCGGCGACCTCCTCGGGCGACCTCCTGCAGGCCCTTCGGTGCGGCTACAACGTGGGCGCCAGCCCTCGCAAGCAGTTCGCGGTCATGATCGTCGGCGCCGTGTTCGGCTCGCTCATCTGCGTGCCCGTCTACAACATTCTCATACCCAACCCCGGCGTGATCGGTACGGCCCGCCTTCCAGCGCCCGCGGCGCAGGTCTGGGCCGGCGTGGCCATGCTGCTGTCTCACGGCATCACGGCCCTGCCCGTCTCGGCGCGATGGGCGCTTCTGGTGGGCGGCATCATCGGGCTGGTCATCACAATCGCCGAGAAGAAATGGCCCCGGAGCCGGACCTTCCTTCCTTCGCCGACGGGGATGGGCATCGCGCTGGTCATCCCAGCGTTCAACTCGGTCAGCATGTTCCTGGGCGCGCTCATCGCGTGGGTTGTGGAGAAGAGGTCGCCCAAGACCGCCGAGGACTACACGATCCCGGTGGCGTCGGGCATCATTGCCGGCGAGAGCCTTATGGGGATCGCGGTCGCCATCCTTGTCGCCTTCAAGTTCCTGTGATGCATCGCCCTGGCGTGGCCTGATTTGAACCACAGCGCGCACTCAGGATACAGAGTTTTGCACCGCCGGCAGGATCAAGGGGCGGGGGAAAAGGGAAAAGGGCGATTTGGGAATTGGGATTTTACAGACCGCAGAGAAATGAGGAATGGGGCTTCACCCAAAGGCTAAGGCCTAAGGCCGAAGGGCTGAAGAAAAGACCAGGGACGGCAGCGGATGGACCTTTGAAGATTGCCATCTGCCCTTCCCTACACCCCTAATCGCGGTCTCTTCGAAGACCTCCCCATGTCTCAATCACTGGATCACTTGATAACTTGGTCACTTGAGAGTTAAGCCACGCCGTTCCGGACGGAGAGGCCCCGCTTGACGAGTTCCTTGATGACGGCGCCGTAGGCCGTACCGACGTCCTCGGGACGGTGGGCGTCTGATGAGAGGACCACCTCGCTACCTCCGAGCATCCTGTATTTATCAAGGATGGCCCAGCCTGGGAAGGGTTCGTTGAAGCCCACCCGGAAGGAGCCCGTGTTGACTTCCAGAAAGACGCCGAAATCCAGGCAGGCGGCGAGGATATCCATGATGTACGGGCCGTAGTGCTCGAGCCAGAATTCCCCCGTGAGGTCGGGGCCGCGCTTCGAGTACCGCTTGGGAAAGTCCAGATGCCCGAGGCAATCGTAAAGGTTGCTTTCCACCGCTTTCAGACAGTTCGAGAAATAATCGTCCAGGCAGTCTTCGAGAGGTTCGTTTTCGGCTTCCATCCTGGCGATGTAGGAAGAGAGTTCTTCCCTCCCCACGTAGTGTGTCGAGCCGATGACCCAGTGGAAGCGCCTGCGATGGAGGAAAGCGGCTATTTCCGAGAGGAATCGCTCCTGGTGTGTTACTTCAGAGCCGAATCGTATCTTGAGGTCCGGCGTTATGGCCTGAATGTCATCCCATGCGTCGCGCGCCGAGTCGTAGTCATAGGCTCCAAAGCCGGGATCCGACGGATCGAACTCGACGTGGTCGGCCAGCACGAAGCCGCCCACGCCCAGCTTTCTGGCGGACGCTACGAGATCTTCGAGGGAAGATTCGCTGTCCCATGAGAAAGCGCTGTGGACGTGATGGTCGTAAAAGGCCTCGTACATGAGGATCAGTATAGCCCAAGCCGGGTCAAAAGCGAGGGCGTTCGACCGGGCGGCCCTCTCCCCGCTCGACTACGAAATGCAGAGCGACCGACCGCTCTCCGATTCTCCAAGGAAGGTCATGGCGCCTGCTATCTCGTCTACTTCGGCGATGAGCGCCCCTCGGTCGAGCCCCATGAGCTCGATGGTCGTCGAACAGGCGATGATCCTGACGCCCAGCTCGTGAGCGGCTGTGAGGCTCTCGTGAAAGGAGGCCATGCCTTTCCGCCGCATCACCCGGATAAGGGCCCTGCGCCCCAGGCCCCACATATTGAATCGGCCGAGCGTCTGGTGGTCGACGTTGTCCCGGTTGAGGCGTCCGAGAACCCTCGTCAGGAGGGGGCCCCTGATGGTCGCCTTTCTGCGCTTGAGGAGATTCAGTCCCCAGAAACTAAAAAAGAGGGTGACCCGGCCGCCGGATGCGGCTCCAGCGAGAGCAAGGTTGCACGCGGCGAGGCCCTTCTCCAGTTCCCCTGAAAGAACCAGGATGGCCAAGCTCTTGCTGGGCGCTTCCCTTGCGGTTTGGTCCATGGTCACCCATCCTCTCCGAACCTGCGGTCGCCGAGGACTTGTCCGGCCACGGCCCCATGGTACCCGCTCGAAGATAAAGGAGCAACGGCATGGGGCCTCGCCATCGCGAGGAATACCCCCAAAGGTGTGTACGCAGTATACAATCTGGGTGTGAATCGTCTTCCCAGTCAAAAATAGCAAGTCTTTGCAGTATCTTTCGTGAATGGATGCGAAACAGCACTGCAGTCCGTGTACGGAGTTCTCACCATGCCGTTTTCGTTGATCTGTTGAATCCCCATATTTATCAAGAATATATGCCCAGAGTGCCGCTATGGCACAGCGCTTGCTTCAAACCACCCTTGGGGAGTCTTGCTATTTTTGGGGAAAGTCAGAATTCACACAAGGGAGGATGCAAGGTGAAGCAGAGAAGCATAAGTGTATTCATCGCGGTGGTCGCCTGTGCGCTACTGCTGGCCGTGTGTACGCCGGCCCAGGTGGCAAAACGGGCTCGTAACACGCTCGATGATCTGGCGACGGCTTCAGGCAATCTCCAGGTCCACGCATCGATCGTGGATGGAAACGCGCTACGCCAGCACATAAGCGTGGCGGACGATCCGGCCATGAGGCAGGTCTATGAGGGCTGGGACCGATTCCTTACAGAAAACGGAACGAAATGGCGTTGTGAAATGGACAGGCGCACGGGCGTTCCCGCCGTGATAGAAGGCCAGGGCATACCCTGGATTCCGGGCCGGGGGAACAGCCTGCACTCCGTCGATCTTCGCGCCGAGATGGGGGCGAACGGCCGGGTGAACAAGCACGTTGTCGTCCGACTGGCGAAGGACTTCATGCGCAGATATCCCGAATTGTTCGGCGTCGACGTTGCGGATCTGAAGGTCGCGCAGGGCGGGACCGGCGAGTACGGCGGGTATCTCTGGTACGTCCAGTTCCGCCGGACCTTCCACGGGTTGCCCGTGGAAAACGCCTATATCGTCTTCAGAGTTAACAACGGGAACCTCATTCAGTTCGGCGGCGAGTTTCTGGGCACCATCGACGTCGATCCGATTCCCACCATCGATGCCGAAACGGCCCGCCAGATTCTCGCAGGTTACATCGGTGGTCTCGGCCGCGGAGACGTCTGGGTGAACCCCGGGTCCCTGAGCATCCTTCCCA
>Ga0315535_1002909_pt1 | contig 10673 bp, 20 predicted proteins | sample SalMarSW160220MG_2_FD_203092 | JGI IMG/M metagenome (GOLD analysis project Ga0315535, IMG submission 203092) | Salt marsh sediment microbial communities from the Plum Island Ecosystem LTER, Massachusetts, United States - Salt Marsh Sediment SW1602-20 ...
GTCGTGGCATTTACCGTGCTGGTATTCGAGTTGCCATCAGCCTACCAATCTGAACGGGTCAATGCGGCTACGGTGGCAGAACAACCGGCCGTGTTGCTGCGGTCTGCGGAAATCGCTATTCCTCCACAGGCCAGCCCGCCCGGTGTCAGCCCGTACGAAGGACAACCGGAACCGTTGCCAGAGTACGCCGTTGAAATGGAATCCATGCACCCGGCCGTCGTGACATACGGTGAAAACTGGGCCGACCACCTGGTACAGCAGGAATTGACGCGACTCAACAGCACAATGACGGTCTACGGGACGCGGGCTAGGAGCATCTATGACGCGTGTATGGCAGATTCGCTTTGGCGCGTCAATCAAGCGTGGGCCACATACGGGCAAGGAAACACTGAACAGGACGCAGACGCCTGGGCCGGGTTGCAGTTCGCAACCCGATGGATTGGAAAGGGACCCCAATAATGCCAACGACAACGACCAAAGCGGCGCGGGAAATCGTGCTTGACGAGATTCGGGACAGGCTCCAGCAGTGGGAAAACGAGATCGTCAGCATCCGCGCCCACTTTGCCCAGGCGGCCGATGCGCTTGCGGCCAGCAAGGCACAATACGACGCCGAAAACATTGGGGCGAACGCGTACCTGCTGGCTACCTCAACCTGCGTGCAGTCCCTGGCGTCCACGCTGTCCCGGCTGGCTACGGGTATCAGTGAGGTGACCGCTATCGGCACCAGCCAATACACGGACGAACTCGCGGATATCACCACCGACCAGGGCGTGAGCGGGTATGACGGGGCGTTACAGACCCGGAAGACTTACTACACGGCGCACCGGGGCACGCTGATTACCGCGTTGGAGGCGCTCCAGACCGCCGTTCAGGCGATTACCGACCCAGACCCGGCGGTTATCGAGGCGTGCGCGACGGAGGTCCTCGCATACGCACAGGCCTGTGACGGGGAAGCCAATCCATGAGGCGGATCGCCAGATACCTGACGGCCTTCGCGCTGCTGCTGGCGTGCGCCGTATCCTGGGCCGCATTCCCGGTTGGCTGGAGCTACTACGAAGTCGTCACGATTCCGGCCACGGAGGCCGTGACCGACTTCCCGGTGCTGATTGCCAACCTCCCTTCCGAGGTGTTTGCTCACGCCAACGCGGACGGGTCCGATGTTCGGTTTACCGTAGCCGATGGCAGCGTGGAACTGCCCGTAGAAATCGTGTCGTGGAACAACGGAGCGGAAACCGCAGAGATCTGGGTGAACGTGCCTAGCCTGAGCGCTGTCAGCACGACGGATGTCCGTGTGTATTACGGCAACTCCGGGGCAAGCCTGCCAGCCGCCGACTCGACGTATGGAAGCCAGAACGTTTGGCCCGCTGAGGCGAAAGGCGTGTACCATCTCGGCGAGGCCGTAAACAACGATGCTGGCGGTTATCACGACTCGACCGCCAACGGCAACGACATGACAGGCACCAGCATGTCCATCGCCGCGAGCGCTGGACCAACAGGCATGACCGGGGCGCAGAATTTCGACGGCAGCGCAGATTACTTGTCTATAGCCTCGGCCTTAGTTACGTCTGCCCCAGTGACATTTTCCTGCTGGCACTATAAGGATGTTCAGGATCCTACAATACGATACTCCATTCGAGTTACTAGCGGCTCGCAATGGTACGCCATGCAAAATTGGAACGCAATCTTATATGCCAAAGTGAAAGACGCGGCTGGCCAACATCAGTCTACCGTTACTGAGGGCTATGGAGCATGGCACTACGCAGCTAACAGATATCCAAGCACCACGAGCCGGTTTGCCATAACCGACGCCACCGTTGGGACCGAAAACACAGACGAACACGATCCCTCTGGTTTGACAACCACGCTACTAGGCGAGAGCTGGGACGGTGCGATAGACGAGGTCCGCATTTACTCCGCTGATATGGGTGCTGACTGGCTCCTTGCCGAGTACGAGGTGGTCCACAACGAAGCCAGCGTGACGTATGGAAGCGAACAGAGCATTGGCGGTGCGCCCGCGCCCACGTACCGGCGCTCGGGTAGCGTCGGCATGCTGTTTGCAAAATTCATCGGACGATCCGGGCGGCCGGTTACCGGCTGTTCGTTGTTTGATAATTGGATTGTACCTGAACGAAACGGCAGCCTGACGCTCTGCTGGGTTCACATGGGCGACAACTGATAATCACTTGGATTGGGGGAGCTACGGCTCCCCCCACCCCTCTCTTCATCCCCCGTTTAGCAGTTGCGCCCGCTTTTCGACCAGCCCGGCAAGATACGACCATGGTTCCTCAAGCTTTTTGGTCTTCTTGTCGAGCATTTCCAAAACGCACATCTTGACCGCACGCCCATCGTATTTGCGCACCAGGGCGACGATCAGGTCCACACCGGGGTCTGGTTCCACCCCATAGGCTACCCCCAGGAAACCGGCAGATATTTGGGCCGCCACCAACACCCGGCTATCGGGGTCGCCAGCGGCCCGCACCTGTTCCTGTATCTCTCGCTTGTACGCCTGGCTGGGGGTTTCCGACATGTGGCGCTCTTTTGCCTCCCAGGCCCTCTGCTCTGCCTCGTACGCCTCGATCTCCGCTTGGCTGGGGGCGTTGGCTTCCAACGTGGCCCGGAGGCGTGCAAGCGATTCTGAGACGCGCTCAGGCTGCTTCGTCATCTTCCTCATCCGGCAAATCCAGTTGACCGGGATCAATTTCTTGGCTGATAAGCGCCACCCCGTGTCCGCCGTTTCGGATCGCCATCACCGCGTTCATATTCTCCGTGGTGTCTTTGATACGCAACGTGACCAGTATCCCCTTTGTGTCGAAGACGATTTTTGGCCCAAGCTGTGCGCCAATTTTCGCCATGTTGCCCGATCCGGGCAGGTTGAGTAGGTCCCACAAAGCCGTTGTCATCGCGGTCGGAGTTCCAGTTGCGTCGGATTGCTCCAATTGCTGCTGTAGATCATCGCGTGTCTGAATCATTTGAGTTCTCCTTTGTTTGTGTTTGCCAAAGCCGTTACTGCCCTATCCCCTCCTGTTCGGTCAACGCCGCCTCGATGACCTTGAACGGATCGAACTGAGGCCACTTAGACCATTCCTCCCGTTCACCTGCCTCGTCGGCGCAATTCCAGCACATAAGGTTTCCGTCTGGTTTTACGTGGAGATCTGAAGCGTGCCATGAATACTCGGCTGTACAATGAACACACGAAAACAGAACGTGGTCGCGAAGCCATTGAAGTTGCTCTAACGGAGTCATCGCCGTATCCTCTCCTGTCGCTGTGCCAACGTCATCATCGCGTCAGCCGCCGACTGAAGGCCACGGGCGATCTGCGCCATCAACTCGCTGTCTTTCATGCGCTCCTGCGGCGTTCCTGGTGGGACTGACGTACCGGGACCGCAGCCAAAACAGTTCTGCTTGTCATCCAAAATCAAATACCTCCTGCGACATCCTCCGCGCCGCGATCTCACAGTACCGCTCCTCGATCTCGATCAATGTGCATTTGCGGCCTAAATCCTTGGCGGCTCGGCCGGTGGTGCCTGAACCTGCGAAGGGATCGAGTATGGTTTTAGATACCGCCGTAAATGATAAACACCATGCCATAAGCGCAACAGGTTTCTGCGTGGGATGTTCCGCTCCGTCGCTCTTCAAGGCGCATCTATTCAATGTAAATATCCTCAACGGCATATTCAGCGATGACGCGGCTAATTCTCCGTCCGCTTGATCTATGCGCTGTCCTTTGTCCCACATAAGCCAACCAGAACCACGAAAAATTTCCCTGCAAAAATAGTTAGCGCCGAATACAACAAAATCGCGACACGCGCCGATAAGTACGTCAATCAAAGCGTCGTCAACCGGTTCTTTGTCCCAACCTAAAAATGGATATCCCTTGTGACCTCCATGAGAGGACGTTGAACGTGGTTTTCCGTCTCTACCCAATCCGTAAGGCGGGTCCGTAAGAAGTAGATCAAACATCCCAAGCTGCGGCACGATCTCCCGGCAATCCCCGTGGTAGATGGTAACCCAGTCGTCTTGGTAGTAAGGCGTCATTCTTCCCAGGTCCCCTGTTTCTGTTTCTCGCCTGCCCGCTCAATAAGCCTGACAACGGTGTTGTACCGAAGGAAATACTCCACGCCGGGCACAAACCCGTTTGTCTTTGCCCCCCCGTTCAACCACCTGTCTGTCGGCATCAGGTCCAGCGCCTTCCGCCAGTTTGCGGCCCACACCGGATCGCGGCACAGCTTGCGAAACCGAGCAAGGCGCTCCTTGGTCAACCCTAAACACTTCCGGTACCCGTACTTCTGCGCCGCCTCATTCCACGCCTTCACGAACTCGCTCGCTGTCGGTACCATCCCCTGTTCCCTTCCCTTGTCTTTCCATGGCCCACGTCAGAATCCCCAGCGCGTCCGCAGTCGCGTCAGTCACTTTCAGATGCGGATACCTGCGTTGCATTTCGTCTTTGACCCGAAGTTTGCACTTGCGCTTGTGTCCAGCCAAGAGTTTCTTGTAAGACTCCTCTGGATGTTCTTTTCGCTTGGGTCTTCCCGGCCAGTTAGGGATTGCCCGCTGCCACTGAACAGGTTTTACCGTTGTGTAAGGAATAGACAGACCAACGAGTACGCCCCGCAGTTCCCCACAGTGGGCCGCAAACTTCGCGCTTGCTACAGCGTTGTTTCCCAAAATGTGGTAACCCACGTCCTCAATCACGGCTACTGGGTTCATATGTATGAACGATTCAATCAGGTCCCTGAAATCCGCTACTGTGGTTAGCTTACAGGCATTCGATTGCCCCCTATCCAACCAGGCCACGCCACCCTTGGTCCCTGGGTCTATCGCTACGATCATGTGTTACCCTCCCCGTGGTTTGCCGTGGAACTTGTCGTTTTTCAGCGCCTCGGCCCCCTGAATGATGTCCGTGAGTTCCGGCACGTCAACCCCACACTCACCGGTGGCCCGGATAGCGTCCGCCTTCATGTCGTTCTCGAACTCTTTCGCCCTCTCCAACACACCCGTGACCCACGACTGGAACTTGTAGGACTGGATCACGTTGTTCTCGATATCCCGTATCGCGTCATTCACCGCGTCATACTCGCAATTGGGGGTTCTGCGGATCATGCGTGTTTCTGCCAGTTCCGCAATCTGCCGAGGAGGTAGCTGATCCCGGTACCAGCGAGAGTGGTCGATGCGGCCACAACCTCGGCCTGGGTCTCTGGGGACAGCGTAAGTGCGTAATGGGCCACGAGCCACGATAGACCGGCGGCGATGATGGTGGATAGGCCGGTAATAGCGAAGTGCTTGTTTCCGGCGGCGGCGTTCTTCTGCGGGTTGTACAGCGGGTCAGTCATGTTGGTTCTCCTTGAACTTTTCGTACTCATTCCACCAATCACACAGGGCGCGCATTTCCGATCCGTTTAGGGCTCCCCTAAGTACAAGACCAGTTCCGCGAACCTCCATTCCAAATCCAACAAATGCCGGTGGCTTGGGCGGCTTTGGCGGCTCGGGGATGACGGGCAACTTCTCCAAAAGAGAATCGCGTATTTTGCACAGCCTTACATTATAGGTAGGCCCTTTGATGTTGTGTCGAATCAAGTTCACCTCCTCGTCGGTGAACTGGAGCGCCCACAGGTCCTTACTCTCGGCCAGAGAATCACGAAGGGCAACGGCCGTGGCGGGATATTTAATCGAATCTAGCAACGCTGCTATCCCACAAACAGACAGGCTTGGCGGATTTGGCCCCCGCTCCGGGATGACCACCGCGCCTTTTCTGTCTTCCATGTTCATGCCACAGGTCTCCTAACCGGTTCGGGCGCAAACTCGACTTCGCCAATCCCCAGCAGGTAGGCCAACAGAGGCGCACAACCTACACGAGGGTCCTCGGCTACCGCGTCGTAGTGGCCGTCAGAGGTGAAGAGCCCACACCCTATGCCGTGGTTGGTGCCCGCCCACACGTATGGGCTCATTACCCGGCGATGTTTGTACCCGAGCCCGTTGTGGCGTTCCAGCGCGTTCAACACGTCGGTGACCGTCCAGTCCCGCGCCGCCCACGTCTCACGTACCAGTTGTTCCGCAGCCTGTTCCCAGGACAACCACGGCCCCATGCCTTTGGGGATAAGCCGCGTTCTGCGGTTCCACGGCTCCCCGTTGTACAGTTGCCGGTCAAAGTCGAAACTCGCCTCGCGGTAATGGATGACCGCCAGCATGGCCCACGGGATATGACCTCGGACGGCCTCGACGTAGCGGTCCTTTGACTTCAGCGCCCGGTCTGCGTTCAGACGCACAGACTCCTGGCGTTCAGGTAAAACGGCCATCGTCTGCCACGCTTGGTACGCGGGGATTCGCATGATACCTCCTTTTCTATAGCCGGACCGGACGGGACTAGATTCGCCCGGTCCGGCGCCCAATCCTGCACAGGCAGGTTTAGAACTTGTGGCAGTGGACCCCGCCCCGAGGCTCTCGCGAGAAAGCCAAGTTTTCCGCTGGGCGGGTGCCGCACTGCCGCAAACTGGTGCCCCGTGGCCGGATTGATTTCTGGAGCAGTCCTCAAAACGGCATGACCAGTACGACCAGTCGCACGGGGCAAAGATTCAACTGTCCAACTTCACCCGGACGCCGCGCTGGTAGAGTTCTCGGGCCAATTTCTCAAAGTCACCGAAAAGCTCAAACTCCCACGGCATAAAGCGCCTCTGCCATGAGCTTACATCCTCACCAAGAGAGGCGAGCATGCTCTTCACTATCGCCCCAACAAAACGCCCAAGGTTCTCAAAGTCCCCCAATTCGCAATAAATGTCATCGGGGTCATCAGTGCTAGTCCCGCCTATTGCGCCCTGAGCTATCCACACCAACCTGTCCTGGATAGCCGCCAACTGACGCTCTTTCGATGTCCTCTTCGCCATGTCATTCCCCTTTGACCCGTTACGGGGTAGCCGGTTTTGGCGTCGGCACCACGGGCGTGGGCGGTTTAAGCCCGTCGATTAATTGCTGCCGGAACGTCGGGTCCTGTAACAACTGGAGGAACCCCTGCCGCATCGCCTGCTTGTCTTGCTGCGCCTGCGCCGCCTGCTGGTCCTGGGCCTCCACGTGCGCGCCCACGATGGGGGCAGCCAACTGCATCGCCTGGACCACGGCCTCCGCTACAGCCTGAGCTACGACGGTCAATAGCTGTGTCTGCGCTTGCACGCCTTGCCCGAGCACGGTTGCCTGTTTTGTCGTATCGCTCTTGCCGGCCTGGCCAACGTTTATTCTCCACGTCCCGTCAGGGGCGATCTCATAGGTCATGTTGTCGTTACCTTCGAGAGTCTGCCCGGCCGGCAGACCCAGCTTGTGCTCGTAATCTACCGTCTGCCCTTTCAACGTCTGCCCGGTGGTCGCGTCAATTGTGTCGGGGTCGGTTGACTGAAACCTGGTGAATACCCGGCTCTTTCCCTGGAGGCTCGGGGCCGCCGTCAAACACCCTGACATCGTCATCGACGACAGCACAACCATACTTACGAACAAAACCGAGAATCTTTTGGTACTCGTACCCATCATCAATCTCCTTACGGTAAACCAACACCGCTATCATGAAACCGCCACAGGTGCAAGCTGTAGCAAACAATACAGCCCACGCCGCCCATCCAAGTAAATCCCACATGGCTAATCCTTGTCCAGTTCGTGAAGTAACCCTGCCGTGGCCGCCAATGCGCCGCAAACGAGGCCAAACAGCCACACAATGAAGAACTTGAAAAGTAGGCTCATGGCTCCCCCGTCTCGAATCTCTCTTTTATCCTGTCAAGAGCTTCCTGTGGCCCGGTTACGTAGAACGTGCGGGCAAAGAACCCCCTGGTTTCCCGCCTTCAGCCGCTTCAGTTCTGCCTTCATGTTCACCAGTCTCTCAAAAAGCCGATCAATCATGTCGTACCGCTCGTTACAAATTTTCTGTAGCTCGCTTATTTTAGAACGAAGCGTTTCGACGGTTTGGAGGTTATCGCAAGAACGCAGAGCCTTGATTAGGTCGTCACGGCGTCTGCATGCGGCTTGCAGTTCCTTGACCTCGTGCTTGCGGGCCGTGAGTTTGGCGCGTAGGGAGTCGATGGTTCGTTGTTGGTTACCAATAAGCAGAGTAAGACTCGCCAGTTCATTCGCTGCGGTGTTCATTGTCCCGCCCTCTCCTGTTCCGCAACCGCCCGCCTGAGCTCAATCAGCAACAACTGCAACGCGCTGTCGGGCCAGCTTGACGGGTCGCTGACCACTTCCTGCCCGGTGGCCTGGGCGACTTTCGCGCATAGCTGGTCGAACGGACTGTCCACCAGGTCCGCGTCTGGCCCGTTAACCTGTTGGGCCAGGTCAAAAATGGAGTCGGTGAGCGCCTTTCGGTCTACGTCAGTGGACTCCGGCGGCCGGGTAGAGGTGCTGGCTCTCGACTTCGCCTTTGGTTTAGTCTTTGGCTTCGCCTTTGGTTTTGGCATTTCCACGGGCTTGTCTGTCTTCGTTTCAAACACGTCGGCAACCGTCGCAGTGCCCTCTTTGATGGCCGTGAACACGCCGCGTAGATGCCTCAATTGCACGCCCGTGATGTCCTCGACTCCTCCAACCTCCAAGTACTCGAATATCTGTTCTGGTTTCACCTTGAACTTGGCGAACTGCGTCATCATCGCGGAGACTCGTTCGTTCAACGGCGTTTCACCTTCGGCAACCTTCATGGCCTGTTGGTATAGCCGATTCACGTACACGCGCGGGACCACTTTTGATATGGCATCGCGTTCCGCGATAGCCTGGGCCGCCAGCATCGTCTTGCCTATCAGGTTATCCGAGTAGATGGACCCATCCCGCGTCTTGATCGAACGGCTCTTCACAGTGGAAAAACGGATGTTCTTCTCCCGGTCAATACAGTAGCCCTGTGCCCGCACAACGCCTTCGACTCGGTCAACTTCCAAGGGGCGGCTACCGTATTCGAGATTACCCCAGCAGGACGCCACAATCTCCGCGCACCGGATAGACGGCCCGACAACGACTTCGCGGGACCCTTTGAAAGCCGGAAGTTCGTAGAACGCAGACTCGGCAGTAGCTTTGTCTGCCGTAACCATGTCGCTCGCCTGGGCCAGGCATTCCGAAACCTTCCTTGGGTATCGCTTCGCCGTGGCGATCTGCACGTCAATCTCGGCCCGGTCGATTGCAACCAGCCCGCGCGGTTCGACAAGTTCGTACCCCGCAGCGTCATCAAAGTCTGGTGTTGTCATTTACTCACCCTCAGTTGTTCCTCGGCGTAGAACCGCACGCCGGGGACCTTGATGTTGTCCTTGCTTGCCACCGCCTGCCGGTTGGCGGCCACCTGGTCAAAACACAAGAGAGCCATCGCGAGACCGTTACCTTTGGCGGCCGACATCACAAGTTCTTGTTTGCTCAGGAGTTCAGCCTTCCACCGTTTGGCCGTGCTTACTCCTTCTGTTTGGGTTTCCTGTTTTGGCACGAGGACCGCCGGCGCAACGATGGATTCCGCCTCGGCTATGCGCTGCTCGCGGAGTTCTGGTGTCTTCAGTCTCTCTGCTGCCTTCAGTGCCCGTTCCCGCTCGATACGCGCCTGTTCGTCGGCTTTTGCCTGTAGACGGGCCTGTTCTGCCTGCCGCTCGCGCTCCACACGTTGGTCATAATCAAGCACAACCCGCTTGATTTCTACTTCTTTCGCGCCCAGCGGCTTAAGCATTTGTGATTCGCGGGCGACGACGCCCTTCCACGAGTCGTGTGCGTCTTTTTTCAACGGTGCCCAGTAGTCCTTGACGCGCCCAATCGTCGCTTTGACCTGCTTCAAGTCCTCAAGGGCGGCTATACGGGACTCTGGGCTATCAACCACGACAGTCCCAGATGTCACGGCAACGGCGTCCCGCTCGATTACTTCCAGTTCATTCCCCATCGTCTTCCCTCCCGTTTTCGTTGATCTTAAACCGGCGCCGCAGACCGTACGCGGTCCGCAGCGACAAAAACTCATGCTTGTATGGACGGAGCACGTACTGTTCAGACATACGGTACGTGCCGTCCTCATTCAACTGGACGCCCACGCCCTGATTGACGGCTATCCCGTGCGTCTCTTTCACCGCCTGGGAATACCCGGCAAGCTGGAGCGGCACCGTCTCGGTCAAATGCGCCTTGTAGTCCACCAAAACCTTCTTGCCATCGCCTATCGCCAGCAAGTCCAGCGTGCCCGCGTACTGGTATAGGCGGGAGTACACCGTGCATTCCACCAACTCGGGGTACCAGCCCATATCCCGGAACCAGCGCCTACACGCCTCCACCTGGCCCTCAATGCGCGGGTCAACCTCGCACTCTACCCCCTGGGCCACGTAGGCGCACGCGGCATGCACGGCCTGTCCACGGCGAAGATACCATTCCCCTGCCGCCCAACCCGGCAGGATGTCTTGGATCACTTGGGTCACGGTGGGGATGATTGCCGCTCCATAGCGGGCCGTGTGGGTCTCGGCGTCGAAGGAGAAGGTGGCGAGCGCCATCACTGCTTGCCTTCGTCTAGGAACTCGATCAGGGCAACCATGGTTTCGCGGGAAAGGCTGATTGGTTGCAGTGAAGGTTCATCACGACGGTGTATGTGAACGAAACCAAGAGGACTCCGCTCCACGTGCCACCCGTTGATGGTGGCCTCCTGCCGTGGCTCCTTCGGCCCCCAGTCGGGAAGCACGGTTTGAATTTTACGAACCTCATCG
>Ga0315535_1002912_pt1 | contig 10667 bp, 14 predicted proteins | sample SalMarSW160220MG_2_FD_203092 | JGI IMG/M metagenome (GOLD analysis project Ga0315535, IMG submission 203092) | Salt marsh sediment microbial communities from the Plum Island Ecosystem LTER, Massachusetts, United States - Salt Marsh Sediment SW1602-20 ...
GGAACTGGCCAATACATCCCCGTAGTTTCCCGTTGATATTCAGTGTAACAAAAGCACCCATACCTTTCTTAAGACCAGGAGAGATTGTAGCAGGGTCTATTGTCAGCCTTTTATTTTCAAAGAGCATTTCATGAATGCTGTTCCTGGCTATTGTGAAGAGTTGATTTACCTCATCTTTCGTAAATGAAACATTGAAGTCCGAATCCTGCTTAGCAATATTCATTTGATTTTCATTGTAAAAGCAGTATTTGCCTGTGGCATAAAGTCCCCTGTGCGTTGATCCGGTCCGGGGAAGGGCACTTAATGTCGCAAAAATGACTGCTGTTATTAAAGCTACGCTGTTCATGATCTTGTATAATTTCCAATAAAGTTATACCAAATTTCTTTACTGTCTCAAAAATTGAATTCACTTAATTTCACCCCTAAATCCCCTGAAGGGGACTTTCTTCTATAAAACATTTATAGAACCCCCTTTAGGGGGAAGGGGGTGTTTAGCAGAGTGTTTAATCCAGCCTCACAGGGGAAGGGGGTATTAATCATCATTTAGAATCGAACCTGTTACCAGTATTGTGAAGTGTTGCAAACGATTCGATCTTGCAGGATAATTTCATACCTTGCCATTCAAATAAGTAAAAAAGCTATGCCAGTGACAAGATCATTTCCCAGGACAATGAATGCTGTATTTCTGGAGGAGCCTGGAGGAAACCTCATTGTAAGACAGGTTGCCACACCTGTTCCCGGACCATCTGAGGTACTCGTTAAAATGAGTGCTGCCCCGGTGAATCCTTCAGATCTTGCCAGGCTTAGAAATGCTCACCGGGACCATGACCTGGCAACTTATATTCCGGGAATAGAAGGCAGCGGGGTTGTCATAGCAGCCGGTAAAGGATTACTTTCACATTTGTGGCTGGGTAATAGAGTGGCCTGTTCTTCACATTATACAACCAGCGGAACATGGGCTGAATATATGGTAACTCTCGCTGGCAGCTGTTTCCCGCTGGGAAGAAATGTCACCGATGAGCAGGGCTCCATGTCACTGGTAAATCCCCTGACCGCCCTGGCATTTTTTGGTATAGTGAAAGAGGGAGGGCATAAAGCTCTTATCAATAATGCAGCGGCAAGCGCGCTGGGAAGAATGATTGAATTACTTGGGAAGAAATCGGGTATCCCGGTTATTAACCTTGTAAGGAGCAGCAAACAACTTGAGTCGCTGAAAAGCATGGGTTCCGTATATGTATTAAACACATCAGATCCGGCCTTCCAGGAGGAATTTTCAGATCTGTGTAAGAGGCTGCAGGCTACCATACTGTTCGATTCTGTTTGCAGCAGTGAATTGATCAGTATGACAGATGCCCTGCCCACAGGGAGTTCGGTTATAATATACGGTAACCTTTCCGGTGCAGAAACAATACTTGTTAATCCCAGGAGCCTTATCGACAGGGACATCAGAATATCAGGGTTTTTCCTGGGCAGCAAATCGAAAGAGGACGGACTGGTAAAAAATATTATCAACCTTATTAAAGCAGGTCGGCTTATGAGAAGTGACCTTAAGATAAAAATCAGGGACCGGTTTCCTCTTGAAGATGCTCAAAAGGCCGTGGACATATATATAACTGACATGTCCGCCGGAAAGGTACTGCTCGTTCCCGGGCATTAATCACCTTGGATCCAACAACCGGTTGGTATGTTCTATAATTGTTATAAGGTTATATGACTATCCTATAATTGCTTGCTGCAGGATATAAACCAGTAGTCCGGTAAATAGTCCTGCCAATGCAAGCAGGCTTATCTTTTTCAAATACCAGAAGAAATTAATATTTTCAATTCCCATCACGGCAACACCTGCCGCAGAACCAATTATAATCGTGCTTCCGCCTGTACCGGCTGAGAGGGCAAGGAATTCCCAGAAGAGATGGTCAACCGGATAAGTTCCCAGACTGAACATACCCTGAGCTGCAGCCACCATTGGCACATTATCAATAATACCTGAAAGGAGTCCAAGCAATGTTCCTATAAAATATTCATTATCAACATGTCCGACAATAAATTCTGCCATATGCGAGAGAATACCGAATACTTCAAGGGCCGACACGGCCAGAAGGATACCAAGGAAGAAGAGAATGCTTGATGTATCAATCTTTTTCAGTGCCCTTGTCACCGAATACTGGTATCTCAGTTCGGCATGTTTCCCAAGGTGAATAATACTGCTTACCACCCATATCACTCCCAGGGCGAGCAGCATACCCATGAAGGGCGGCATGTGAGTCAGAGTCTTAAAGACAGGTACACCGACAAGTAATCCCACACCTGTGAAGAAGATTATCCTGCTTTCCAGGGGAAGCCTTTCTTCTTTTTCCTTTGAACCTTCAATCTCCTGGTTCCTGAACCTGTACATTACTATCAGTAAAGGTACTATTGCCACAGCTATTGCCGGGACTATTGTCTTTATGATAATGTTATATGCTGTTACCTGTCCTCCTATCCACAACATTGTGGTTGTTACATCCCCGAGTGGTGACCAGGCACCTCCTGCATTGGCTGCGATTATTACCATGGAAACGAACCAGAGGCGGTCATCCTTTTTTTTAAGCAGCTTTGCACAAAGAGAGGTCATAACGATGGCTGTTGTCAGGTTGTCCAGCACTGCTGAAATAAAGAAAGTCATTATAGTGATAATTATCAGCAACTTAGGCTTAGATCTGGTATGTATAGTATCGGTTACCATCCTGAATCCCTGGTGTGAGTCGACAACTTCAACAATAGTCATGGCACCCATAAGGAAGAACAGTATACCAGATATATCTCCCAGATGACGGATCAGCTCACTCTCCTGTTTTGCAGTCTCCGGTTCCGAGAAAAAATATAACAACCAGCAGAGCACCCCGGTTATCAATGCAGAGGCTGCCTTATTGATTTTTAAGTTATGTTCAGTTGCTATTGCAATATAACCCAGGATAAATATTACTATTACTGTTATTGACATGGTACAGGTGTTCAGGTTAATTATTAAGCTGTTAACAAGTTACATTTTTTTCGCTTTTTATTCCAACTATTCTTAACTTATTGAGTCTTTAAGTTGAAAGTATGATGGGGAAAACCTTACATATAAACGATCTGGTGGACAGATGCCGGAAGGGGGAGGTAAATGCCCAGTTCATGCTGTATAAACAATATTCCAGGGCAATGTACAACATAGCGATAAGGTTTCTTAATAATAAGATGGATGCCGAGGACATCCTCCAGGAATCATTTATCACTGCCTTTGAGAAGCTGGATGAGCTGGCAGATCATAATGCTATCGGAAGCTGGCTTAAAAGAATAGTGATCAATAACTGTATTACCCATCTAAGAAAATCAAAGTTTGATTTTGAGAACATTGATGATCATCCTGTATCAGCAGACCTTGCAGAGGAAGATACTGAAATCACAATTGATCCGGCTGTCGTACATGACCATATCAGGCGTCTGCCGGCGGGTGGACGTGCCGTTCTTGTATTATATGCCCTGGAAGGGTACAAACACCGCGAGATAGCTGGCATGCTGGGCATCTCAGAGTCAACATGCAAGTCACAGTACAGACGGGCACTGGGATTGCTTAACAAAGAACTAAAACAAAAAATATATGTCACGTAAGCTTGAAAAATACCTGTCTGAAAGGCGGAAGGATATGGATGTGGAATCGCCCGATGATGATATCATATGGAAGGATATCGAAAAGCATCTGCATGGCAGGAGATCAGGAAACAGCAGGAACACTATAAGAATAAAACTGATACGTATAAGAAATATTGCTGCTGCTGTTATCATAATCTTCTCAGTAGGATATATGGCCAATGACCTGATTAAGAGAAGGAGCAATACAAAACAGGTAACATTATCCTCCATAAGCAGTAAACTTGGTAAAAAGGAAATGCAATACAAGACCACAGTGAGTTTTAAAACTGATGAGGTAAGGTCGTTCAGTCATTCAAAGGACAGTGTGATCAGGCAGTTATTCGGAGAGATAAAAAAACTTGATACCATATATGCCCAGTCGATGAATGATCTTAAAATACTGGGTCCTGATGAGAGAGTGATCAATACCATCTTCTCGACATATGAACAGAAGATACGTCTTCTTGAACTGATAATCCTTGAAACAAATAAATCGGAAAGCCATGAAAAAGTTGAAAAAAACAAAGACAATGAAAAGATTACTATTTAGTGCAGCCATACTTCTGTTTTTGACAGGAGGACTTACCAGCCAGGCATTTGCATCAGGCAAAAGCATTAAGAAGACATATACCTGGAACTATAAGATAAATGCCGATGCCAGTGTGGAAGCCGGTAATTACGATTGTGACCTGGTAATTCATACCTGGGATAAGAATGAGGCGGAATATCGCCTGATAGTGGATATGGATGCACGGTCTGATAATGATGCTGAAACACTTAATACATATTTGGACGGGATGACTTTCAGCCACTCAGCAACAAATGCATCGTTCGATAACAAGTTCTGGTCCAGCCGAAATAATATTCTCGGCAGGATGACCATGAAGCTTAAGAACGGTAAGACTATAGGTCTCAGTTCATTTGATATGAAAGGGGAACTATGGATACCAAAAGGTTGCTCACTGATATTCAGTTCGAAGTATTCCGAGATAAGCATGGAAGATTTCTCCGGTCCTGTAAGTATCGATCTTTATAATGACAAATTCTACGGTGGGGCACTTGAAGGAAAGGCATCACTGACCGATAAATACAGCACCATAGAATTCAGGGACATTAGTGATATGAAGGCAAACCTTTACAACAGCAGGCTTAATGGTGGCAACAGCGGCGATCTTGATATTCAGTCGAAATATTCAAAGGTGACATTTAAGACATCTGGTAAAGTGGATATAAACGGTTACAACGATAACTACACTTTTACTAAAACAGGGGATGTCACAATTACTGCCAAATACACTGATCTGAAAACCGAAGCATCAGGGAATGCGGATATCAGCTTTTACGAGGGCACGGTTGCAATAGGATCAGTGAAGGATTTAAATATCAAATCAAAATATGCCGACTATGACTTTGACGTGGCAGGTAAATGCAGTATCAGTTCATCATACAACGACAGGCTGGCTGCAGGTAAGATAAACTCCCTTGCTATAAATGAGTCCAAGTACTGCAGCTATAAGGCAGACAATCTTACTGAATCGCTGACTGAAAATGACGGATATAATGATAAGCTCAGTATCGGTGCTGTTGGTGCTGATTTCAGGAAATTCCAGGTAAACGGGAAATATCTTGAAGCAACTCTGAATATACCGAAAACAATGGATTACAGGTTCAAAGCAGATATTTCCTATGCCGACCTTGATATCAATGAATCGTCATTCAAACCGGTTGTAAAGATCAACAATGGTTCAAAGCTTGAGTATGATGCCGTGAAAGGAACTGAGAAAGAGGGAATGCCTCTTATCGAGGCTGATGGATACGAGATAACTCTCAGGATAAAGGAGTATTAAGACGATATGCGTTGTGTGAAAACACTATGAGGATGTCTTATAAGTCCTATTTAACCGCGAAGGACGCAAAGTAAGCGCAAAGCTCGCAAAGTCAAAGTATTTAAATTCAGTCTTTTGCGTTCTCTGCGTAATGTCTTTGCGCACTCTGCGGTTAATGGCTTTTAACTTTTAAGATATCCTCACACTTTTTCAGAACATAAATGATCCTGAAATGTTACAACTATTGGACAGAAGAGCATCAATGATGCAGTTAAAATATTAGAATTATGATAATAAAATTATTACTTATATCGGTTGTCCTTATAGCATTAATGGTCATGGCATTCGGGATAAAATTATTATTAGAGCCGGGTTCTGAATTCCCGGCCCATTCCTGTGCCCTTGAGAATGGCCAGCTTAATGAAGAAGGGACATGTTCGGCATGCCAGGTCACCAAGCTTACCGACTGCCGTGAACATATAAATAAAGGATAAGCTGTACATATAAACAGTATGGCTATGGATATTGCATATCATGAAGATATATATAAAGAATATGGTCTGCGACAGGTGTATCACAGCTGTTAATACAATATTCAGCGAAGAGGGGCATGAACCGGAGTACGTTAAACTTGGGGAAGTCAGTGTTGCTCATGAGATAAGTAAAGAAGATCTGGATAAGATTGGTAACAGGCTACATAAAATAGGTTTTGAGTTTATTGAGGACAGTAACCAGCAGATAATTGAAAAGATAAAGACTCTGATCATAGAGATGGTTCATTATTCTGAAGATGAAACCAGGTACAATTATTCAAGGATTATAGAGTCTAAACTGAATAAGAACTACAATTACCTTAGCAATCTTTTCTCTTCAGTTACAGGTATTACCATCGAACATTATCTGATAAACCAGAAAATAGAGAAAGCGAAAGAGCTTCTTGCTTATAATGAATTGACTTTAAGTGAAATAGCCTACGGGTTGGGTTATAGCAGTGTTGCTCATCTTTCAAGCCAGTTCAAAAAAGTCACCGGTCTTACCCCAACTCATTTCAAAGAGATAGGTCTCAGCAAGAGAAAGACAATAGATAATGTTATCTGATCTGTAAAAGGTGTAAACCTATCTCAAAATTATGTAATGCACAGGCGCCTGTTGCAATGTAATTTTACATAAACAATTTAAAACTTAAAATCATGATGTACGGCATGTATCATTATTTCGGAGGAATGGGATTGAGCTGGATCATTGGTCTGCTCATCCTTGGCCTTGTGTTCTGGCTGGTAATACGAGGCACTCACCAGAACAACGGACCTGTAAGAAAAGAGAAATCGGCCCTTGATATACTCAAAGAGAGATATGCCAGGGGAGAGATCGGTAAGGAAGAATTCGATGAGAAGAAAAGAGATTTACGGGATTAACCGGTGAAACCAACTATTAACTTTAATCGGTCTTTCAGGATAATTTATTTTAATAAACTTATTAATATTAAAATCATGAAGACATTAATCTGGATTTTTTCGTTTTTGACTATAATGACTCTGAGCTCAATGCAGCAGACGACTGATGTCAATGGGCTACTGAAGAAACCGGAAACACGCAGGGAGATCTTCAATGCTATTCAGAATGATCCTCAGCTTATGGCAGAGTTTATGCAGAACATGCATAACAACAGCTATGCAATGATGATGTATTATGGCAATGACACAGCTGCAGGTAAGAATGCAGCATATGGAAATGGCCGGATACCGGTCATGAACCAGAAACAGATGATTAACCTGATGAGAAATAACCCTGCTATGCTCAGGATTATGATGGGGAACATGATAAACGCAGTTGCTTCAGATTCAACTTTCAGTCGTGAGATGGTTAGCATGATGTACAATCACAGCATGATGATGAATTATATGGGACACATGTACAATCAACACGGAATGATGGGTCCTGGCTATGGAATGGGAATGTATAACAGAAACAGATAATATCATGGAAACAAAAGAAAACAAAGAATCAAAGTATTACTGCCCGATGCATTGCGAAGGTGAAAAGACATATGATCACCCCGGCGATTGTCCGGTGTGCGGAATGCATCTTGTTAAGGCAGAAGATACCACTAAAGCAAAAGATTCCGCTGAATAATCCTTACTTTATTTTCTGAGGATTAGGAATGATGCAAATGAATTCAAATACCTCGTTAAAGGGGTTTTTGAACTGATGCAGGTCATTGGGCCTAACATAAAGGCTCTGGCCTGCTTTTATTTCGTGTTCATTACCGTTCTCATCAACAGCAATGCCTTTATTTTTCTCCACCTTGATCACATGTTCGTAGTTATGCTGATGATAAGGGGTATTACCACCGGGAGAAATAAAGAAATGCCTCATAAAAATGTTGTATGATTTATCTTCCGGTCCGATCAGTATCTTCATTTTTACATCCTTTGCTCCTTCCATTTCCACTTCAGCAGCAAAGATCTCATTGTTATTATTGATTTTCATGATCGCTTATTGATTATTATATCCTAAAATTAGGAAAGAATCCATTAGGTTCATCATAACCTGTAGATTTTGATTCGCACTTACCCGCATTTTATCCCATTGTTTCAGGTTATAATTGTTTTATTGAACAATACGGGCTGGTATTGTTATATACTTTAAGACACCAGTTAATATTGCTGTCAGCTAATACGGTATGAAGAATATTGTTCCGGTCATCATTATCTTTTTCTGCTTTAATCTTTATTCACAGGACAGGGAAGGTTTCCCTGGTGATATAGGTAAATATAATCTGGAAGACAGTATTACTAATTACCAGACCGATGTGTCATTCAATTCCATAACTGACGGTCAGCCTGCCCCGCCGCTAATGCCCTATTATTCTTTCCTGGGCTCCGGGCAATCGGGAAACCAGTTCCATTACCAGTTTAACCTGGGTTACACTCCTGCTGAACATGGATTTTTAAGGAACAGCCTGTTTGGCGTGGTAGCTCCTGCACTGGATGCCGGTGAGGGCATAACAGATGTGGCCAGGTCGCTGGGGATATCGTGGTTACAGAGGTGGAACTATGAGCATAATGGTTCTCCGACTATTTCAAGCATGATCTCTCTTCTGGTTCCTTTTAATGGTAGTGATTTGAAAACCAATATTGTGGCAACTTTCATTATGGCGAAAAATATTCGCGGGGGCGTATTATATCTTAATGCCTATGGCGAATCACAAAAGGGATTTACAACCGACAGCCTTGATTATGGCTTCCTTGGAGGCTACAGGATGTTCCTTGATGGCAACAAATCACTTTCTCTTGACCTTATGTGCCAGCGTGCGAGTGTTTTGACCTTTGAAGCCTCCATGGAATTTGATCTGAGTCATGGCTGGACAATAGGTCCCGGGATCAATATTAGTTATGACGGGAAAGCTGAAGATATGGGATACGGGCTGGGTATAATATTATTCAGGCAGACTTCCCGTAAATTATTTCAAAGGCGCAGATAGACCTGCTACTCAGATGGATTATCATTTGCCGGTCATATTCATTCCCCTATCCTGAGAGAGGTCATCGTCAGGGAACCGGCTACGGGTTTATCATTGAATAGGGTAATATTATCACCGGCATCCTTCAGTGCAAGTGCATAAAGTAACGGAAGAAAGTGTTCCGGTGTTGGTATGGCCAGGTCAAAGGCCTTGCCCTGGTTTTTATAGTCTATGAGTGAACTGTGATCACCGGAAAGGATATACTGCTTCATCTTTTCACTGGCTTCAAGTGCCCAGTCATAGCCAAATCCCTGTTCATTTATCTTATCCCAGCTGACCCTGGAAAGGTTATGGACCATATTACCGCTTCCTATGATGAGCACATTATCCTTTCTCAATTGCTTTAATTCTTCAGCCAGTTCGTAATGTTGCCGGGCTGTTTTATTATAATTCAGGCTTAACTGTACTACCGGTACATCAGCATCAGGATAGAGATGTCTTATTACGCTCCAGGCACCATGATCCAGTCCCCAGGTTTTATCGAGACCTACTTCATCAGGTTTTATCATCGACCTGGTACTGGCGGCCAGGGTCGGATCACCTGGTGCAGGATATTGTACCTCATATAATTCACGGGGGAAGCCCCCGAAATCATGTATTGTCCTGGGATGTTCCATTGAGGTCACATGGGTACCATATGTTTCCCAGTGAGCAGATATGCAAAGAACAGCACGCGGACGAGGGATTGTCAGTGCAATATCGCGCCAGCCTTTGACAAACTCATTTTCTTCTATAGCATTCATCGGGCTGCCATGCCCGACAAAGAGCACAGGCATCTTTACACCAGGGACGTTATCTTCATGACGGCTATTATTATCTTCTGCCATTATCCTGCTTTCCTGCCATGAGCTTTCCTGCTTCTATACACCACATAAGTTCACTGACAAAATTCTTTGTTCTTTTTTCCATAGCCGGGTTTCCTGTGAGATTCCCATTCTCGTCAAAATTGTCCTCTACATTCGGTACAGGGAACATAGCCGGCACAGTCCATGCCCTTATTTTCCACAGGCTAAACTGCAGGGATATGATCACCTGTGTGCCTCCGAAGTTACCGTCTGATACAGTTGATATGGCCACAGGTTTCCTGTGCCATTCATCATACAGGAGGTCAACTACATTTTTAATACTTGCCGGATAACCACCATTGTATTCCGGGGTGACTATAATGATCCCGTCCGATTCCCTGATCTTAGAAGCAAACTCAATGACTTTTTCAGATGGCGACTCCTGGAACCTGAGTCTTTCCTCAAAAATAGGGAACCTGTATTTATCAAGGTCCAGTATTTCGGACGATGCCAGCCCGTTTTCCTCCAGGTATCTTTTAAAATACAGGGCAACCCTGTGGCTCCGCCTTCCTTTTCTTACACTTGTTGATATTATTGATATTTTGTTCATGATATACCTTTAACAAAATAATGAAGAGGATGTTCTGTGGGGGAGGAGCGGGAAGTAGGAAGTAGGAAGTAGGAAGTAGGAAGTAGGAAGTAGGAAGTAGGAAGTAAGAAGTAGTAAGTAGGAAGTAGGAAGTAGGAAGTAGTAAGTAGGAAGTAGGAAGTAGGAAGTAGGGCAACAGGTATCGGGTATCAGGTATCAGGTATCAGGCATATTTTGGAGGACATATGATGGAGAACAAAGACAGTACTACACTAAATAAATTATATATC
>Ga0315535_1002913_pt1 | contig 10666 bp, 6 predicted proteins | sample SalMarSW160220MG_2_FD_203092 | JGI IMG/M metagenome (GOLD analysis project Ga0315535, IMG submission 203092) | Salt marsh sediment microbial communities from the Plum Island Ecosystem LTER, Massachusetts, United States - Salt Marsh Sediment SW1602-20 ...
ACGTAAGATAAGCAACTGAATGGTGAATCTATCAGTTATTCATAATAATTAGTCAAATGCCATACAAAACTCGTACTTATTATAACTAATTTTGAGGCGAAGGTTATTCATGAAGAATTAGAACAAAATATTTAAAAATATCAAAACAGCTAATCAATAAAATTTTTAAACATGAGAACGAAATTACTATTATCAGCCTTGGTGATAATGTCATTTGTGGGCATTACAGGTGCGTTAGCACAGACTTGTCCCAGTGATATAAAAGCCTATTGGAAGTTCGAGGAGGTCAATACTACCATCCTCAGTGACTACATCAGTGTTCACGATGCAACCAGTTCTTCCATCCTGACAAATGTGGTGGATGGAAGGGTTGGGAATGCCAAATATTTTGACGGAGCAAAATCGGCCAGTGTGAGCAATCATTCCGACTTTGCATTTCCCCTGGGGGGTAGTTTTACCATCGAATTCTGGATCAAGGTGTCAGCTGCCACCGGAAGTACACAGGTAATCGTGGGCAAGCGTGATTCGAATCCATCGGGAGCTTACTGGTTCGTGGGAATCAATGGGACCGGGCATGTCACCTTTGAAGTACAGGCTACCGACGGAGTATATAAGGAGATTGTCAGTGCTTCAACCATTGCCAACAATCAGTGGAGGCACATTGTAGCTATCAGAGATGAGAATACCAATGGGAACTACCTGTATGTGGATGGATCCATGGTTGCTTCAGTGGTGTATAACTATACTGGAAGTTTTATTTCAGATGGGGCGCTGACCCTTGGATGTTTAAACAATAGCTCCGGGATTCCATCTTATTTCTATAAGGGAAACCTGGATGAAGTGGCTATTTATAACCGGGTACTTACTTCAATTGAAATTTCAGCGCATAAATCGAATGGTGAAAACGGGATTGGCTATTGTGACGGAGATGCTCCTTCAATCATTTCTGCTCCTGAATTGAAAGCAGTCGTAAATTCATTGTATTCCTATATGGTTCGTGCCACAGGTCAGCAGACCAATATGCAGTATACGCTCTTGCAAAAACCCACAGGAATGGTAATTGATGGAACTTCCGGTCAGATATCATGGACACCCTCTAGCACCTCTAGTGATGGGTATGTATCTATTCGGGCAAGTAACAATGTACCCCCTGCTGACACCCAAAGTTTCAGGATTTTTATTGCCGAAGCACCCGATTGTCCTCCGGGACTAGGTGTACTTTTAAAGCTTGATGAATCCTCAGGTCCTGAATATGCAGATTTCTACGGATTACATAATGCGACAGCTTCAGTTTCTCCCATTTCAACAGATGGTATTGTGGATGTAGGACAATACTTTGGTTCCAATACAAAGTTGGATATACCTGACAATGCAGAGGAGTTTGATTGGAATTATACTGCCAACTGGTCTATAGAATTCTGGATGAAAACATCCAATGTAGCTAATCAGGTAATTGTTGGCAGGCACAGGGCAGCCGGCGATTTTCCTGACAAGGCTAGATGGTGGGTTGGAGTGAATTCAAGCGGAAATGCAACATTCTCCTTAACTGATAACAATGCCACTCCAAAAACCTTTGAAATTTCCGGGGAAAAATATCTATTTGATAATGAATGGCACCATATAATTGCGGTACGACAGGGATCCAGTCAGCAGAACAAATTGTACGTGGATGGATACCAGGAGGCCATAGTTTCGACAAATTATGGAAATTCTTTCATGGCCGACCTTCCTACTCCGATAACGGTTGGATATTGGGATCGGGCCAATGTTGGTGACGATGAATATCACTTCGAGGGTGACCTGGATGAGGTGGCGATATTCTACTCTGCAATAAACGACCAGGAGGCATTCAACTATTTTAACTATGGGGAACCAGTAGGTCACTGTTCTCCGGGTAACTTTGCGCCGGTGTTTACTACCCAACCAGTCACTACGGCCACTCAGGATATACTGTACTCCTATACAATTCAAGTGGATGATGTGGATGTAGGGGACCCCCTTACCTTGTTGGCTGTTGATAAACCTGATTGGCTGAACTTCATTTCTATTCCTGGACAGAAATCGGGTATACTTACAGGAACTCCCGAAAATAGTGATGTGAGCCTTCCGGCAAACGTGACTATCAGTTTGACTGATGGTAAAGTGCAGGTAGATCAAACCTTTGTAATCGCTATTCAGAATGTGAATGATGCACCGGTGATCACCAGCAGCCCAATGGTAACTGTGGATGAGAAAGTTCCTTATTCATATACACTTACGGTTGAAGACATTGATCCCAATGATGTGATCACAATGACAGCTGTATCTGTTCCACAATGGCTGACCTTCAGCTGGACTCCAGGTACAAGGGTAGCCACTCTTACAGGAACACCTCTGGATGAAAACACAGGCGAAAACGACATTGAAATTATGATCAGTGATGGAACCGTACAGATTCCTGAAGCATATACGCTCAATGTGACAGCCATAAATGATCCTCCTGTGATTACAGGTCAGACTACCATCACCATTGATGAGGATGAACCCATTACTTTAACGGTTTCTCACTTTATGGTTGATGATCCGGATAACAGCATTGGGGAACTTACATTAACTGTGCTTGCAGGAAACAATTACAATGTCAATGGTACGAAAGTAACCCCGGATGCCAATTACTATGGGATTTTGACAGTGCCTGTAATAATACGCGATCCAAATGCAGATAGCGAGGTGTTTAATGCAACACTTACTGTAAATTCTGTGAATGACGAACCTGAATTTATTTCTGTACCGGATTTCGATGCTGTTGTAAATAAACTGTATGTATATTCTGTCGAAGCTATTGATGCTGATGGGGATAACCTGGCATATAGCGAAGTTAGTATACCGTCGTGGGCAACTTTTATTAAATCCAATGCAATTTTGACTGGTACTCCCAGAAGCAATGATGCAGGCGAAAATCTGGTGATTCTAAGTGTGACTGACGGAACTGTTTCGGTGGAGCAGGATTATATTCTTCTGGTCAGCTTCCCCCAAGGAGTTGAGGATCAGATGGAGCAAAGGGTTACTATTTATCCTTCTCCTGCTAATGATGTATTGCATCTGGAGTTTAAACTATTGACGGAGGCTACAACAGCCTATATCTACAATAATAGTGGAACACTGATAAAAACTGTGAATATCCCGATGAGCGTTGATAAACATAGCATTGATATTTCAGAATTAAGCAGTGGTTCCTACTATTGTGTGCTTCGCAATAGCAAATTCAACCAAACTTTGAAATTCCTGGTGGCTGAATAAGGAACTACATAAAAGAAAATGCAATTTAGGACTCAATCTACTTGATTGAGTCCTAAATTAATGGTTTAAAGAGTCGAAAAAAAAGGATTGATGAGGCAAAAACAATCGTATATTAAGCGATGGCTAATCACAGTGGTACTGTTGTTAAGTATTATTTTTGATGGGTTCGGACAGGGAGCTTTGCGGATCATGGCCCTTGGTAATTCTTTAACTGTAGGCGAAAACGGGGAACCCAATCCCTCCCTTCAGCCTCCGCCTGAAGCTTTGATTGGGTACCGCTATGGCTTAAAGTATCTTTTGCAGCAAGGCGGTTATAACGTGGATTTTGTGGGAAGTCAAACCAATGGAAGTGCTTTTTTTTCTGATTGTCAGCATGCGGGTATTGGGGGCTCGAGAGATCAATACGTGGAAAGGCTGCTGATTGATGGTTTTGATGAGCGTAATGGTGTTCAGATCCTGAATCCACCCAGAACCTATCTGGATGTATATAATCCGGATATCATTCTTTTACATATAGGCACCAATGACGTCACACATGAATCTGACCTTATAGCAAACCAAAGGGTCTCTGCTATATTAGATCAGATTGATCAATATGAAATCAGGGCAGGAAAGGAGGTTACCGTTTTCCTGGCACTGATCATCAATCGCAGGTTGCCCTGTGATGCTGGATCAGGCTGCCAGACAACCAAGGACTGGAATGCTTTTATAAAATCTATGGCCCAGGCAAGAATCGCTAATGGAGATAAACTTGTGATTGTTGATATGGAAAATGACGCAGGGATTGTCTATACAAATGAAGATTTTTATGCTAACGATCCGGATGGTCTGCATCTCAATCCGAATGGCTATGGAAAAATGGCAGCATTATGGTATAGTAGCATTGTTGCCAACATAAATATGGCACCTTCGATCAGCCCTATCCCTGATCAATCCATTTCTGAAGATGAATCATTTGCCGTGATACCTCTGGACAATTATGTTTATGATCTTGAGGATCCTGATTCGGTTTTGAATTGGACCTACAATTACCTTACTACGACCAATCTTCAGATTATTATTAATCAGAATAGGGAAGTTACCATTACCCCACTGGATCCAAATTGGACAGGGGAGGAGTCTATTGCTTTTATTGTGACAGACAAAGGTGTGAATGGTAGTTTTCAACAATCCTCATCTGATACAGTTGTATTCCGTATTAATGCAGTGAATGATCCCCCAGTAATTACAGGACAAAAGGACCTGGTAACATTGGAGGATAATAGCATTGAATTGTTTCTTTCAGATTTCACTGTTTATGACCCCGATCCGGATCAGTCTCCGGATGACCAGATGCTCAATGTCATGGATGGAATGAACTATTCATTGTCGGGGACAACAGTGATTCCGGACCAGGATGTGGATACAGATTTGAATGTAAATGTTTCCGTAAGTGATGTGATTGGTCCGGGACCAATCTACCAGGCTTTGGTGCATATAACTCCGGTAAATGATCCTCCGGTTTATTCGGGGCAGTCAGAGATCAGTTTTAATGAGGATGAATCATTTATGATGAGTCTCAATTACCTTGATGTCCACGATGCGGATCATAATGATTCTGAGCTTCAGATTGTAATGAAATCAGGTACCAACTATGCAATCGATGGAGATCTGATTACTCCTAAACCTAATTATTTCGGTGACCTTTATATTGAAACACAAATTGAAGATCCGCTGGGAGCGAAGAGTTCCATCTTTAATCTGCTGGTCACTGTGAAGTCTGTCAATGATCTTCCCGTGTTTACCACACAACCTGAAGATACTGCAGTCGTTAATGAATCGTATATCTATCCTTTCAATGCTGATGATGGCGACGGTGAGAAACTGGAATATATGGTACTCGAGATGCCTTCATGGGTCACCTTCTATCCCAATTCAAGGGTTATTGCCGGGATTCCGGAGTCTAAAGATGTGGGATATACCCATATTCTTATCAGGGCAACCGATGGGCTGTACAATGTAGATCAGGCATTTTGGCTGAATGTCCTGCCCGGAACTTTAGGAATTGTGGATATTCCATTCAAAGATCAACCCTATCTATTTCCAAATCCTTCAGGGGGTCAATTCACAATCCATTATGAGAATCAAAAAGATCCCGGTACTTTCAGACTTTACGATCAAGTGGGCAGACAGGTGGCAAACCTAACCCTACTGCCTGATAAGAATATTTCATTTCTATCTGATCAATTGGATATATATCCTGGAATCTACGTTTATACAATTTTTAACGGAGTGGAGCTTTATTCGGGTAAACTCATCATTCAAAGCAAATAGTGATCAAATTCATCTGAATATATGCTCTTTAATTCCCTTCAGTTTATCTTCTTTTTTCCTATAGTGGTTGCAGCCTATTTTGCGATGAAGCCAAAATATCGCTGGATCCTATTGTTGCTTGCCAGCTACTATTTTTATATGTGCTGGAACTATAAGTACATTGTACTCATTATCTTCTCAACTGTCGTAGATTATTTTGCCGGGATCCTTCTCTACAAAACCTCCAATCGAAAACTAAGAATCCTGGTCCTGATGGCCAGCCTGACCACCAACCTGGGGTTGCTGTTCTTCTTCAAATACTTTAATTTCTTTGGGGAGTCCATTAATTTTCTCCTGCAAAAGGTGAATATTTTTTACCATATTCCTGCCTATCATTTCCTGTTGCCGGTGGGTATCTCATTTTATACCTTCCAGACATTAAGTTATACCATTGATATCTATAAGGGGAAACAAAAACCAGAATATCATTTCGGCCGGTTTGCCCTTTTTGTTTCATTCTTTCCTCAGCTTGTTGCCGGACCCATCGAACGATCGACAAACCTTCTGCCCCAGTTCCGGGAGGTATATAGCTTCGACTATGAACGGGTGAAAAATGGTCTCCTGTTGATGGGTTGGGGTTTTTTCAAGAAAGTTGTCATTGCCGACCGGCTGGCCGAGTATGTTAATTTGGTCTATAACAATCCCGGTGAATTTTCCGGATTGCATGACATCATAGCCACTTTCTTTTTCTCTTTTCAAATCTATTGTGACTTTTCAGGGTATTCGGACATCGCCATTGGAGCAGCCCTGGTGATGGGTTATAAACTGATGACGAATTTCAGAAGACCTTATTTTTCACAAAACATTCGTGAATTCTGGTCACGTTGGCACATCTCTCTTTCTACCTGGTTTCGTGATTATGTATATATATCACTGGGGGGCAACAGGGTAGTGAAATGGCGCTGGTATTACAACCTGTTCATTACTTTCCTGGTGAGTGGATTGTGGCACGGCGCTGAGTGGACCTTTGTGATCTGGGGCGCGATACACGGACTTTACCTTGTCATTGCTATAATCACAGCCAAATTCAGGGAAAATGTAAATCATGCCATAGGCTTAACCAGGCTTCCCGGATTGTATAAATTGGTCCAGGTATTAATCACCTTTGTTCTGGTCTATTTTTCCTGGATTTTTTTCAGGGCCAGTAATTTTAATGAAGCGATCCTGATTTTGAAGAATCATTTTGTATTTGATCACATTTCTGATATAAACCTATATAGAATACCGGCTGACTTTTACATTGCCTTTGTCAGTATACTGGTTTTGCTGGTACTGGATTTCTCTGAAGAGCGTTTTTCCCTTTCACTCCAGCTCAGAAAGTTACCCAGGGTGGCAAAGATAACTTTATTGGTACTTTTTGTATCGGTGATTTTACTGTTTGGGGTATGGAATGAGGCGGACTTCCTTTACTTTCAGTTTTAGATGGGTCCTATGAAAGAAAAGATTTTATACTGGTGTATGATGGTGGCGGGAGTGATTAGCCTGTTCCTGTATATTGGAACCAGGTTCCTTCCTATGATGAATTTGATCCTTGTGGAAAAAATGGACCTTGAACTGCAGGAATTTACCAAATTTGGTGACCTTTATTACAACAACTGTATTGCAGACTTCAAAGAAGATCTGCCAGAGCAGATCAGGAGGTACAGGCTTTCAGATGAGAATCCGGAGATCAATGATGCAGATTTGTTAACTTATGGAGATAGTTTTTTCGATATCTCCTTTCAGCTTACCCTGCCTGAAAGGTTGACCGACACCATGAACAACAGGGTTTTTTCTTATATCACCCAGGATCCATATCATTCAAATCCATTTTGTCTTCTCAATGACCTGGAATATAAGGCATCTCCTGATCCGAAGATTATTATCGTTGAGTCTGCCGAACGGAATATCCCCAACAAATACGGCATTGCTTTTGATGAATCTTGTAATAAACTATATGTCCCCTATGACAATTTTGCATCAAAACTTCTTCATCAATATATTTTCAAAGACAACGATGAACAACTCTTCAACCTGGTATTAAAGAGGAGCTACCCCACCTTTGAAATATTTTCCTGGTTCACTACCCTTAAGTTCAGATGGTATGGATCCATTTCTTCCCTGACACCCATTTATCGTACCTCTCCTGACCCATGGTTGTTTTATAAAAATTCTGTGGATAATGGCCCCGGAAGCTTCTATTATCAATTTACCTCCGGTGAGATAGATACCTATGCTGACAACATAGCCTTGCTTTCGGAGAATTTAAAAACCAATTACAACCTGGAATTGCGTTTTATGGTTGTACCAAACAAATATTCCGTTTATAGTGGTTTGATCAACCAGGACCGCTACAATGGGTTTATTCCGGCTCTTCAACAAGCACTTGCAGAACGTGGGGTTAAATATGTTGATTTATACTCCGCTTTTAGCAACTCCTCTGATATATTATATTATGGAACTGATACCCACTGGAACAAGCTTGGAGTAGATAAAGCCCTTGAATTAACGCTCAGGTCCATAGAGTGGTCCGACCTTGATTAAATGATTTTATTATGAAGCCTTTAGTAGCTATTGGGGTCCCGGTATACAATGGAGATAAACACCTGGCTGAGTGCCTGGAGAGTATCAGGAAACAAACCTATGAAAATTGGGAATGCGTAGTGGTGAATAATCAGAGCACCGACAATACCCTTTCCATAGCCGAGAGCTTCGCAAAAAGGGATGACCGGTTCAGGGTCGTCACCAATCCGGAATTTGTTAATATGAAAACAAATTTCAATAATGCATACAGATACTGCAATGAAGCAAAATACTTTAAAGTGGTTTGTGCAGATGACTGGATCTTCCCGGAATACCTGGATAAGATGGTGGATTTATTAGAGTCTTATCCCCAGGCGGGCGTCTGCTCCTCCTACCGCATCGATCATAAAATTGTAAACTGTGCCGGATTGGACTATTATGACGGACCTGTTTTTGATGGGAAGGAAGTTTTGAAGCAACAATTGCTATATCAGGTTGATGACTTAATGGGCTCCGAAACAACCCTGTTGATCAGAACTGAAACCTTGAAGAAACTTTCAAGATATCCGGTAATTTATAGCCACGACGACTATCACTTTGATACCTCCCTGGCCTATGAGTTACTTAATATATCCGACCTGGGATTTGTTTTTCAGGTACTCAGCTATACCAGAAGAAGTGAAGGAACCTATACAAGCCAATATTCCGACAGGTTTAGTACTCATTTGAATTTACGAGAGAAAGAGCTTTATAGATACAAAGCTTTGGCGAAGGAACTGGAGAAGGAATACAAAAAGGAACGGGAGAGGTATGGATATTTCCTGTTTAAGCGTCGATTAGCGGGTGATAAAAAATGTATTGAGTGGCATGAAAAAGAGATAGATCCTTCCAGGAAATTCACTTTAAGAGAGCAATTATTGTATGCTTTTCGAGTGAATATGAGGAAGATAATCAGGGTTAAATAGTGGGGTAAAGGGTATGAGTTTCCGAAAATCTTTGTTTAAAAATATTATAATACTTGGTGGTTATAGCTATACTACTCAAATTGTTAGTTTCTTAGCCACCATAGTATTATCCCGGCTATTGCTACCAGAGGAGTATGGTTTTGTTGCACTAATCACCGTATTTACAGGATTTATCAGTCAATTTTCAGATGCCGGTCTATCATACATCATTGTAAGAAGTGACTTCAGAGAACAGTTTTATAAAATGATGCACTATCTATCTTTTGTGATTGGTGTTATCTTGTTTTTAGTAGTAGTAGCGCTTGCTTATCCGATCTCTCTGTTTTATAAAGACAGCGCGCTCATTTTGCCTACAATGGTAATGTCGATAAACTTTATTCTGCGCTCACTTATTACCGTCCCTTACGGCATCCTTTCCAAAAAGCTAAGATTTAATAGTCTGGGTTCCATAGAATTAATCTGTTCAACCGCAGAGGTTGTTTTGATGATCCTGCTGGCATATTTGAAGTTTTCCTATTGGGCCCTGATATTTCCCAGCATCATAGGAAGCTTTGTCAGAATCCTATTGTACTATCAAAAGACCGGACTAAGATTCAAGTTCTTACAACGGAAATACCTGATTGTGGGTTTCAGAAAAGCGAAGAGCATTATTGGTAACCTCACGGGCTTTAATATGTTAAACTATTGGTCCAGGAATTCGGACAACATGATTATTGGGAAGGTCTATGGAGCTGATAGCCTGGGAATTTACAACAGGGCATATAAATTACTAGGTATGGTGACCGGCATTATGACCAGCCTGTTTGGAAAAGTGCTGTATCCCAGTTTAAAAGACTTATCAAGTAAAGGAGGTGATGTAAACAAGGAGTACCTGAATCTTCTTGGAATCATTAGTCTGATTAACTTTCCGGTTGCCATATTATTTGTGTTTTTCTCCGAACCCTTGGTTCGGATTCTCTGGTCTGAAACCTGGATAAAGGTAGCAGAGTTGTTGCCTTACGTTGGAATTCTCATACTTACCCAAACCCTTAATTCTACTACCGGAAACATTTTTATCTTACTTGGTAAAGAAAAGACCTTATTCCGCATCGGAATTCCTACAAGTATCATAGTCATCCTGGCAATAGCAGGAGGGGCCTTTATTTCATATGTCCACGTCCTGATCTTTTATACAATTGCCATCGTAGGTGTTGATATTCCAATTGTTCTGTATTATGGATTTAAGAAATCTTTTGGGTTTTCTAACAAAGTAATACTTAACTTTTGGATTCCAAAATTGGGATTATCATTGGTTATGATCATGTCGGTATGGCTGGATTTTCAATGGATTACAATTCTTGCAGCAGTGCTTTATTTGATCCATTTGCTTATTAGGCAAAGAGATGATATTGGGAAAACTTTTGGTTTCATTCTTAAAAAATTGCACTTAGGAAAGCTGGAATCTTCTAATTAATGTGTTTGATGAAGCATTTAAAATACAAACCAGTCATCGTGGTTGTAGCGTACGACAGGCCCAGATCTCTGGAGAGAATATTGTCCTCCCTGGTTAGGTTAAAGAATGTCTCAGA
>Ga0315535_1002915_pt1 | contig 10664 bp, 12 predicted proteins | sample SalMarSW160220MG_2_FD_203092 | JGI IMG/M metagenome (GOLD analysis project Ga0315535, IMG submission 203092) | Salt marsh sediment microbial communities from the Plum Island Ecosystem LTER, Massachusetts, United States - Salt Marsh Sediment SW1602-20 ...
CAGACACTACAGCTGCGGCACCTGTCTGCGGCTTCGCCTTGCCAGGCACTCGCATCTGCTGCGTCTGGTACCACTCGCGTAAGCTTCGCTTCCGCTCCTGGCTCGAACCATATGCCGGGAGGGGGACTCGAACCCCCACGGTCACAAGTACCAAGGGATTTTAAGTCCCTTGTGTCTACCAGTTCCACCATCCCGGCTTGTCATAACCAACAGACTTTTCAGCAGTTTTAACACTGCATTTTGCAGCATCACTGCCGGAAACAGCCAGCTCTTCGGATCCCATCCTTCCACCCGGGCAGCCAGGAGTCCGGCCACCGGCTGGGGTACGTCGTGGTAGCGCCTGGCCGAGGGAGTCTTCCCCTCGTCGATCCAGAGCAGCACGCCCTCGCGCACGCACCATCGCCAGAAAGTCTTGGACTCGTTCAGCTCGTTTCTGTGGGAGTCGACGGCAACCTGTTCCCGCCTTTCCGCATAGCGTTTCTTGAGCCTGGCAATCGTCACGTCTGCTGCCGGCATTTCGGGATCATGGAACAATCTGAGCCTGCGCATGGTCCGCTCGATGCTGGAGAACTTGTTGCCCTTCCCCACCAGGTACTGTTCGTACTTGTCCAGAACCAACTCCATTGTCAGTCTTCCCAGCTGCGATCGTCGCATCGCCGCTGCTTCTTTTTTTGCTTCTCTTTCGCTTCCAAGCGTCGCCACCTCTCGCGAGCCCTCTGGTCCGATGCAGATAACTCGCCACTTGTTGTGGTGTCTGTATGGTCCCAGAACTCGGTATCTTCCCTTCTTTGGCCGCGCCATTCGTTTTGCCTCCTTTCTCCCGGGCGCGGCAAATCTGAAAAGTCGCCGCCCACTTTACCATAGAGCTGTGACAACACCAACATTACCCTGTCAAGGATTCCCATGCCTTTGGCCGCGTTGACCAGGTTCAAGGCCACCTGGGTTCTCTTGGTAATCACGCCCGGGGTATCTTGGTTCTGTTCATTGGCGAACGTTTCATTTGAGGACCGATACGTATTATCGAATGTCGTTCTCATTGCTCCCATCATTACTGCAGGTTCGAAGACGCTCATAAAATAACTCATAAAATAACTCGTTGTACTGGAGCAATCTCCGTGCCAAACTGGAAGTCGGACGGTATCTGGCCCAAAAAGCGGCGAATCTAAGAAGAGCCGCGCCTGTGATTGGAGCGTTTTGGAGCGAATTGGTAAATGCCCGCGCTCCAAAACGCTCCAGTCATCCAGTAGCAGAGAACCAGTGGGAAGTAGTCGTGAAGCTTGAGCCTGTCGGCTTACATCCGCGAACAGCCGCCTCGACGCGCCAGTATTCGAATGAACAGCACATTGCCACGACGCAGCCAAAGCGCTCTTAACGTCATCGGCACGGAATCTGCAACCGTGCTCGAAGTCATGGAACGTGATCGTGCAGAGAGCGCACAAACATTTTTCGCGAAGATTTCAGTTGAGTTGTACTGTCGCGCGCACACAGATACGAGGTCCGGGGGCTCGCCCCCGGCCCCCCGAGAATCCTTCCACACCCCTGCCGACCAGGTCGTCCCCGATCTGCTTGCTAGGGCTGAGGCCCGCGGCAACCCAACGATTGAGCAGTACCCGCAGGCTGGAAGGTTGCAGCGGATCCGAAGCTGGTGGAGCCGGAGACGAAGAGATGGGAGACCGTGAGGGTCTGAACAGAGTCAGTCTAGATACCCGATGTATGCAACATATTTGACATCAATCGTAAGTTCATTTGTCTTTTCCTCCCCATCACTTGTGATCAATTCCTTCAGAACCACGACCCCCTCTTTCTCCTTGAACAAAAGATCCCCTTTGTGTTCTTTAGACTGACCCTTAATCTTGAGTAAAACACGGCTCCCGTAGAACGGCCTTAAGTCGATCATTTATCCTCCTGACTGTTTATTTGGATCCTGAATGCGGCGACTGTAGCCGCCGCTGGCCGCCCGGATCAAGGTGGCCGTGCGCCGCCCGTAGAGGCACCCGGCTGCTTACAGACCGTATTGTCTTTTCAGCTCGGCCAGCTTCTGTTGGATGGCCTGCCGCTCGCTCTCCAGGTACTCAAGGCGATCGTGGTCGCGGGCCGGACGAGGCTGCGGCTTGCCCAGCAGGATGTGGATCTGATCCATCGCCTCCCGCAGTCGGCTCCGGAGCAGCCTGACCTCCTCGGAGGCCTCGTAGGCGGCCGCTTTCTCGATCTGTTGGGCGTAGCGTCTCCTAAGGGTATCGGCTGCCACACCGTCTCCCAAACGGACCAGGTGGCGGTACAGGTCGACGAAACGCCCTTCCTCGGCGGCCTTGCGCGCCTGGTCCAGCTCGAAGCCCTCACTGGCCCGCCCCACTAGGCGCTGGTAGCTGTCGAACTCGTCGCGACAGCGCGCCAGATATGCCACCGCCAGCGAGCGGGGCTGCCGGCCGTAGCTTTCCTCGTCGGCCACGGCGCCGCAGACCTTGATGCACTCCCTGACCGGCTCGAAAAACTGTGCGGCCAAACCGGTGTCCAGCATGCCGCGCTCGACCGCGTCGGCTTGCTGGACACCCGCCAATTTGCCCGAGCCGACAGGCACGAAGGAGGCCCGCCGCATACAGGACACCGCGAACGGGGCACCGGCGGGCTCCGGATCGATCGCCGCCAGGGCCTCGATGTCGTCCCGGATCCGTCGGTCGGCGATGCTCCCGGCCAACTTCATTTCGCGGTCCATCGGACGGGAGTGATGGCAGGAGGCCAGGCACAGCGTGGCCGACCCAATCGTAATCAGCAGGTATTTCATGGTCGAGTATCATCGAGCAGGTCACGCTGCGGTGTCAACCAGGAAACCTGTTCGCTTTCGGCAGGCTCGAAAGCTTCGATGCCACCAACTCGGTAAGCTGGCCCTTGGTCACAACGAGTGCTCCTTTCCGCAAATTCGTTAGAGTAGTACCCGTCGTTGTGGGGGTGACACGGTCTCCCGTCTGGCGAATTGTTTCCCAGGCGCTTCAAACATAACCGCGCCCGTCCGGACGGGGATTGCAAGTCGAATAACTTGGGGTGTCCAGGTATACCCTACAGTGATCGGAGGCATCCTGGAGGTTCCTATGAATACATTTCTGTCTACGACGTGCCCGATCCTGACCCGAAACAGATCCGAGGCTTTTAGAGCCGCTCTGAGGCGACCGGTTTTTTAATCGATTACCCCACCGCCAACGTTTCCGCGATGACCCGGCCGGGGTTATTTTCGTACTTGACACAATTTACATTATAATGTACAAATAAGTGCAGAGGTATGACATTATGATGAACACTGAAGAGATCTTGTTTGATCAGAATCCCTGGTGGCAAGACCCGGCATCTCCGCGTCGAGGTCAGCAATTTCCAAGGAGACGCGAGCTGTTTTCCGCCGTATTAGAACGGCTGATGCGCTTCGACGATCGCAGGGCTTCGGTCGTTACCGGTCCCCGTCAAGTAGGTAAGACGGTCATGCTCCAGCAGATCGCCGACGAGCTTCTGAAGCAAGGCTGGCCTCCCGGCAACATCACCTATTTCGACTTTTCAGACGACAGGATCACGGCTCCTGGTATTACCGCACGGGAGGTCGTCGACGTGGTTCCCAGGGAACACAAGAACGGCAAGCCAAGGATTTTCCTGCTCGACGAGATCGGATCTTCGGAAAAGTGGGCGTCCTGGCTCAAGCAGGCGGTGGACACGATGGATCATCGTATTGTCGTCACCGATTCCGCTACTTCTCTGGTACGTAAAGGAGGGCGTGAGTCAGGCATGGGACGATGGGACGAGCATGTTTTGGAAGGTCTGTCTTTCCATGAGTATCTGCACCTGCAGTCGATGGAGGGGGAAAGCCTGGACAACGCCCTGGCCAGACTGCCCTCTCCGCTGGAGAGGTATCTCTCTTTCGGAGGATTTCCCGAGCATCTCCAGTCGAATTCTCTCTCCGACGTTCGCCGGCGTATTCGTTCCGACGTTGCGGACAAGGCGATACTGAGGGACATTCAGAAATTGGGTGTCCGCCAACCGATGAAGGTCAAAGATCTCTTCATCTACCTGGTGGCGGATTCGGGCTCCATTTTCGACTTGAGGACCAGAAAAGGCGACCTGGACGCGGATCACCGGTCGGTATCGGATTGGCTTGGATTGCTCGAGGATACGCTTCTGGTATCCAGGCTCGAACCATTGGCAAGGAGGAAAACTGCCAAGCTGAGAGGCCGGTCTCTTCCCAGGATCTACGCAGCAGACCATGGATTGATTGTTGCTTTCTCCTCCGAGGCAGATCCGATGGCCGATTCCGAGGTTAGAGGAAAGGTTTACGAAGCCGCGGTGTATCGTCACCTCAGGGAGCTCTCAAGACGACAAGAGGGCCAACTCGGCTATTTCCGCTCCGATGACCAGAAGAAAGAGATCGACTTCGTACTTCGGACGAGCAAGGAGACGATTGCCATCGAAGTGACCAGCAGCGCTAGTCCCGGCAAGAAGCCTGCCAAGCTGAAGAACATGCCCGGGCACCTCAAGCTGACTTCCAAGGTCCTGGTATACGGAGGCCTCAAAGAGAAGCGTACCGGGGGCATTCATCAGATACCGATTCACAGGTTCTTGTTGAATCCGGAGTCGATACTTTCTTAGGGAGAAGAATAGATGGCTAAGTCTCCTCTGGGAAAGAAGGAGAGTCAGGACCTGGAATTCAAGGCCAGGGACGCCTTGAAGAACGCCTCCATCATCGGCAAGGAAGTCGTCGCGATGCTCAACAGCGACAAGGGTGGAGAAATCTGGATAGGTGTACGCGAGGAGGCCGGAAGCGCCAAGAGCATCGAGCCGATCGACAATCCGAAGGAAGCGTCCAGGGAGCTGACGGACCACCTCATCGACACGCTGGAGCCATCTCCAACGGGTTCAGAGGTAAAGGTGGAGGCTGTCAAGATCGGATCGCTTGGGAGCATTTTGCGAATCGAGGTGAGTCCGAACGAAGGGAGGCGGCCATACGCGCAGATTGTGAAGGGAGGCCGTCATTTCACTATTCGGGTAGGTGATCGGGTGCGTCCGATGTCCAGGGAGGAGATCGCGGACAAATTTGCCGAATCTAAGAGAGGAAAGAAGCGGGAAGAAAATAGGATTTTGGCAGTTTCAAAACAACTCCTGGAAGAACGAAATAACCATTGGCGTGAAAACGACGAAACCATCAGATTCAAAATAAAGCCCGTGGAGAACTTGAAGATTTTCGATGAATACAAGGAAGTCGAAAAATTCCTCCGAGACCCGAGACTGTCAAACAACCGGCCAAATGGCTGGAACTTCACCAGCCGACTGGTCGAACCCAGGCACGACCAGGATAGTGTTATTCTCAAACGTGGTGAGAAAAGCCGGGTAGTAATAAAGGAAAACGGGGGGATGTTGATGGTGGAGGAACTCGGCCGGTTGCACTGGAAGGGAAAGGACAAGGAGATCTACCCTTGGGTGCTGCTCGAATTGCCTACGTCTTTTGTCAGGCTGGCCTCCGTCCTGTACCAAAAGTACTTGGATGATATGAGCGAAACGAAGGTGCTTGCGGATTTCGCTCTGTTTGGCATCCGGGGTTGGAGTCTGAGTCCTGGATCTCCGGACTCTCCGAAGTATGAATTGGTCGAGCCGGAACCGTATGAAGAGAATAACAACATCGTCCTAAACGCACCGATGGTTTTTTCACTGGAAGAAGTTGTCACCGAGCCGGATCGGTGTGCGTATCGCATTGTTCGCATGGTTTATCTGGAATTTGGACTTGATGAAGAGGACATTCCACAAGCATACGACCGCCAGGCAGGCAAGCTTGTGATGCCCAGGTGATCGAACTAAAGATCTCCCCAGTTTCTCCTTCGGATCCACCGGTTTACATAATGATGATTATCGGACAATAACCCAATGATATCAACGCGTTAGAATGGCACGGTTTTGGCGATAAGTATTGACTAGCCTCCCTGGTCTTGACCGTGCGTAACATATATGTTACGTTACATACAGTGGACAGTGGAGGTTAGCCATGGCCGACAAGAAAAGAACTGCTTTCGACAAGTATTTCGACGAGCGCATGAAGGACGAGGAGTTTGCCCTTGAGTACGCCGCCGCGAGCGCGGAAATTGACACAATAGACAGGCTCATCGTCGCTCTGGATGAAGCCAGGGAAGCAAAGAAGCTCAGCAAGGCCGATCTTGCGCACATGATCGGGTCGAAGCCGGAGATTGTCCGTCGCATGTTTACCGTGGAATCTCCAAACCCGACATTCAGCACGATATTGAATCTGGCAAACGCGCTCGATCTGGACTTGCGCCTGGTGCCGAAGAAGAATCACCGTGCAACCGACCGCGGCCGCCGCTTCCGGTATTCCGAGCCGAGCCTTCTGATCTCTTCATAGTCGTATTCACTCAACTTGCTTCGAAACGGTTTTTCCTTGCCGCTTATAAGAACGAGGCTTGGACCGCCAAGCCCGAGTTCTTGGCCGTCACGTTCCAGGATACAGAACAAGCGATAATGATGCCGGCCTGGACCGTCAACGCGGACCTCGTAGAACCCGCTCATTTTGCCGTGCATGGCCTCCCATTTTCCCCCACCGCTGAAAGCAGGAGGAGGCGCGTTGGCAACGGCTTTCAACACCGCCGCCATCTTGGCGGCGACTTTCACCGGACAGGAATCTAGGAAATCACGAGCCGGAACGGACTCGCTTGGATCGTCTTTCCCATGTCTCTGAAAGAAATGGATGAGCCAGGAGCCCGTCCAGGAAGTTTTTCTACTCCCCTTCCCCGACTTTCTCTGTTTTTTTCCTTTGCCGCCACCGTTCACCAAGGATAAGCGCTTGTTCCTTGTTCCGCAACCGAGAAGCACGGCACGAAGTCGACCCCTAAAAGGCATGGGGCTGCAAACAACGCTGAGCGCTTCAGGACCGTTGCCGTCTCGAAGCAGGCCGCCGTTATCGAGAGGGAGATCTAGGTGTTCCGGTTCAATTCGCATTCAACCCATGTGTCCGGGAAAGCAGAATCTCCTTCCAGTGTGATTCCCTGGCTCGAATGTCTTTTTCACTGGCATGCGTATCCGCGATCTCCAGGATAGCATAATGGAAATCGTTCGATCGTTCCTTTCCTTCTGATTTCAACAATTTTTTCAACTCGACGTCTCCGCCATGGCCATTTGCAGAGTATTCCGACCACCTTTGCCATATCCCCTTTTCTCCGTAGGCACTACCCACGTAGAGTTTTCCCGTTTTCGTGTCCGAGATCAGGTACACACCTGCCACGTTGGATAAAACCGTCCGCCATGAATCCAGGGACTGTAGCACGATCAGATCAAGTTCCGACTTCTTCAGGTTGACCGACTTGAATCCTGGAAATTCTCCGATCGTGAGGCGTTCAGGAAGGATTCCACCGACCGTGATCTGATCCGACCAGTTCTCGCCTATGAGATAAGATTGGCGGCCGGAACGCGTAAATGAAACAACAATACGGCCGCTCATCTCCGAACACCGCTCGTCCTCGACTAGATCGTATTTGGAATACTTCTTACCCTTTCGCTTCTTGAATCCCTTTTCCTCGTGGACTCCAGCGAACAACCATCTATTGCCTTCTTTCAGGCTAATCAGTGCGATCACATATTTCCGGTTAAAGTTCTTCTTTGACTGGTACCCTTGCCATTCATTGAATTTACCCGCGTAGTATTCGGCTAGAGGGTCTTCTTCTCCCGTCCATCCAGCGAGATGGATCTTGGACTTCTTGGGAGTTACCTCCGGATTCATGATCTGGAGAAGTGGCTCCTGAAGGCCTTGGCGTGCCCTGAGAATGTCTTGAATGAGCGGAACGGGACTTCCAAGGACCCTCCAGGGGGTACGAGGAAGCCTACTTCATCTCCCGCATTAACAGAACGATGTCTTTCGGAGAGATCCCCTCGATCCTGAAGCCGTTCGGCATAATTAGAACTATGCCGCCAGTCTTAGCCTTGACGACGCTCGCGCGTTTCGGCGCTTTTTTTCGACTCGTCTTCTTGGGGGGATTCTTTGTGATCTTACGCGAGCCAAACTTCTTTCGCCAGTTGAGCAGCGTCAAGTAACCCACGCCGACTTTCTTGGCGGCGACGGCTGTCTTTTCGCCGGCGTCTAGCAGCTTTTCGTACCTTGCGACCAGGGATGCCCTCTGTTTGTCATTGAGCCTCTTACGGCCTCGCTTGGGTGCTGCCTTCTTGCGAGAAGCAACTTTGACTTTCATTACGCGCTTCCCTTTTTTTGAAGACTTGGTTTCCGCTGTCATCTCTGTCTCCTTGTCTGGTTCATAGACTGGTTTCCATGGGTCATATATGACCCATGTTTTGTCATGTTGTCAATTCTGTGTCGGGAGATCTTTCGGATAGCACTATCCCTACAGGCCAACCCAAGGACTGGCGAACTGCCAGCGACGGATCTAATGACCTCCCTGCGAAGACGACAAGGCATCGGTAGGACCCTCCCTCCGGTAATCTCCTCCGGAAGTATCCCACTTCTGCTCTTGTACCTCCCCGCTAGATCGTAAAACTACGTGTCCACTAAGACTGATTTTGACAGGTTCCCTGACAGGCGTCTCAATACGAACCGATGTCTGCCCCTGCCGGCCGGGAGCGGGCGCCAACTCGATGAACCGAACCGGTTCCGAGCCATCCCCTGCCACCTACTTCGACTTGCGAAGCCAGCACCGAAGCGTTGCCACGTTGATACGGGCTTTCTTGGCAAAGCTCTCCTGGGCCATTCCTCTCGCTCGGTACTTCTCGACAAGTTCCAAACCCTCTTCGATTGTTCGTCGTCTCATGAATCCGGTCTCTCCTGAACACCTTGCAAAGGCATTCAAGAGAACCACATCAGTTGGGGGCCTTCAAGACGTGGCGGGTCGGACGGTTACCGGACGGTTACAATTGGACCGCGAATAGAGGATTGTAATGTTCCCGATCTTGCTCAGCGTCGACAGATAAATCCATCTGAAGTAGGTGAGATCAGCGTCGCTCCGAGTTCCTCAAACACCTTTCGCAAATGCTCGTCTAATGAAACCCCGTAGACTTCGATTTCCGACCATGGAGGGTCATGCGCGAACTCACCATGATGATTATCCACGTCTTCTGCAATCCTTTCGCACATCTCCTGTGCAGATTCCATCTCTTCTGCCTCGAATGACGTGATTCCGTCCTCAAATGGGTCCGCTTCTGGTGATGCACGTTCTGTTGTTTCCCAAAACTGCTGAATGACTGGTGTGTTTCTGGGTGACTCTACTACCCAAACATGGAACAAACGAGCAAGTTCTGGAATTCGACTGCCGAAGTTTCTATCAACTACGATACCGACCTTGTTGTTCTGTGCTGTCATTTCTTTCCTCCTCACTCTGGTAGCTCTCCTGGTGTAGCCTCTCGCACACCTCCGGGAATTGACTTACCGGTTGTATGTGGTATCGAAATGTTCTTTTTTGTAAACTTGTTGAAATGTGTGTGCGGCTTCGCGTACTGTGTATCGACGCTCTTGGATTTATGTTCTCTATTAACATTTCAGGTGTTCTTCTAACTGCCGGATCGTACGCTGTCCACTGTAAGCCAGCCATATTGTACATTCTTCTGTCGAATCTCAATAACTCATGTGATTCCTTCTTCTTTCCCGTATACGCAAAATTTGTCTCTGAATTGTCGAATCCACTATACTCCTGGCCATACGAATTTAATGTTTTTGAAGAATCCCATGTTACATTAGTAATATTTCCTGTTGCATCATATGCACGAAAAGTACGAAGCCAAATTGCAAAAATCACGCAAGGCCCCTAACACACCGAATTACTTTTTCTCAGCGGATGTATTCGTAAAAGTACAGTGGAGGATTGAGCCACTCAGATGTGGTGTAGAAGCTGGCTCCATCGGCGGCGAATCCCGCGGCCTCGCCGGTCAGTTCCAGTTTCAGCGGCACGATGCACGCTGGGCCGTCGAAGGCCTCCCAGAAGGGCGTGCCCGTGGGGCGGTTCCAGACGTAGGCGCTCAGCTTGATGCGGATTACTATCCGGTCGCCCGCGGCATTCACGTCGCCGCCGGTCGCCAGGTTCACATTGGGCGTCGAACCCAGGTCGATAGTGTTCATCTGCTCCAGAGTCAACGCTTGCCCGTCCACCAGCGGAGCAGCCGCCCTGAACAGGATGGTCGGGCCCTCGTAAGCCTTGGTCACCAGATAGACGTCCCCGTTTTGCGGATCGACCAGCAGACATTCCACGTCGTGCCGGGCATCGGGATAGTCGAGCGGGATCGTTTCGCCGCCCGCAAGATCTATATTGAAGGGCACTTCGACGCCGTCCAGATCCGGTTCGGGAATGCGGTGCACCCAGACCCGCTGCCTGTCGCGGCCGTTGTTGCCGTGGTCGCCGACATAGACATAGGTCAGCCCGGGATCCGGGCCCGGGCCGAGCGCGATATCCTCCCAGTCGTGAGTCACAAGATCCACAAGGTTGTACTGCCCCAGGTAGTGCCCGTTCGTATCGATGGCGAACAGTTTCGGGTTGCTGCCGTCGTTGTGTGTCCAGAGCACGCCTGGGTTTCGCCTGCTGGCCACTATGCCGGAAAGTTCATACAGCAAGACATTGTCGACGTTGCCGGCACTGACACCCTCGGCGTATCCCGCGCATCCAGGGTCATCGTCCCCGCCGTCCGGACCCTCG
>Ga0315535_1002917_pt1 | contig 10657 bp, 11 predicted proteins | sample SalMarSW160220MG_2_FD_203092 | JGI IMG/M metagenome (GOLD analysis project Ga0315535, IMG submission 203092) | Salt marsh sediment microbial communities from the Plum Island Ecosystem LTER, Massachusetts, United States - Salt Marsh Sediment SW1602-20 ...
CAAAAGGAGTGTAACATGAGCATATTTACTACCATCTTCAACAAAATCATTGGAACGATCAAAAGTCTGGTTCCCGGTGCTAATACCGTATCAGACGTTAACCTTACTGCAGAACTTGACAAGCTGGCAAAGGGCAGAGGTCTTGAATGGAAAACTTCTGTTGTCGATTTTTTGAAACTGATCGGCGCGGACAGCAGCAGGGAAAATCGTGACGCACTGGCAAAAGAGCTGGGTGTTGATGCCAGCTTCAAAAGCGGAAGCGCGGAGAAGAACGAAGCTCTACGCAAAGCCCTCTTCAAGAAGGTTGCTGAAAATGGCGGGAATATCCCCGCTTCACTTTTAGATTGAGAACAAAGATATTTGTCCCTCTTGTTGATTCTCTAATAAAATGCCTGCCTTTAAAAGTCGGGCATTTTTTGTATTTACAGCAGATGCTTTTACCTCGAAATCGCTTGGTCTGAGAAAGATTTCCCCAGCAAACAATATATGTTGAGCGGTGTTTGTTCGTTTGAATAATCGACTTACATCCACGGATCATGGAATATAACTCGTGTAATCCTTTCTGGTTCCCATTCAATCAGCCGGGCTTGAGGCTGAGGTACTGCAAAGTTTGGGGAGCCACGGTACAATACAACTCGATAGAATATGTATTTCCATGACCATAACCGCCCAACACAGCGCACTCCGTAACCGCTCCGTGGTTCGCTCCTGCGGGATAATGCCTGAGAGCGAACGGCTGGACATTCGTCCAGCATTTTGCACAGTGTGTGCACGGCACTCGTCGGTGCCTCGAAGGTGTATATCGCACACCGTTAGCCAGCCTCTGCAAGAGGAACGTCTTTCGAAGATAAAGGGAACCTGCTATGGGAATAAGCGTTCGCAAAGCAACTGCCGACGATTACAATACCTTATGTGAACTGTTCGATGAATTAGACGCTTTACATCGTGACAATCTCCCTAACTTATTCCAAAAACCAAGCGGCCCCGTCCGAGAACAAGCTTACTATTTGGAACTGATCGCGGATGAGAACGTTGGCTTGTTTGTCGCGGAAGCGGGCGAGAAACTCGTTGGATTTGTTAACGCAATTGTCAAAGATACGCCCGCTATTCCGGTTTTTGTCCCTCGATGTTATGCAGTTGTTGATGGCATTGTTGTAAAATCAGGATTCCAGAATCAGGGGATAGGAAGCATGCTCATAGATAAAGCGCAGGAATGGGCAATTGCTAAAGGTGCAACATCTATCGAGTTGAATGTGTATGAATTTAACCAGACTGCGATCTTCTTCTATGAAAGACTTGGCTATCGGACTTTGAGTCGGAAGCTGAGCAAGGAATTGAAGATGAATGAAGCGGCTGGCTAGCAATGCGTGCACGCGGGCAAGTGGGATTCTCAGCGGATTGCTCTCTCGCCCGCCCACCTGCGGGTAAAGCACACCGTTAGCTTCCTGAGGAAAAATGTGGGAAAGGGCAATAGGAATGAAGATCGTCAAGATGATTGCCTTTGGGGTAATTGGCCTTTTTATAGGGCTAGGCTTTTTGACCATCACAGAATCTGGCTACTTGCAGCGATGGAGAAAACTATCTACGCCTCCACAAAATGTATCTGAATATTTTTCTGCAGGCGAAGAGCAGAATTCTCCATCCCCCGTGAAAATCACAAAACCTTGCGATTACTCATCGCCTGAATTCTCTATACTATCAAACTCTCCTCAAAATACAGTTGATTGCGTTCAACGTTACGAAATCTATTCGGATGGTTATGGTCGATTCGCCTCCGTGCTTGATAATAATGGGAACGTCTGGGAATGGGCGCACGTCGTTACAGCTTACGATTCCTTATCCACAGGGGTATGCTTACCAAGTTTAGGTTTATTCGTCGGAGTAGTAATCGCGTTTTTGGCAAACCGGCCAACTGGCGGAGATAATGCACATTGAATGGCTCCAATCAAAAGTAAACTGCCCAACAAAGCGCACTGTGTAACTGCTCCGAGATTCGCCCCTGCGGGATACTGCGTGAGAGCAAACGGGATGATATCGCGAACGCAAACCATTGGCAGGAGAGGGGACTTGATGGGGATGCTATAATGATTTCAACAATTCAATTCGACCTGACGGAAGGCGGCTGTAACCGATGAGATTGCAGCATGCTAGTTTGATGGAGGAGTGGAATGTCCGAGATCCAGAGTGAATCTGGCATGGCAGACATCAATGGCGCCAATCTGTATTACGAGCTGGCAGGTCAGGGCTGGCCTTTCGTGATGGTCCACGCCGGCGTAGCTGACAGCCGTCAGTGGAATAACGAGTTCCCTTATCTCGTGCAGCGCTTCCGGGTGCTGCGTTACGACATGCGCGGCTATGGTAAAAGCGAACCGGTCACGGGCCAATTCAGCCATCTGCAGGACCTGAAAACTCTGTTTGACTACCTGGAGCTTGACGGTCCCTTTATCATGATGGGATGTTCGATGGGCGGCGGGATGGCCATGGATTTCGCCTTGACGAACCCGCAGTTGGTCCGGGCCTTGATCATGATCGGCTCAGCTCCGAGCGGTCTGGAGTTGGATACGCCCACCCCGGCCAAATTCGAACAAGCTGAACAGGCTTACAACGACGGTGACCTCGACCTGGTGGCTGAGCTTGAAACCCAGATCTGGTTTGACGGGGAAGGGCGCACGCCCGAGCAGGTGGATCCGGCCATGCGCCGGTTGGCTTATGAAATGGATCGCCTGGCGCTCGCGCACGAGGCCAAACGCCTCGGTACCAAGCTGCCTGACAGCCTGGTGCCAGCCGTGGAGCGCCTGCACCAGCTGCAGATTCCGGTGCTGGTCGTCGTCGGAACGCACGACACGCCATTTTTACTGGCCGCGGCTGACTACATGGCGGATGCGATTCCCAATGCCCGCAAGGCGCTCATCCAGGATGCCGCCCACTTGCCCAATATGGACCAACCCGCCGAATTCCAGCGCATCCTGACCGAATTCCTGGATACGCTCCCGGATTAAAAACTTGAACGACCGCCGCTGGGCGGTTGATTACCAACCAGGATCGGACCAATAGGTTGGATTAGCCCTCGATAATTGCCGTGTTATTCAAAGCCACTTTACTCGTTGATCTTTCGGCGATGGCCATCACGCTCTGGATGGCGTTCTATCTCTTTGCACGCGGTTTCCCAAGCCGGATCACATTAAGGGCAGTGATTGTATTACTGGCCCTGTCCATATTCTTCTTCAGCGCTTATACCAATCTCTTTCACCAGTTGACGGGCACAGCCGCATTGCGCGCCGTGATGTTGATTATTGGGTTGGGAACCTGGTACAGCCTGACCGATCAACTGGCAGCCGGTCGCAACCGCCAACGACTGTTCTGGCCGGGAATTGGCATCTACCTTTTAGGGTTGGTTGCCGCTTTTCTGCTGGTCATCAGTCGCAATGCCTTCATTGGGGAGCAGGGAAATTTGCTTTATGTGGCCCATATGGGCGTTGGCCTGCCTTATATTCTTTACGGCATTTTTCAATTCATGGCGTGTGCTGGTATTCTGTACCATTTGTTGAAGGGCAACAAGATTGGTCTCACCTCGCAGGGACGTTATTTTCTATTTGCCTCCGTATTTCCAGCTGCCGGGGTTATATACGGCGTGCTCGCGTTGGCGATCTCGCCTGCCATGCCGAGATTGATCCAGGACCTGCTTATTTTCAGCGGGGTCTTCTTCCTGGGTTTGTCGGTCATACGCCATCAAACCATGGTCGAGAGACGGACGACCTTGCGTGATTTCCCGCTGACCAGTTTGACCGTTTTTTTCATCGCTTCCATTTATGCCCTCCTGGGCCTGCGGTTGGGCTTCCCGCTGGAAATAATGGCCAGCATCGTGGCATTTGCTGTGATCACGGTTGCCATCTATGACCTGGCGCGGGAATACCTGGAACGTTTGCGCATTCGCAAGGAAAGTCTTTTTCGGAAACAGTTACGGCAGTTCGAGAGTGATAGTCCGGCTGACGAAGCGCTCAAGGTTCATCTGCAGGACGGGTTGGACCTTCTATGCCAGACCCTCAAGACGACTGGCGGGCTGATCGCCATTCGCCGGGGGGACGAATTTCTCGTGATTACCAGCTGGCGCTCGATCCCGGTTGAGAGTCGCCTCTCAGCCTCTCTGGTTTCCTGTGACGATGTGTGCCAACCGGATGCTGATCAGCTTCCGTACCTGGCCTGGATCGCCCCGTCCTTTGAAGGCCAGACGCAAGTGGCGGTTGTCGGGATCGGAAAACCGAAGGCCAGACTGGAATATTCTGCCGGAGACCTGGATCTGCTGTCCGAAGTTGCTGACCAGGTCGGTACGATCGTCTCGCTGAGCAATCTGCGTCCCAATCGGCAGGATCAAATCCGCCAGTTGGTCGCTGAATCTCATGCCAATGACTCCGAATTGAGTTCCATCGCAGGCGGGATGATCGATACAATCGAGATCAACCCCGACCCGCAGTTCATCAAAACCGTCGAGGAAGGATTACGCAACCTGCCGGATTACATCGTGTTGGGACAATCTGCGCTCGCAAACAGATTGGCGATCAAAGGCGCCTCCCATGTCGAACGCGGCAAACAACTCCGCCAGCTAATCGTCGAGTGCATTCAATCCCTCAGGCCGGCGGAGAAGCGCCCGGCTGAACCACTGCCGCGGGTCTGGTACAACTACGCCGTCCTTTACGATGCCTATGTGGAGGAGGTCCCCAACCGCGAGATCATGGCCCGCCTGTATATCTCCGAAGGTACTTTCAACCGGACACGCAGAAATGCCATACGCGGACTGGCCAGGTTGTTGTTAGAGCAAAAATAGGCACTGAAAATAGAATAATTTTCCAAATGAGAACTTAGAGACCCTAAAGGCCATGGCCTTTAGGGTCTCTTTTTGAATTGGCGTCTTTTGGCAGTTCCTTCTCTGGTTTTGGCAGTTGGAAAGTTCGATAGTGGGGATACGAAAGGAAATTGCTATGAACCAGCATACCCTCTTCACGAAAGTTCAAGATTACTACGCGGATTTGGTCACACGGCTTGCCACCGCTCAAAACAGCATTTCGATGACCTACCTTGCATTTGACAGTGGGGAATGGGCCGAACGGATTTCCCAGGTATTGGTTGCCAAAGCCGCAGCCGGGGTGCGTGTACGGCTGATGGTGGACGAACTCGGTCAACTGCTGGATGAACCCCGTCACGTGCTGAAAAATCGTGCGCTGTTCGATCATCTGCGTTCGCATGGTGTCCGGCTGGATGTATATCGGCCAGCAGCGCCGCTCGGGATCAACAACAGACTGCATTGCAAGTTTGCTGCAATTGATTCTCGCACTGTCTTCCTGGGAGGTTCGAACATTGGCGACTACTACACTACCTGGAAGGATACCAATCTGCGCGTGGATGGCTCCCTGGGAAATACCTTTCATCACATCTACGATTTTTTACATGGCTACTCTCGGGATGGGGATCTGAAGGCTCGCCGGCTAGATACGCATGACCTGTGGGTTGGCGATGACCGCCTGTGGTTCACCCTGCCTCGCCAGCGCTATGACATCCGTGAAGCGTTAATGGATTTGATTTTGAACGCCGACAAATCCATTTATATCCGCACATGGTACTTCCTGCCGGACGATGAAATGCTGAACGCCTTGTGTGCGCAGGCCAGGAAGGGCCTGCAGGTGAACGTCTTGCTCTCACACGAGACGCGCGTCCGCCCGGTGGATTTTGCGAACCATATCCATGTCCACAAGCTGGTGAAGGCGGGCGGGGAGGTCTACCGTTTTACAGGCAGGTACATGCACAGCAAGGCTGCCTGGAATGATCGTGGAGAGGTTTTATTCGGCTCGGCCAACCTGGACTCACACTCGATGCGCATCAACTTTGAATCCTGCCTGAAGATCAACGACTCGAAACTGGCCGCGGAACTGCGCAGTTCGTTCTGTGCCGATTTGGCCGCCAGCTACAGGCAAACCCCCGAATCCTACTCCCAGCGTTCCCTGGCAGGCAAAGCCCTATCGCAGGCCTGTGTTCTGGCTTCACCCTGGTTATGAAAAAGACATTCGATGATTGGAGGCTGTCATGAAGAAACACAAGTTTTTCACCAAAACTTTTCTGGCGATTACGACCCTGGGGTTGCTGTGGCGGTACCGGCAGCCAATCATGGAAATCCTGCAGATCATCGGCGACCAAAAAGCGGTTTCGAGTTACTTGCAGGGGTATGGCTCTTTTGGCCCGATGGTTCTCTTCGGTTTGTTAGTGGCGCAGGTATTTGTAGCCTTCATCCCGGGCCACGCGTTAATGGTTACCGCCGGTTATGTCTACGGTCCGGTTGGTCTGTGTGTGGTGATCGTCAGCACCGTTTTTGGAAGCCAGGTTGCCTTTCTCATCGCCCGCAGGTATGGGCGTGACCTGATTTACAAACTTGCCTCCCCGGAGCTCATCGAACGCTGGGAAAAGATCGCACGCCACCAGGGCATCCTGTTCTTCTTCTTCAGCTTCGTCCTGCCGATCTTTCCCAGCGACCTGATGTGTTATGTGGCGGGCATATCCACGATCTCGCCCCGCCGGTTCTTTGTCGCCAACCTCCTTGGACGCACCTGCTGCGCAGTTTTCATCACACTCATCGGTATCTACGGCATGCGGCCGCCGGTTGCGTTCTGGATTATCGCAGTCGTTGGCATGACAACGCTCTTTGTCGGTTGGGCAGTCTATAAAAAAAAGGAGTCGGAATGCGAATCGCTTATCTATCTCAATCGTACCCGCCCATGATTAGCGGGGCAGCGTTTTTCGCGCGTGATCTGGCAGAGGCGATGGCAAGGCGCGGGCATCAGGTTTTGGTTATCGCTGCCAGCGATAAAAAATACCCGTATCTCGATCAAAAAGAAAACCTGGCTGTTCTGCGGTTACGTTCATTTTTCAATCCCATGCGGGTCGGACAGCGTTTTCTGCTCTATCCACGCCGGGATGTGATGAAAGCCTTACGCGAATTTCAGCCGGATGTGATTCACATGCACGAACCTTTGCAAATGGGCTTGCTCGGCCTCGAATACGGTAAGCGTGCTAATATTCCGACTACGTTGACCCTGCACCAACTCCCATGGTTTGTCGCGAGTTATCTGCCGGAAAGGATCCGCCCATCTGTCGAGGCGGTCTTATGGACGTATGCTCGCTGGCTGCTCAAGCGATTTACATCCATTATTGCGCCAACCCAAACCATCTCGACCATCATTATGCAGATGATCGGCCTCGACACCAACGTTATCGGTTATGGATTGGATTTGGATATATTTCATTCGTCTCTTTCTCCAGACCGAGAGTCGGCCGCGCGTCAAAAATGGAATCTACCCCCAGGCACCCCCCTCATCCTGCACGTTGGGCGTTTGGATACCGAAAAACGCGTTGACCGGGTCATCCTGGCCGCAGCGCGAGTCATGCGCGAGTCCGCTGCGCATCTGATCGTCGTCGGTGACGGACAGCAGAAGAAATATCTGATCCAGTTATGTAAGAACCTGGGAATTGCGGAGCGAGTCCATTTCACGGGTTATATCCTGGCAGGACAAGGCCTGCCGGAAATATACCGGATGGCGAATCTTTTTGTCACAGCCTCGGAAATAGAAACACAGGGAATTGTCCTGCTCGAGGCTGCTGCCAGCGAATTACCTCTGGTAGCGGTACGCGCGACCTGCATCCCTGAAATTGTGCATCACGAAATCAATGGCTATCTGGCTGAGCCCGGGGATATCCATGCACTGGCCGAATCGATGGGCAGAATTCTAAAAAATCCCCGCCTGGCAAGCGCCATGGGAAAGCAGAGCCGCACCCTGGCGGAAAGGCACGACGCGCAGATCAAACTCGAAAAGCACGAAAAGTTATATCAACAATTGAGCCAAGATTTGTACCCAGCAAGGCAACTTTTGAATTTAAAGACAGGTAAGCCTGTAAGCCCATTGCATAATTTTGACAAGCAAAAGAACACATGGTTCAATATTGAGAAGGAGCGCAGGTAAATGGATGCAGAATGAGTGTCATTGTCCGTTTGGCAGAATCATGCAATAATTTCAGCAGTGATAAACGGGTTGATGATGACCAGGACATTTTATCCGGCGGCCACTCTATCGGCCTGTAGACTGCAAGGTTGTCACACCATGCCTCTGGCGCTCAACGTATTGATTGCGAGGTGTTAGGTTATGAATCGTCAGCGATTGCTGAATGGGCTGGCAAGCGTACTCATTACTTTGTTCCTGGGCAGTTGCGCGCCTTCAATTCCAACCGGGACAACTCCTGCTTTGGTACCTGCTCTGACGCCCACCGGGACGCCTTGTTCTATCGCAACGCCAACGCTTTGCTCGGGTTGGAATTGCTCATTGCAAGGTGTAGTATTTACGAATGCGGCAGGTTTAGGCAACGAGCTGGCGGGTGTAAAAGTCCATCTGCGGCAGATTAGCTGGTGCTCCCCTACCAAGGGGGAGCACGAGACCATTACCGGGCCTGATGGTGCGTTTAGGTTTAATGTGTACCTTCACGACACAGACTCATTCTTGTTGGAATTAGCCGTGGAGGGATACCAACCGCTGCGACAGAAGATTGGTGGATTTGACTGTCTGTATTGTGCGTGCCCTCCAATTGAGATAATTTTACAGCCTGTGGAGTGATCTTCGTTTGGAACAAGCGGATTGGGGGGATGTGGCACTAAATCAAAACTCCCAAACTTCGGCTGGCAATTATTGTAAATAATCTCTGACACATCAAGGAGTCATTGTAAGGCAGATCGCCTGGCAAGCGCCATGGGAAAGCAGAGCCGCACCCTGGCGGGAAGGCTCGACGCGCAGGCCGAACTCGAAAAACACAAAAATTTGTATCAACACTTGACTCAAAGTCTGTTCCCGGCAAAGCACTTTTTGAGCTTGATGAAAAGTAAGCCTGATAGCCCAACGAAAAACTTGGACTCGCAAAAAGTCTCATGCATAAAAGCTGAGAGCTGGAATAAGGAATGAGTCGAAAGTTTCGATGAGATGTCAGTTTGTAGAGCCGGACAATGATTTCTGGTATGCAAAGGCTCGATCCTTTCATCAGTCTCATGGGCCTGCGTTGTGCAATAATAGTACCCGGACCGACCAAGCGAAACCGGCCGGCCGGTTTTGTGTTTAACCCGGTGCATTTCTGGACCGAGGGCTGATGCGCTCCGGCCGAAACGATGGAGGTTGAGCATGCATTCCAATTCTTACAACCAGCCACTGGCGGCTCTGCAAAAACTGCAGGCTGGCAACCTGCGTTACCGCACCCAGGGTCCATTTCACCAAGCGGATAGCCTGCACCGGAAGGGCTTGCTGGAAGGCCAGCATCCGTTTGCTGCCGTCCTGGCCTGCTCCGACTCGCGTGTGCCGCCCGAGATCGTCTTTGACCAGCGATTGGGTGATCTTTTCGTGATTCGCAATGCCGGACATGTCCTGGATGATACCGTGCTGGGAAGCCTCGAATTTGCGCTCGTGCAACTGCGAGTCCCGCTGGTGGTAGTACTGGGGCACGAGAACTGCGGCGCCGTGACTGCCGCGCTTAGTTTGGAACCGGTCGGGAGCCATCTGGCGCACTTGCTGGAAAGTATTCGGCCGGGGCTGGACCAGGTTCGTTCGTCCGGGGGGGATGCGGTCGCCATTGCCGTCGAGGCCCATATCCGCGTTACAGTTGCGTCCTTGAAGCGCGAAGCACTGTTCGCGGAGCACCTGAAGCAGGGGAAGTTGAAGATTGTAGGCCTGCACTACAATTTGGGCACTGGCACGCTGACCGCGGTCGCTGACTGAGGCTAGGCTTCGGCTGGCTGCGCGTTTCTTATGGGACCAGCTGGAAGCGGAAGATCAAACATGCCGGTGTTGTATTGGTGTCCTCGCCGGGATTATAGACTTCCAGATCGAAACCCAATTCGGAATAAATCAGCACCAAAGGCCTGTCTGACTGATTCTTGGATTCATAGCGATGTGGGCCGGTTTGTTGATAGGCCTGTCACCATAAGTCACTGAGCTGAAATCCGGGGAAAAGACATGGATCTTTTCTACATAATCGGTCCCCTGGCTGTCATCCGAGGCTTTACAGCCGGCTTCGATGGTTTCACGCCAATACAGATGCGTGCCCATATTAATTTCTTCGGGTGTTAAATGTTGAGATGGGAGTTGGAAGCGCTGGCGGGTTTGCGGTTGGGATCGGCGTACCCATCAAGAACTGGCAGGCCAATTGCGAGAGAATCAAAACCAGGCTGGGGATCATGAAATGTTTCATTAGGTCTCCTTTTGAACTAAAAATTGTCGCAGTTCGCTGGGGAAACCCGAAACAGTCGTTTGCCCACCCTGGTTCGCCCTCCCACAGAGAACGGGTAAATGACTTGCACTGACGGATCGCGCATGCGCGATCCGTCAGGTGTGAAGCAAAACCTCTGTCAATTCCGGCGTGTTTGCAAGGATCAGGTCCGCCCCTGTGCGGCGCAGCTCGGCTGCTTCACCGAAGCCGCACAGCACGCCGACCGTCTGAGCGCCGGCTGCCTTTCCGGCACGGATGTCCACGGTGGTGTCGCCGACCATCAGGCTTTGCTCAGGAGCCACGGCCATGGCTTTGGCGGCGTACAGCACCGGGTCTGGGTAGGGTTTGGTGTGTTCGGCGGTCTGGGCGGTGA
>Ga0315535_1002919_pt1 | contig 10654 bp, 8 predicted proteins | sample SalMarSW160220MG_2_FD_203092 | JGI IMG/M metagenome (GOLD analysis project Ga0315535, IMG submission 203092) | Salt marsh sediment microbial communities from the Plum Island Ecosystem LTER, Massachusetts, United States - Salt Marsh Sediment SW1602-20 ...
ATCGCATCGACGGCCACCCGAATGTCGCCTTCACCGGTTGCCATGACGAAAGCCAGGTGAGGGTGTTTCGTCCGGGTTTCAGACAGGAGTTCCAGTCCTGTCATGACGGGCATTTTCAGGTCAGAAATGATTGCGTCAAAGTGTTCCTTTCCCAGAAAATCCAGTGCTTCCTTCGAGCTCGAACAGCCGCGCCAGTCAAATCCGCTTCTGCCAAGTTTTTCTCCCAGGATCTGCCATACAGCGGCCTCGTCATCCACAAGCAGGACCCGCGGTTTGGCGTTTTCATCGCTCATGAAGGTTCTCCCATCGTTCTCAGACCTCGATCCCGTTTCTTCCTGGCGGTGTGACGGGTTCCCTGCAGCAGGCCAGAGCCCGATCGCAACTACGAGGTGCTTTCGAATTCCTACTGGAATGTCTGATGAACACAGGGCAATCTCTTGTCGCTCGCCAACCCGAATTCACCGTCAAGTTCCCCGATGTATCCTCACTCTGGGGAAGCCGAGCGCCCCGGTACCTTAACTCCCCATAGACGATTCTGTTCTCATCTGTTATCTATCGGAGGCTCCCCTTGAGAGCGTTAGAGGGCTGCTGAAAAAGGCTACCCGTCATGCTGAGCCCGTTCGCCCTCCACTTGCGAACGGCCCTGAGCGCAGTGAAGGGGCTCGGGTCAGACTCCGCGAAGCATCTGCTGTATCTTACTGAAAATCAAGAAAGCAGATCCTTCGCTCTGCTCAGGATGACATGGCGCAGGGGGAGCTTTCCTCAACCTGACGGAGGCGTCTGCGCCTTTTGTTTCCGGTACCCAGGAATTTTTTTGGCGGGTCCTGATGCGGTTGGGTTGACGCCCGGTATCGCTTGGGGCTATGTTCTGGAGTTAACTTGTTTTCATTCAGAATCGAATCCCTGTCGCAACCGATAGCTGGAGGATGTGAGCGATGAAACTGCACCATGTGATTGAAGCCCAGCAGTTTGACCTACCGATGATCAGCCACCTGTTCAATGTTTCCGAGGAGATGGAAAAGCTTGTCGCCCGCGGCGGAACAGCCGAATATCGCAGCCGGTTGATGGCCACGCTTTTTTATGAGCCTTCCACTCGCACCCGGTTTTCTTTTGAAGCCGCCATGCACCGGCTGGGCGGGCGGGTGATTTCAACCGAGAATGCCGCTGAGTTCTCCTCGGTGGCGAAAGGAGAAACGCTGGAGGATACGATCCGCATCATGAATGGATACGTGGACGTCATTGTCCTTCGCCACAGTGAGGTGGGTACGTCAAAGCGGGCGGCGGCCGTTTCGCGGGTTCCCATCATCAATGCCGGCGACGGCGTGGGCCAGCACCCCACCCAGGCATTGCTGGACCTTTACACGATTCACAAAGAGATCGGTTCCATCGACGGCCTGAAGATCGCCATGGTGGGGGACCTTGCCCAGGGACGCACCGTCCGTTCGCTGGCGTACCTTCTGGGCAAATTCACCGACACCAAAATGTATTTTGTCGCCCCGCCCCTGCTGAAGATGAAGGAAGATATTCTGGAGTACCTGCGGGAGCGCGGATCGTGGTTTGCCGAGGAAACAACACTCGATCGCGTGCTACCGGAGGTCGATGTCGTCTACCAGACCCGGGTGCAGAAAGAACGATTTGGCGACCGGATCTCCGACTACGAAAGTTGCCGGGGAATCTACGTCATCAACCAGGATTCCCTCCGATTAATGAAATCCAATGCCATTATCATGCATCCCCTTCCCCGCCTTGAAGAAATTGCCATGGAAGTGGACCAGGACCCCCGTGCAGCCTATTTCCGCGAGGCGCAGAACGGGTTGTTCGTCCGCATGGCCTTGCTGACGACGTTGCTGTCAAAATAGACTGCCGAAAATCCGCCGAAGTCTGTCATTCCGAAAAGCCGGGGACCGGGAATATTCTCCCCAAAATGTGACTTTTGAGAGCGCGATTCCCCCAAGAGTTTATCCTCTGCAAAAAAGCTGAGTCCCTGCCGCGGGATCGATAGCAGCCTATTCGGACTAGTAATTAGGTATTCTGTACGGATTTCATGGAGTTACAGCTTTTCGACGCTGCGACTGCTCTTGTGTGGAACTGAGGTACTAGTACTGCCGTACTCTTGTCTGAGCGAGTTAATATCCAGTACGCTTGGAGCAGTGAGGCCAAGGGGCGCCCACGGTAGAGATAAGGGAGGCAAACGTACGATGGGTATTGGCGAACGAATCAAGGACCTGAGAGAACAAAAGCACCTGTCCCAGGGCGATATCGAGGAGAGAACAGGGCTTCTGCGTTGCTACATCTCGCGAGTGGAGAACGGCCACACGGTTCCTTCTCTGGAGACGCTGGAAAGGTTTGCAGGTGCCCTGGATGTACCCCTCTACAAACTTTTTTACTACGACGAAGGGCCGCCTGGAGAGTGCGACTATGCAGCATCTGACATGACGCTTGAGCGTCTTGCGCAGGAGGGGGGAGCCACCGGAGCGGAAGCACGGTTCCTGTTGAAATTGAGAAGCCTGCAGCCGCGCCTTTCTCCGACAGATCGGGACGTCTTGCTGACGCTTGCCAAGAAACTGGCTGAGCGACCGATACCGGCAGTCCGGTAATCGACGTGGAAATCGCAGCCCTCGGCGGTAGTTCAAGCCGCACCGGTTGGCATTGGACTCCCGACGGGTTGGTTCCGCGTTTGGGCCTCTACTTCTGATCCTTCCTTGCTTCAGTCTTCTCCGCAAGATCTTTCTTGGAAAATGTATCCGGGCCATGGACTGCCCCTTCTGGATTTCCGCGCGGCGAAACCGCCCCGGACCCAGGACAGTCGTCGATACAGCGCCCCATCACAACCCCGTCTCGGAAAAATTCATCCAAATGCCGTAAGATAAGTAAAGTGGTTTTGGGGAAGCATTCTGGAGGCGGTGGAAGAAGACTGTGCTCAAACTGATGCTGCGACAACTCCTGCATCATCCGATGAGGATGCTGCTTTCTATGATCATGATCAGCGTGGCGCTGCTGCTGGGGCTGGTGATCAAGGGTCTGTCGAACGGTGTCATGCAGGAAAAGATCCACCGGACGGAAGGGATTGGAGCGGATCTGATGCTTCAACCGCCCCACTCTTCTTATATCCTGGGCCTGGGCGAGAACGTGATGCCCGTTGCGCTGGCGCAAAAGATCACGGAGATTGACGGTGTTGAGGCTGCAACGCCCACCGCCACCAACGTCAGCTTCACCAACCGCCTGGAAACTATCTTCGGTATCGACCTGCCCAGCTTTAATCGTGTGACGGGGGGCTTCGAATACCTTCAGGGCGGCCCGTTTTCCGGGCCCTACACAGCCCTGGTGGACGACGTCTACACCCGCACCCATCACGTGCATCTGGGCAGCACGCTGAATATTCTGGACCACCACTTCACGGTCTCCGGGGTGGTTGAGCACGGCAAGGGCGCCCGGGTCTTCGTGCCTCTCAAGACGCTTCAGGACCTGCTGGCGCCGGGCAAGTGCGCGGTGATCTTCGTGAAAGTCGCGCCCGGCAGCCGGGAGGGCGTGGTGGAGGAAAGACTGCACAAGTTTGCAGGGGGCGCTCTGAAGGATTACCAGATCACCCGGATGAGCGACCTTGCCACACTGATTACGCCTTCATCGTTCCTGGGATTACAGCAGTTTCTGCTGGTGATCGTGGTGTTTGCCGGAGTCATCAATTTTCTGGTCATCTTTCTGGCGCTTTACGTCCAGGTGCTGGGCCAGACGCGCGAACTGGGAATCCTTCGCGCGCTGGGGGCCAGCCGGCGTTACATGCTGAGGTTGTTCCTGGGTGAAGCCTGCCTGCTTTGTCTGTTGGGCGGGGCGCTTTCCCTGTTGCTGTATTTACTGACCAAGTTGATTGTTCTGTCGATTTATCCGGCGCTTCATTTTCTGCTGCCCACGGGATCGGTCCTGTGGGTGGCTGTGATTGCGCTGGCCAGCGCGGTGCTGGGCGGGGCCTACCCTGCCTACCGCGCCAGCGCCAGTGAGCCGATAGCTGCACTTGCTTATGAATAACGGGAGTGGGGAAGATAAAGCGAAGATCATGATCGAGACCCGTGCGCTGAGCAAGGTCTACGAGGGCTCGTCGGGTTCGCCGCCTGCCGTCAATGGGCTGAGTTTGAAGATTCCGGCAGGCCAGTTTACAGCTATCATGGGGGCTTCCGGGTCCGGCAAATCGACGCTGCTTTATCTGATTGCAGGGCTGGCGGAACCAACGGCCGGCGAGGTGCTGATCGATGGCGTTTCGATCTCCTCGCTGGGAGACACCGCGCGCGCGCGCATGCGCAACACCCGGTTTGGTTTTGTTTTCCAGCGGTTTAACCTGCTGGGTTTTCTCTCCGCCAGAGACAACATCGATGCTCCGCGACTGCTGGGGTGGAAGCAGCGGCGCGCCCCCAGGTCAATCGACAGCCTGCTGGCGGCGGTGGGGCTTGAGAAAAAGCGCCTCAAGAAAGTAAGCGAATTGTCTTCAGGCGAGCAGCAGCGGGTGGCCATCGCGCGGGCGCTGATCAACGGTCCGGACATCCTGCTGGCGGACGAGCCGACAGGGAATTTGGATTCACGCAATGCCGAAGCGGTGCTGGACCTGCTCCTTCGGCTGAAGCTGGATCTGGGCCTGACGATTGTGATGGTGACCCACAATCCCGAAGTGGCGCTACGCGCGGACCGGATTGTCCAGATGAAGGATGGCTGCGTAGAAAGCGAACTGATGACGGATGAGATGGAGCCTTCCCCTGAGTGGACTCGAAGGCTTGCAGGCCACATCCCGGGCTGAAGTGTGCAGGATCGCGGGTCTACGGGTTGGTTTCTGCAAAGTGGAGATTTTACCGAACTTGTTTCTGGAGGTGTTTCCATGCGCCGAATCTCTGGCGCTCTGCTGGCGGTCTTTCTGCTGCCGTTCGTGTCGCTTGCCGGACCGCGTGTAAAAGTCAGTAAGGCGCATTTTGACTTGAATGATGCGCCGAACGTATTGCTGGTTACGTTTGACACGACACGGGCCGATCATCTTTCGTGCTACGGGTATGCCCGCCGGACCTCACCGGCCATCGACAGCCTGGCGAAGCATGGAGTCCTCTTTGAGAATGCCTATACGGCCATTCCTCTGACCGGCCCCTCGCATATCTCGATGATGACTTCGCTCTATCCTCAGCAGCACGGCTCCACGATCAACGGGATGCACATGTCGACGCACCCGCGGCCGGTCCTGCTGGCGCAGGTCCTTCATCATCTGGGGTACAAGACGGCGGCATTTATCAGTGCCTGGCCGCTGAAAAAAGGAATCTCGGGCCTGGGGCGGGGGTTTAACGTTTACAATGAGAATTTTTCATACCATTACAAAGTGGTTAACGCAGCGCGCCACGGCAATGAAGTCGGCGACGCCAGTCGCCGCTGGCTCGAAAAGCATGGCCGCTCAAAGTTCTTCCTCTGGGTGCACTATTTCGATCCCCACCACCCTTATGACCTGCATCCCCAGTTTGCCAATCTGCCGGAGGAAAAGAACGCGAAGATCTTTCCGGTGTCGGCATCGGCGGATGCGGACCGGGCCGCCAAAATCCGTGCTTACGACAGTGAAATTGCTTTTGACGATAACGACCTGGCGAAAACGCTCAAGATGCTGGACAATCTGGGCGTTCGGGACAACACGCTGATCGTTTTTGTGGCGGACCACGGCGAGAGCCTGGGCGAGCATGGGGTCTGGGGACACGGCGATCACATCTATCAGCCCACGGTGCACGTTCCCATGATCTATTCTTATCCCAAAGAAATTCCGCAGGGAGAGAGGATCAGAGTCAACGTTTCTACGGTTGACCTTATGCCGACCGTTCTCAGTTACGTGGGGCTGCAATTCAATTTTCCGGGCGAGTCCGGAAACAGCCTGGAGCCGGTGATTTCGAGCGGTGGAAAGAACGCGACCGCGCAGCCCTCCTTCTTCCTGACCTACGCAGAACCGACGCTGCTGCCACCACAGTGGATGAGCATGTTCTGGACGTGGGCGGAGACGAAGCGGGTGCCTTCGCTACAGGGATTTGTGGAGGGCAACATCAAGGTGATCTCTTCCGGTGACCAGAATGCTCTCAGGGTGTACCGGCTGGACGACGCCTTTTCGCAGGAAAAAGAGTTGCCCTCTGGCCACGTGAACGTGGCGAACCTCAGTGGTTATAGAGAAGATCTGGATACCTGGTTCAAGGATACAAACCGCGGGCTTGCGCCCCAGGGCCGCCTTTCGAAGCAGGACCTCGAAATGCTGAAGAGTCTCGGCTATGCGAATCCGTGAGCTGGGCCAGACAGGAGGCAGGCCATCAGCCGGAACGTACGGGATCCTTTATGGGCGGAGTTGAAGCGCTCTACCTGCAATGCGACGGCACTTCATGACGTCTGCGGTGCAGGACCCTGCCGGCAAACAGCTAAGGGGCGAGGCGCTTGCGGATCTCACTCTCGTAATTGGGGAAATAGTGGCCAATGAGGGGCAGATCAAACTCCCGGAGAATCGATTCCTTGGATTCGCGTTCCAGCAGGAACTGAAATGACCGCTCGATGAGGAGTTCTTCCGGGACCAGTTTCCGTGTGAGTTTTTCGTAATAGTCGGAACTCAGGGAAACAAGGTGCGTGGACTGGCTGCCACCTTCCGTAACGGTGACCTGGAAGCGACCGGGACCGCTGGTCTCAACGCGAATCGTTGCCGGCATGTTTGACCTCTCTTCCGGGAATCACAACAAGTTTCATTTTACCTCCCGGCAAGGCATGGGGCACGGTTTTGGCGCGCATCGGTTCCCGCGCTGCGCAGACGCCAGGAATGGATTCGCCCGCGATCCGTCAGACCCTGCGGTTAATATGAGAACGATATGGTCGCCAAAGGACAAAAAATAAACCGGTTGCTCATAGTTGCCGGCTCCGACTCCAGCGCTGGCGCCGGCATTCAGGCTGATCTGAAAACGGCCTCTGCGCTGGGTGTTTACGGAATGACCGCGATCACGGCGTTGACCGCGCAAAACACGGAAGGCGTTTTCGGGATTATCGATACTGATCCGGAGTTTGTTGCCCTGCAGATGAAGGTGTGCTTTGAAGACGTGGGGTGCGACGCCATCAAGACCGGCATGCTTTCGAATACCGGGATTATTGGGGCCGTGGCCGGGGAAATCAGCCTGCATCCCGGAATCCCGCTCGTCGTCGATCCGGTGATGGTCTCCAAGAGCGGGAATCCGTTGCTTGAGCCCCAAGCCGTTGCCGCACTGCGGGAAAAGTTGCTGCCCCTGTCGGCGGTGGTTACACCCAACCTGCACGAGGCGGGCGCTCTGGCGGGCCGGGCAGTCACCGGACTCGATGAGATGAAGGAGGCGGCCCGGGTGATTCACGGGTTTGGCGCTCATAGCGTGGTGGTCAAAGGGGGGCATCTGGAAGGTGAGGCCGTCGATGTGCTTTTTGACGGCAGGGAGTTTGTCGAGTTTCCCGCGGCCAGGGTCGCCACCAGGAACAGCCACGGGACCGGATGCATCTTTGCCAGTGCCCTGGCGGCGGGTCTGGCCCAGGGGAAGCCGCTGCGGGAAAGCGTTGCCCTGGCAAAGGAATTTGTAACGGCGGCCATCCTGGAAGGTCTGCCGCTCGGCCGCGGCCACGGGCCTGCCAACCCCATGCATTCGCGGACAATATTGTCGTAAAGGTTTCGCGACGATGAATCTTGGTCTTATACTCATAGGGTAGTGCTTGCCGGAAACTGGGGGGCGCCGCATTTCCAGTTGCTTTAACGAAGTCCGAAAGGCAAACCCAGGGTCAGTTGCGCCCCGCTGGACCCAGACGCTGTAGGACAAAGGATCATGCGAAAACTTCTGTTGATGGTCTTAAGCCTGATTGGATTGTTTGATTCCGTTTACCTGCTTTGGGAGTATACCTCGCCGGCCCACCCCATGGTATGCATGGGAGGCGGCTGTGATGCCGTTCGCGCCAGTGCGTATTCAAACCTCGGCGGTCTGCCGGTGCCCCTCTTCGGCGTGTTCATGTACGCGTTCCTGGTGCTGATGCTTTTCCTTTACCCTCTGCTCCCCACTACCTTTGTACGCCTCACGCAATACATCGTTGTGCTGATATCAGGTGCGGGGTTTTTATTTTCGGTCTACCTGACCGGGATTGAAGCCTTCGTTCTGCATTCGTGGTGCGTGTGGTGTGTGGTGTCAGCCCTGCTGGTCACCGGGATTTTCCTCCTGGCGCTGGTGGACCGGAAGCGGACAGTGAAATCGTTGGAACCCGCGCAGGCGCTCGGGGTGGTCCAGCGGAATTTTGCTCTCATCCTGTTCGCCTTTGTGGTCGGGGTTCCAGCCTTCATCATGCTAACCTCGCATGGAAGCATTCCACAGACGAAGTCTCCTTCGAATCAGCAGGTTAAGGCGCACCTTGTCCGGCCGGATACCCACTTCTTCGGCGATCCAAACGCCAAAGTCACCATCGTTGAATTTGGCGACTTCAAATGCCCTGCCTGCCGTCAGGCTGAAGCATCGGGCAAGAAAATTCGCGAGAAATTCGGCAACAAGATTCGCTTCGCCTTCCGTGAATTTCCCCTTGTGAACGTCCATGCGGAGTCTGAGAAGGCGGCTGAAGCTGCTGAATGCGCAGGCCAGCAGGGAAAATTCTGGCAGACGGTGGACATGCTCTATGAGCACCAGGAGGAGTTGAGCCTGCCGGCCATCAACCGTTACGCAGGGGAAATGGGTCTTGATTCAGCCAAGTTTGTTGCCTGCCTGCAGAAAGGCGAGATGGCTTCCCGCGTGGCCCAGGACGTGCGGGACGGCCAGGCGCTGGGCGTTCATGCCACTCCGACGTTTTTTATTGATGGCCATATGATCGTGGGGCCCATCGCCTATCCACAATTCGAACAACTGGTTGAGAATGAATTGAACAAGAACGGCGTAGAACAGACGGCCCCGAGTGGCAATGCCAAGCCGGCCGAACCGGCAACGCCGGCGCCTGCACCGAAAACCGGGACAGGGAAGAAGGCTGCAGCCGATCAGCCGTCGAAAACGAGTTCATCGGACACCATGAAGGCGCTGGGCGGAACCAATCTTTTCGCGAGCCTTCAGAATTCCGCCGGTGCCTGCAGCGAGGAGGAAGCGAAAAAACGCCAGCCGAAGATGATCGATACCTCCCAGGCTAGGAAGTTTTTTGACGATCATTCCAAGGCTCTTTTCGTGGACGTGCGAACTCCAGATCAGTTCCAGTCAGGCCACATCCCCGGTGCCCTGAACATGCCCATTAATTCCTTTGAGCAGGAATGGAAACGCCTGCCGAAAGACAAGGCAATTGTGCTCTACGAGGGTGGGCGATCGCCGGGTGATATCTGCGCCTTCAGCCGTTCGGCAGGCCGCGTCCTGCTTTCCCAGGGATTCGAATACAACGAGGTCAGCGTTTACCGGGACGGCCTGGCGGGCTGGAAAAAAGCAGGACTTCCCATCAATCAATAGCTCCTCCCTACCGGTAAGGAACTGCAGTGCACTCCCCGGATTCAGCCGATTGAAATGAGCCTTCGACAGCCCTCAACCTGAAGTCCCGTGGGGATGGCAGGCTTCCACCCTCGGACCAGCGTCCCTTGCCCATTCTGAAGAGACTCTGCACCTCGATTGCAGGGGGAGCGCAGAGACGGCCCCTTTCCCGTAGCCGTTGGCTGCCTTTCCCAGTGAATTTCGCAGATTCCCACTCATCGTTTTTGATCAACAGCCGATAACTTGGACGCAGGGAAACTCCGTCGCAACCCGCGACGGGCCAGGATCTGATAAAGGAAAAGAAGGGCTGAGTCCCGGCCCGTGGACGCTATGCCATTCTTGATTGAAAACGTCACTAAGGTTGTTCTTGCGCTTTTCGTTCTTGCCCTGATGGGAAATTTCTTCCTGATTGGAGTTGTTTTCCTCCGCCGCTGGCGCCGGCAGAAGTATTTCAGCCGGGTTGATGCCTTGCGTGAGCAATACGGGCCCATCATTGCGGGAGTCGTTTCAGGCCGCATCGCCTACCCGAACGGGCTTGATGAGCTGCGCCAGATCTCCGGTCCCGACCGGCTGTTCATGCTGGAGCGGCTTTGCCTCGAAAAGAAGCCCACGCCCCAGGAGGAGCCCCTCCTGAGGCGGCTTTGCGAAGACCTTGGATTGGTTAAGATCTGGCAGCAGCGCCTGATGGGGCAGATCGACCAGTCATCTCTGCGGGAAGCGCTGATCAACCCGCAGGGGGTGTTGAGGCGGGTGAAGTTCCTCCATTTCCTGATTCGCTCCAAGAGCGCTGAAAACCTGGGGCTGATCCGCCATGAACCGAGCTGGCCTCTGCTGGTCAAAGCGCTTGACGACCCGAATCCCGATATTCAGATGGTGGCCGTCCGTGCGCTCACGGCAATCCATTATCCCGGCAGCTTCCTGCCGCTGGCAGAACAGCTTCACAAGGCGGTCCTGGAATCCACGCCCAACCTTTCTGTGCGGGTGCTGAAAACGGCTCTGGTGAGTTTCCCGCTCCAGAGTGCAAGGGAGTTGCGCCCCTCACTGCGCCACCCGAACCCGCGAATTCGCTTTCTGGCTACGGACGTTATCCGGGAAATGGTTGAACGCGAAGCATCTGGCAAGGCTGATTTTCGGCTGGACAGGAAGAATTTCGACGACGAAACGGCCGGGGTGTTCCT
>Ga0315535_1002923_pt1 | contig 10647 bp, 11 predicted proteins | sample SalMarSW160220MG_2_FD_203092 | JGI IMG/M metagenome (GOLD analysis project Ga0315535, IMG submission 203092) | Salt marsh sediment microbial communities from the Plum Island Ecosystem LTER, Massachusetts, United States - Salt Marsh Sediment SW1602-20 ...
GCGGGCTTGGGTATTGTATCGTATCCTCCTCCCGTTCCTCTTGTTGGTCGTCGGGACTGCGCCGGGGTGGTCGAGTGCGTTCTACGGACACACCATACTCGCACTCTACAAATCCTCAGACGGTCAGGGTCCGAGGGCCAATGAGATCTACTACTATCTCTCCAACGACTTGACCAAGATGGGATTCCACCTCCGTTATTGGGACATCGACTCCGGGCTGCCGCGCGCAACCGAGATGGAAGATGTCCGCGCGATCGTGACGTGGTTTCGAAGCTCCTCCATGAACGATCCTCTCGCCTACCTGAAGTTCCTCAATGCATCGATCGATGAAGGAAGGAAACTCATCGTCTTCGAGAACTTCGGGGCCTATCAGAACCGCGCGACCGGGGAGTACGTACAGCCGGGTCTTCTCAACCCGACCCTCGAGCGCCTCGGGCTCATCTACCTCGGCGACTGGACCGACAAGGGAAATCTTCTGCGAATAGTCTCGATCGACAAGTCGATTGCGGAGCATGGGGGCCCTCAGGACCCCGGAATTTCGAAGTTCTACTATCGCTTCATCCCGACCGATCGCGATCTCCACGTCTACCTGTCGCTCAGGCGGACCGACCAGGATCACCGTCCCAGTCCTGTGATAGTGACAAACCGAAACGGCGGGTTCGCGCTCTCGCGCTACATCTACCGAGTGGAGGACGGGAAGGTACGGATACTTCTCGATCTAGACGGGTTTGTCAAGAACGCCCTCTTCCCGTCGGCGACAAGAGAGAATGTCGGACTCCTCGCCGACACGAAGGATCGGGAATCATCACGTGTTCTCTCGTTCACCCGGGCGGTCCTTTCACGCGATAGGATACCGACCACGGTCATCCCTTCGACCTCCTTCAGCGGGCTGATCCCCGGGGACCTCAGGAAATTCACTGCCGTCGGGCTCATTGTTCCTACCGATGCGGGAATCGACCCTGCGGTCATCAAGTCGTTTCTCCAAGAGGGCGGCGGGCTCGTGTCGCTCGAGCGCGGCAACTTCACCCGAATCCACGAGGAGCTTGCCATGGGAAGTGTCGGCGCGTCGCCTCCTCCGCAGACAGGGTACCTCATTCCTGCAGGATTCCTGCTCGGAGAAGGAGTATCGGTGACAGATCCCACGATGAAGTGGCAGCCTGGGAACCGCCCCCCGGCCTCAGACGCCAAGATACTCGCCACGAGCCTCGACGGCCGAGTAGCGCTAATGTGGTCGGCCGACCGATACGGTGGGAAGGTGATAGTCTGGAACTGGGCCTCGCTCGATTCCGGAGACTACCAGGGTGCAATCGTAGAGTCGTTCCTTGCCGTTCGTCCTGTTGGTGTGGCGGCGACTGCCGGGGTCGCAATGATGTACATCGACGACTTTCCGCAGCCGATGTACAACATCGTGAAGCCTCCGCTCCATATCACAGACACTGAGTTCTACTCGACCATATGGTGGCCTCAGATTCGGGAGCTTTTTGCTTCGCGCGGAATTCCGTTCTCCGCCTACACGGTCTTCAACTACAACGCCGAGGTAACCCCTCCGTTTCAAACCGGTGAGTTCTACGTTGCCAAGGACGGGGTCAACGAAAAGATGGCCCGGGAGATCCTCCGGAGCAGCAACGAGCTCGGTCTCCATGGGTACAACCACGCCTCATTGACGATGAAGCCGACCTCGGTCAACGCTCGACCCTGGCCCTCCGTCTCCGCCATGGTGACGGCACTCAGTGAGGGCCGGCGAGAATGGACCGGTCTCTACGGCGCAGATACTCTTCCATTCTCCTATGTCGCTCCCAACAACATCATCTCGTCCGCAGGAGTAGAAGCACTTCATGAGGCATTCCCGACGATCCATGTCGTAGCCGCCCTTCGGGCAGGTGACAATGAGGAAACCGATACACCGTTCGGGCCGGATCAATCGATTCCGGGCATCTACTTCATACCCCGCAATTCCTGGGGATACATCTTCAACGGCGGCGCGAAGATGCGCGTGGTCTCGGCGTTGAGCGGACCGGGAATCTGGACTCACTTCATACATCCCGACGATGTCTTCGACCCGATTCGCTCGGAAGGGCTCAGTTGGGAGCAGCTTCGAAGCAACTTCGTTGACATGTTGAGCTTCGTGAAGGAGAACTATCCCTGGGTGCGGTACTTGACCGTCCGGGACGGCTACAATTCGCTCCAGGTTATGGATAGCCGGCAGGCCTCGTTCAGATGGGACGGCAGCTCGATGCACATTCGATCGACTCCCGGGCTCCTTGTTCGCGTGCGCTCGAACATCGGACGGATCAAGTCGATGAGCGGAGTCGAGGTTGTTTATCAGTACAAGCGAATGGACGAGACGATCCTCCGAACCACAGCAGAGGACGCGGTGCTCCGGTTCTGATCAGTCGATTCCAAAGAGCTCTTTGCACTGCAGGAAGAGTGCGTCGTTTCGGATGTCGGTGAGGTAGTTCTCGCGATAGTATGCTATGTCTGACTCGGAGGCGGGCGACGCGGGCAGCAGCTCCGCCAGCTTCGCCTCATTTGCCTGACCGAAACCGAGGCCGAGCAGGTCGGCCACAATGTCGGCGAGAGACACGACGAGAATGACCTGCTTGTGCGACGAGACGATATTGCGGCTTCCATGTTCACGCGCGATGTCGACGAACGACTGTGGGAAATACCAGCTCTCGAACACCGACGCGCCCAGCTCGCGGTGGTCTACGCCGAATGCCTCTTTCTCGAGCCCGAGAAGACCCGGTTTGTTGGGTGATGAAGCGGGGGTTTCGGTGGTCGCCTCGACCTGCGCGGTCGACCTCGTGAGAATCTCGTCGTAGCGCTCTGAGTCGGTGTTGTAGAAGGCAACCTGCCCGATGTTGTGGAGGAGCGCTCCGGTGAATGCCTCTTCTGAGTCCTCTTTCATTCCAAATCGCAAACAGAGGTGGCGGGATATGAACGCCGAGTGCACGGAGTGGCTCCAAAATCTGCGGTAGAAGGAGGTGCGGTGAACGTTGGTGAGGAGGTTGGACGCTGTGACCAGAAGCACGAGGCTCCTGAGGTTCTTGAACCCGAGCAGGGTAATCGCGGTTTGGATGTTCGTAATTTCGCGCTGGCGTGCATACATTGCCGAATTGGCAATCTTGAGGATCTTCGCGCTCAGTCCCGGGTCGACCTTGATCACGTTCTCGAGCTCTTTGAAGGAGACTTCGATCCTGTCGTCGGCCATAGACATGACCTTCATCGCCACGTCCGGCATGACCGGGACATTCTTGAGATACTTCTGAAACCTCTGATCGATATCCCCCACCACTGTTCCCCTATTCTATGAGTGATGTATCGTCACCTTCGTATATAGTCATAATCTCGGCATTTTCCGTCTCCGAATCAAATGGGTCATCGTTGCTACGAAGCCGCTCGTATGATACGATGCCCGCGAGAGGGACGCCTGTAGCGGGAAGTCGGGCACAATGCGAAGATCGATGTATAGACACGGATTGCGTGCTGTGAAGTCGCTCGACCTCGTGGCGATGGCGATAGCTTTAGCCCTATTTGGTGCGTCGATCGGGTTCACTGTCGACCGGTCCAACGGGCCACCGGTGGTGGAGATACAGGGCGCTCACGAGCAGTGGGTGTACCCACTCGATACGAAGCGAACGATAGCAGTTCCCGGTCCTCTGGGGGTGACTCACGTGGTCCTGGACGGACGGGGGGCCTACATCCACGATTCGCCCTGCAAGAACAAGATCGGCATCAACATGGGGCACATTTCCACTCCCGGGTCGTGGGTGGCCTGTCTTCCGAATCGCGTATTCGTTCGTATCGAGAGCAGGGCAAAGAAAGAGGTCGATATCGTTGCCTACTGACAAACGAGAGCTCGCGGCCCTGCTCGGCGGCCTGTGTCTATTCTTTTCCACGATTGAATATCTCATCCCGAAACCTGTTCCCTATATTCGCCTCGGGCTCGCCAATATTCCGATTCTGCTCGGCCTCGACCTTCTGCCCGTCGGATACATCTTTCTCATCACCGCGGTAAAGGTGATTGGGCAGGGTCTGCTCAACGGGACCTTTGCCTCGTACGTCTTCCTGTTTTCTTTGAGCGGCTCGATCGCGAGCACGTGCGTGATGATTCTCGCTCATCGAATCGGCAGGAACGCAATATCGCTGCTCGGTGTCAGTATCCTCGGCGCTCTCGCCAGCAATGCTGTCCAGATTCTGCTTTCTATTCAGTTCATCTTCGGTTCGAACGCGCGCATCATCGCGCCCGTCTTCTTGGGATTCGGTACGGCGAGCGGAATTGCGATGGGCATCTTTGCGCTCGTCTTCGTGCGCAGATCCAAATGGTATCAGGCCATCCATGCGAAGTTCTCGAATCGACCGGTTTGAGCCTCTCTTGAGCCCCGGGGTTCGCTTCGTTTGGGGAACCTCGCTCCTCGTGCTGTTTCTCTTGCAACAGAATCCGATCCTGAAGCTCGCTCTGGTTTGTTTGTTTGCAGTCATGGCAACCGTCGCCGGGAAGCGCATTCGATACGGCTACTTCGCGACTCTTCTCATCTCGATCACGATATTCAATCTGCTCACCCCCTACGGACAGGTGCTTCTCACAATCGGCCCGCTCCGAATCACCACGGGTGCGCTTGTCGCCGGAGCAACGAAAGGGCTGACCATCGTTGGGCTGATATTCGCCTCGTTGTTCACTGTGTCGCGTTACCTTGTTCTGCCTGGAAGCTTCGGGCTTTTTCTCGCACGCAGCTTCTTCTATTTCGAGCGCCTCTACAGCGAGAAGAAACAGATTCGGCGTGACCACGTTATCCAAGACATCGATGCAATCATGGAACGCGTTTCGAATCTCGAGGAGGGCGAGACGGCACCGAGGGGCCATAGCCCGACGACAGGGAAGGGCATACTCATTGCAGTGATCCTGCTGCTGGTGGTCGCCGGGACCATCGCCATGCCGACGGGATTTCTACCGCACTTGAGCTAGGGCCGTTACCGCCCAGCGCCCGAAACCAGAGACTGAACCCGCCGACGCAGGATGTCAAGATCTACCGGTTTCTCTATCAATTCCTGTACCGGGAACCAATCGTTGCCCATGTCATCGGGCGAAAGATCTCCGGGAAACTCCTGGTTGATCGCCGTGAGGAGAATGATCGGGATACCTCTGAGCTCGCTTGTGGCGCGGATCTCTCGTGCAAGGTCGAATCCGGCCGCGGGGTTTTCCGGAAACATCACGTCGACTATGAAGAGGTCGGGCCGTTCTACGAGTGCCTCCCGAACAGTTCCCTCGGTGGTATCTCGCGTTACGACCGTGAGGTTTGGCTCGGAGAGCGCGTCTTCGAGGGTCTCGAGGAGCTCAGTGTCGTCGTCAACGATCATGATCTTTGGCATTGTCAATCTCCTTTGGAATGATTACTTCGAAGGTGGTGCCTCTCCCGACGGCACTCGTCACCACTATTTTCAGGGAGTTGCGCAGCGCGATTTCCCTGACGATTGCCAGCCCGAGGCCGGTGGAGATGCGGTTCATCCTCACGGCCTCCTTCGCGCGAAAGTATTCATCGAAGATGTGAGGGAGGGCGTCGTCACGTATTCCGATGCCATGATCCGCGATCGCGAGCCTCACCTCCCCGGGGAGGTCGCGCACCGATATTTCGATGTGACCACCTTCGTGCGAGTAAGCGACGGCATTGGAGACGAGATTCGTGAGAAGTACGGCAAGCTGGCGTCTTCGGCAGCGGAGCGCGATTCGGACCGTATCGAGCTCGATCGAGACGCGCCTCTCGGCAGCGCGTGCGCGTACCTCGTCGACGACCTGAGAGACGATCTCGGAAACGTCACTCCGTTCCGGGGGCTCGGGATCGTGGCGGGCGCGAGAGCGAAGCTCGTTGTAGAGCAAGATCGAATCGATGCGGGCCCTGAGCGTTCCCGCCTGAGAACGAATCCGCTGCACGGCCCGTGCCGCACTTCCTTGAATCTCACTCCCGAGCTCTTCTGTAAGGAGTTGGATGTTGCTCTCGATTCCGAAGAACGGAGTCTTGAGATCGTGGGTGGTTTGAATCATGATTCGATTCTTGTCCTCGTCGGCCGCAACGAGTCGCTGGTTCGCCTCGTTTACCTGTCGCTCGCGAGCGCGAAGCGATTGTGACAGTGTCGAAATGAAATACCAGATGACGAACCAGAGAAAGACCGCCGAAACCGCGAAGAGCGCGCTCAGCGTCGAGCTTTCCCGCACCGGTGCGAGACGAAAGGCGATGACCGCATGATGGGGCCATACACCGGTCGTTTCAAGGGCGACCGTGCCTAGATAAAGGGCTGCGGCGAGGCAGGCAACACCGAGGCTGCCCGCCGGTGAAAGTGCGATACAGGAGAGCGTGATGTGGAGCAGGTAGAAGAAGGCGATGAAGGTGTCAACCGAGCCGACGATATGGACCAGATAGGTGACGGAGACGAGATCGACGAGTATCTGACCCCAAAGAAGTGCCTTCGCGGCGCTCGGGGAAAGACCGTTCCCGGTTCGGGTCACCGCGAGCCTGAACGGCACGTTGGCCGTCGCAAGAAATGCCGCGAGGAGCCACATCGGACGAGTAATCGGGAGGATGCCGATTCGATTTCCGACTCCAAAGGAAGGCAGGAAGATCAGTCCCACGAGCGAAAAGACCGCTGCGGCGATCCAGCGTACCTTCGTGTACCACTGCACGCTCCGGATGAGCTCTGCGTTGCCGAGCCCGCCGGGCGGCCGAAGCGGGCTCGGGGGTTTGCCCTCCAAGACGTAGGTTGCCACGAGCAGCTCCCGGCGCTCTAGAAATAGTTCATCGCGATCATCTTCTTGAGCATCACGATATCCTTCTCTTCCAGGCTGACGAGACCTTCTACAAAACGAGTCGTCTCCTCTCCAACGGGTTGACCGAGGATCGCCTTGTAGAGCGCCACCAGCCGGGCATCGTGGTCGACGGCCGCGGAGAGCAGTTCGTGACCGCGGATCTCGGCGATTGGTTTGTCCGAGATCTGGAACTCGGCGGCGGGATCGAACGGGATGTCGACCTTCAAACGAACCTCTCGGATGCGGTTGAGCTGCCCCGGGTCGAGGCTCTCTATCGCACGCTCCAAACGGTCGCGGTGTCTGCTCAGATAGTAGGTTAGAAGCTTGACGCCGTTGTCCTCGGTCTCGTCCCTGAGCTTCGCATAGAACTGCTCGAGTCGATGCTCGAACTTCCGCGCACGTCCGAGGAGCTCGTTAATGGTAACGCTCGCCATCCTCCTTTTCCCCCTTTAGAACTTGTCGTAGAAGATGTCATCGGGGTTCATTCCCTTCTCCCCGAGAATTTGCATTACGGCGCTGATCATTGGCGGCGGACCGCACAGAAAGGCCTGGCGCCGACTCGTCTGCTCGAGATATTTGTCGACCGATAGATGGACAAAACCTGTCTCGCCGTCCCAGTGCTCTTCGGGACCCAAGGGATCGGAGAGCGCGTAGACAACCTCAAGGTTGGGATGTTGTTCCTTGAGCTCCTTGAACATGTCCAGATAGAATATATCCTTCGTGGTGCGTGCGCCGAAAAAGAGCTTGACCTTTCTACCCGGCCAGCGATTTTCGGCGGTCAGTACGATATTCTTGAGCGGGGCCATGCCGCAGCCGCCTCCCACGAGAACGATTTCCCGGTCCGGATCGTCGTTCAGGCGGAACTCGCCGTAGGGGCCGGTGAACAGGACCTCGTCTCCGACGGCGAGATTGTGAACATAGGTCGAAGCGATTCCGTCGGGAACGAGCCGGACGACGAGCTGTACCTTGGTATCGTCGTAAACCGGTGAGGAGATCGAATATGCTCTGTGAATGAAGCCTCCGGCGGGGTCCGGTGCTTGCAGTTGGACGTACTGGCCCGGGTGGTGGCTGATGTGTTCAGGTTCGATCAGCTCGAGGTTGATCTCCTTGATGTCATAGGTGAGCTGTCGTATCTCCGACACCCGAGCGCGGTACTCTTTGACGGCAAGAAGATCTTCAGGGATTTGGATCTGGATGTCCTGCTTGATCTTGACCTGGCAGGAAAGACGGACGCCTGAGCGCTGTTCGGCGCGCGAGAGGAAGGGGAGCTCAGTCGGGAGGACAGGTCCGCCGCCCTCCGGGACGACGACCTTGCAAAATCCGCACGAGCCCTTTCCGCCGCAGGCGGACGGTACGAAGATTTTGTGATCGTAGAGTGCGCTCAAGAGAGTAGTCCCACCGTCCTGCTCGAAGATGGTGGAGCCTTCGTTGATAGAAACATTCGAAACCCCATAATTGACGAGGTATCTCTCGGCGATGAGAAGAAAGACCGCAAGAGCAATGAAGACAGCGGTGGTGACCCCTACGGCAAGTATTGCGGGCAACATCGGGCGCTCTCCTTTCTATCCGGTGCTCAGCATTCCGGTGAATCCCATGAAGGTCATGGCGATTACGCCGGCCATGAGCATCACGATTCCGGTCCTTCTGAGTGCGCGGGGCACATTCGAATAGCCCATCTTCTCGCGCAGCCCTGCCATCAGCGCGATCGCGAGGAACCATCCGAGGCCCGCCCCGAGACCGTAGAAGACCGTCTGGGTGAGGTTGTAGTTGCGGATTACCATAAACAGCGACGCCCCGAGAATTGCACAGTTGACCGTTATCAGTGGAAGGAAGATTCCTAACGCATAGTAGAGTGAGGGGCTGAACCGTTCCACGAACATTTCGAGGAACTGCACGAAGGCCGCGATGACGGCGATGAAGATGATGAACGATACGAAGTCGAGTCCGAGTGGGACGAGGATGTAGTGATAGATTAGAAAGTTGATGACTGTAGTGCAGAACATCACGAAGGTAACGGCCGTCCCGAGTCCAATTGCCGTGGGTATGCGGTTCGAGACGACCAGGAACGAGCACATGCCAAGAAAGCTTGCGAAGAGGATGTTGTTCGTGAAGATGGAGCCGAGAAATACGACCCAGACCGGCGTAAGGTTCATTTCCTTTCTCCTCCTTCTTCGGATTGGCTCGACGGGCTTATCGTCTCGAGTATCCAGATCAAGAACCCCCCGGTGAAAAATGCCCCAGGAGCCAGCAGGAAGATCAGGTTCTTGGTGTACCAGGCCGCGGGAAGGATCGTAAATCCGAGGATGCTTCCTGAGCCGACGAGCTCGCGTACGATGCTGATGAAGATCAGAATGATGGCATAGCCAATTCCGTTCGCAATTCCATCGAGCAGCGAAGGAAGGGGTGGGTTCTGCATTGCATAGGCTTCCGCCCTCCCCATGACGATGCAGTTCGTGATGATGAGGGCAACGTAGGGCCCGAGCTGCTTCGACATCGACCAGTAGAAACCTCGGAAAAACTGGTCGATCATGATCACGAAGGTTGCGATGATTGCCACCTGGGCGATCATACGAATTCGCCGGGGGATTGAATTGCGCAGTGCGGAAATGAAGAGGTTCGACATCGCAGTGACGAAGGTGAGCGCCGCTCCCATGACGAGCGCGTTCGCGACTCGGTTCGTGACCGCGAGAAAGATGCAGATACCCAGTACCTGTTTCGTAACCGGATTGGCTTTGTATACTCCCTCGAGCAGGATCTCGCCTGCCTTGCCTCCGAAGGGTTGAAAGCGGCGGCGCGCAACCGGTGCTGTCGTGACGCTATCTGCCATTGTTGGCCTTCTCCTTGTAGATGTCTCGCGCGATGTTGGTCATCATTGTCTCGACGCGGCTCGAGGTCATTGTCGCCCCGGTTATTCCATCCACCGCGTTTGGTCCCGCCTTGGTTTCCGGCTTCAGAACCGTAAAACCCGGCTCGCCGGAAGCGGAGACGATAGTCTTCCCGTTGAATTGCTTCTGGAACCACTCCGACGAAATCTCGCCGCCGAGTCCCGGGGTTTCCTCCTGTTTGTAGAATCGAACCCCGCGGATCGTTTTCATGTCGGGTTCGAGCGCCAGAACCGCGCTGACCGGTCCCCAGAGCCCGGCCCCGGTAAACGGAATGGCGTAGGCGACTACATTCCCACCGCCCTGTGCGGGGGCATATTCGTAGACAGTGAGATCGCCGGCGCGCTTCTGTTTGATATCGCGATCGAAGATCTTGACCAGCTCCTGTTGACTCGCGTCTGACGGCAACGGGACGTTGAGAGCGGCCAGGATGTTGCGGACCTCTTCCGCCCGTTCATTCGCCTTGCGGTAGGAGGCGGTTGCGAAGTTGACCCCGGCGAGCAGAGCGGAGCAGACGAGGCCAAGGATCACGGTGAAGACGATGATGCGTGCACTATTGCTCACGTGCGAACCTCCTCATCTGCGATCGAATGATGACCTCGTCTATTAGTGGGGCGCAGATATTGCCGAAGAGGATGGCGAACATCATGCCTTCGACGAAACCGGAGAATGATCGAATGAGAATCGTGACGGCGCCGATGATGATTCCGTATACGTAGCGCCCTCTCTGCGTCACCGGACCCGTAACGGGATCGGTTGCCATGAAGAAGGCACCGAAAAGGATGCCACCGGAGAGTAGGTTGAACCAGACCGGCCCAACGGTTTGAGGGGCAGCCAGATGTAGAATCGCGGAGAGCGCGGTGAAGGTAACGAGAAGTGAGACGACGGTGCGCCAGTTGGCGATACCGACACCGACGAGAAACAGTCCGCCGATGATGATGGCAAGCGCCGAGGTTTCTCCTGCGC
>Ga0315535_1002925_pt1 | contig 10644 bp, 3 predicted proteins | sample SalMarSW160220MG_2_FD_203092 | JGI IMG/M metagenome (GOLD analysis project Ga0315535, IMG submission 203092) | Salt marsh sediment microbial communities from the Plum Island Ecosystem LTER, Massachusetts, United States - Salt Marsh Sediment SW1602-20 ...
GGAGATGGTCAGGGTACCTGCGGCGGAATTATCGACCGGTTTGGTATACCAGTCCGTGAAGGTCAGGGTAACAGTCTGTGCACTGATCCCAAAGGCACTGTCACCAACCAGCGGCACAACCGGGAAATTCGCGGAAGCGGTTGCCGTATGCGTAATCGTCGTAACACTGGCAACACACTGGGTATCCGCCAGATTATAAGGGTCACACAAATTTTTACCGTTATCATTCAAAGTTGCGAGGCTAACTTTGCTTGCCCCACCCGGATCCTTGAGTGCGGCAGCATAACTTAGAGATGCAGATAATGTCGCAGCGTTGATGCTCAACCCGGCATAACCAAGGCTCATGGTCGCATTGAAGGAGGAAACGGTATCCAGAGCAACTGTGAGCGAACCGCTGACGCTGGAATTGTTCACGAAGGCATTGTCAGAATGCGTGCGCCCGAACAACCCTACCGACAACCCCAATTTCGAAAGATTGGCATCCCCGGTTACGATCTTAATCACCTTGATCGTTGGATCCTTGCCAGCCAGGAAAATGCGGTCGCCATAACAATAGCGCGTGTAGAGCTTATTGCCAGTCCCATCGGGTAAGCCCGTGATCGGATCATTACGATAAACAGGGCCATATCCGCTGGGGCAGACACCGCTTCCAACCGGAGTGCGCAGGTCAAAAATGTTCTGCGCTTCAACCAGACTGCTCAGCCCGGCACTGGACAACCCCGCATTGACCGCCAGGACAAAGTCATCGATGGTTGCATTGGCGGGGACATTGACCGTAACCAGATACGGGGTATTGTCAAAGGCTAATTCGAATGTGGCTGCGAAAGCCGATGTCGGCGTAACCCCACCATATAAAGGAAGAGGCGTTGCCGTGGGCATCGAGGCGCTGGTCTTATCGTCGGAATAACCAAGCAGGTCCAGGTTGGTTCCGCTGGTTATCTTGAGGGAACGGATATTGGGATTGACCGCCCGCAAAGCGATCATATTGGAACCGGACAATACAACTGCCTGAACATTGTATGTAGCAATCCCGGTCACTCCATCCACGGAGGCCAATCCGGAAATTGTGGTTAATACGTTATTGATGTCATCAACCAAGTCACTCAGGCTCGAATTCCCGGATGTAGCCGGAATTGAAATCGAATAATTATTTACACTGCCAGTATCCACCCGCAAGTTGATCGTGACGGGGCTCGCCAAGTTGCCGGTTGTATCAGGCACATCCAGGCCGGACACGTCACAACGCGCTTGTTGATTGCAATAAACACTGGTCTTATATCTCGACAAGCCGATCTGTGCCAGGTTGAATCCGTTCGTGATAATCAAACCCTTGATGTCCGGATCCAGGGGCACGATCTCATACATGAAATCCGACCCGGGGATGGTGACAGCTTCAACATCTGTAATTCCGCTCCCAGAGAGGGCGGTGTTGATATCAGAAACCAGATCAGCAATAGTCGTATTGGTCGATGTATTTGCTACGGATACGGTAATGATCGAGGAATAGGAATAGGTTGGTGAGGGGTCATTACTCAGGGTCCAGCCGAGAACAAATTTTACATCGTCTGCCAAACGACCAATGATATCCGTATGAATAACATCTGAGGCATCAATATAATAAGGGAGGGCTGTCGAAACAATGGTCGGCGTGGTCGAAACTTCCGGCTTGATTATCGGCGCTTGATTGGCCGTCAAGTCAAGCCCGAAGTGGATAGTATACGTCAGGGTAGTATCGATTTTTACATTGATTGAGGTGGTCGCCGCCAGGCCGCTGAAAGGCGCGATCGAATAATTGAGATTCAGGGGTGCCGTCGGAAGAGGGATACCAGAAGATAATGTAAAGATAATATCGTAAGTTAGTTCATGTGAGCTTGAATTATAGGAGTAAGGTGCCGAACCAGTTAATCCAAGTGCAAGATTAATAGCTGTAGCAAAAGTGACCGCATCACTGAAATTGACCTTGTAGGATGTTTGCAAGGCATCCGTGAACAATTTGAATCCACTGGCGAAGTCCATGAAAGAACTTAATAATGCAGCCTGCGCAAATGGGATGGGCACCTGTAAGGTGGCCGAGTCCAGGTTGCCAAACCAGGATCCCAGACTGACCAGCAATGCATAAACCCGATTGGCTGTGATGTTCCCAAAATAGGCCAGGTCACTAAAACCGGTCATGGTCAGGGTTGGATCATAAGGGTCGAGGCTTAGAGTGTCTGTAAATGATACGCTCGGACTGGAGACGCTCAAACCGGGCACACTTCCTACCAAGGCCAGTGGGATATTTACATGAAGCCCTGCGCCGAGTTGTGTCAGCGTGAAGCCGCTCAGATTGGATGACACATTCGTAAGATTCACGAGCGCCAAATCCGAGGTTGGCACACCAACTCGTATTTGCTGGGCAAATGTAAATGAAGTAGTGGAGGTTGAGAAGGTAACAAACCCATAAAGTACTTTAGCACTGATGGAGGAAGCGCTTGCGGAAGCGCCGAACTGCCAGCCAGTTGGGTTCGTGGCGTCGGTAGTAATAAAACGAATCACCGCGACCGGGGTACCGCCAGTGGTCAGGTTATCCACGATGGCATAAAAGTTCATGTCCATTGTGGCGGTCAGCGTAACATCCGTGCGCGCTTGTTTGGTATTATCGGACGAGTCCAGGAAACCAAAACCTTCCTGGATTAACGCGGGCATATCGTTCAGGTCAAGATGGGTATGGTAATCACCTGCAGGCAGGCCGGCTGGGTCGCGAACAAAGGACTGCTGGCGCGTGGCAGAATACTTCATGCCCGCGTGCAGTTGGTCATGGCAATATACGCCGCAGTCACCCAGTATTTCAAGATGGATATCTATCAATGAAATAGTAACTGTTAGGTGAGTCCCATCTGCCAGAAGGGTTTTTGTATCCCCGGTTATTGCGGCCAACGCATTTTCGAGTCCGTTGGTTGTGGAGTTTGAACCCAAAAATGAATTAACCTGATTATACAAATATTCAGTAAGCGCCTGTTTGGGGTCGAAAATGCCACCAATCGTATCCCGAAGCAGTCCACCTTCCTGACTTCCCAGCGTTCCGATTCCCGGAATTCCGACTGCCAGCAAACCAAAGCTTGCCAAGCTGTTGGCCACAGTGGCATCTCCCGCAAAATTTGCGAGTGCTTGCAAGATGCCTGACAACAAATTGCCATGCCCATTAAGGGAGAAGTAGCCGTTGACAGCCTTGATCCATTCAACATGCTCAAAGCCTAATGTATTTCCGTCGAAGGTAAAGGTTGTCGGTGTGGTTGAATTACCGGTTGCGTAGGTTATATCATTGTTATTCAAATCCAGATCGACTTTATCGGCCAACCTATAATCCGGATTTGTGTAAGTCCCACTCCAGAAATTTTCGACCACGTAGCTGCCAGAAACGTTGACCTGGTTCGAGCCCGAAAATTCAGAGATGGTGGTATTGCTATTGTTAATCACAAAATGGAGACGTGTGGTGACCGCGCTGAAGTCCAGCGTATCGAGGCCTTCGCCGCTATTTTCCGTGACCGTATCCACTCCCCAGCCATTCGCAAAGACATAGGTATCATCGCCGAGCCCGCCGATGAGGCTGTCATTTCCCGCGCCGCCTGTTATGATATCTGCACCAGCATTGCCGGTAATGACGTTGACGCCGCTGTTCCCGGTCAAGGTATCATCCCCAGCGCCGCCTGTCAAATTCTCAATACTGGTCACTGTACCAGAAACACCGGTTGCCGGTCCACCTGACAAATCGGCTGTCACCGGGTTGGACGCGCTCCAGCCAGAATAGTCCAGCAGATCGGTGCTGCCGTTACCCGTGATGTTGCTAACCCCGGTGCTTACGGCATTATTGAAAACAAAGATATCGCCAGCGGTGCCACCGACCAGGTTTTCCATGTTGGTGAATGTAAGCCTGAGCGTAGCGCCTTCTTTAAGTGTGCCGGCATTGGCCCCGGTAATTATAAATGTAGTGGCAACGTTGGCGCTGTTTAGCGTATCGCTGCCGTTCCCGCCATTCAATGTCCCGGACAGACTTGCACCAGCTGACTGATTGAAAATATCATTAGTGGTACCGCCGGTGATATTTTCGATTGAAGTGAAACTGATTCCAAGCGCGTTTCCGCTGTTGGTTCCGGTTACATTAAATGTGGTAGGGCTATTGGGACCAGTGACCAGATCGGATGTCGAACTGCCACCAGTGATATTTTCAATCGAAGTGAAATTGATACCTAGGACATTCCCGCTGTTGGTCCCGGTCACATTAAATGTAGTGGGGCTATTGGGACCAGCGATAGTATCGGATCCAGTCCCGCCATTAATATTTTCAATCGAAGTGAAGCTGATGCCAAGTACATTCCCGCTGTTGGTCCCGGTTATATTATATGAAGAAGCACTATTGGGACCAATGAGCGTGTCAGTACCAGTCCCACCATTCAAATCAGTTGTTTCAATGCCGCTGAAGTTTACTGTTTCATTAATAAGGTTTATTGAGGAGCTGGTGATTTGAAAGCTATCATTACCAGTGGTACCGCTGACGGCCAAGATATCACCAACACCTCCACCTGTGTCGGTAACATTGACTGTCTTGTTGCCAGCATTGCCACTTAAGTTGACAGTGACGTCATCACTACCAGTTTTCCCATCTATAGTGACTGCTGCCGCACTTGTACCAGCCAGGGTGACTTCGATTGTATCGTTGCTCGAGGTTCCATTGATGATCACAGTCGAGCCGTCCACCGTGACAATCCCGCTGGCCCCAAAAATAATATTATTGAACGTGATCGGTCCGGATGAATTGGTGATATTAATCGGCGCATTCAGGGTCGTGGTCGTGCCTTGACTGTTCGAGCCAAAATTCCAACCACCGCTGAAAGTCAGGGCAGTGGATTGGCCGTTGAGGTTGATCGTCTCAGTGAAGGTTGCGCCTTCTTCTAAATAGATCGTGCCCGGTGAAGTCGCATCCCCAATGGCGTCTGCAATTGCAGTAGGTCCTGTATACTGGGTCGTTGTGCAACCCACACTACCTGGCGTAGTTACATTGGGACAAAATTGCGGATCAGGGAGAGTTGCATCTTCAACGGGTTGTTGATCATCAACCGGAGCACTTGCTGCAGGATCAATGGGCTGCCCGGCATCCATCAAAGAGCTGTCCGTGGGCTGGCCATCTAAAGCGGGCTCAAGCCCGGACGAGTCAGCGCCGTCCACTGCTTCTGTGGAAGCAGATAGATCGGCGCTGTTGGAATTATCAGTGGGAATTACATCAGTTGCTGTATCCGCGGGAGGCGAGGTGTCCGTACTCTGCAAAACATCCGTTGCGTTATCGGTCGTATTATCATCTTGTGTGAGATCAGTGGTTAGAGCGGCATCAGCAGGTGCAATGGCGCTTGGAGCGCTTTCACTTCCATCCGTCGATTCTGTAACTGTCGGGTCAGCAGAAGCTGTCGTCGAATTTGTAACCGCCGGGTCGGTAGAAGATGTCGCTGGACCTGGCATCGGAGTTACTTCTGGATTTGTGACGACAGCCACCGGTGTCTCAGTCGGGGTTGAAGCCGGATCCGGTCCATCGGCGTATACAGTGCCAGCCAGCGGTCCCATTACGAAATAAAATAAACCCGCCAACACGAACAGCTTAACAAGCGAAAACCAATCAAGCTTCTGATTGGTTCTGTGAGTGGCTGTCACTGGCGTTGCGGGCGGGTATGAAACCATCAATTCTTTCTGTTTGGTATTGTTCAGTTGTGAGTGTAGTAAATAATCCGATACGCGAACTAGCGGGATAATACCATACTTCTGCAAAGCTGACAACTAATGTCTAATTAATATTTTTTATCATACTATTTACCAAGTAATTTTACAAGCTCTTTTTTTGATGCTGTAACAAGTTGGGGGTCAGCGTTCAATTCAACACAATTCTCGAAAGCTGTAATAGCACCATTGATATCACCCTGCAACTTGTAGGCCAGACCCAGGTAGTAATAAGCACTCGCATCTTTCGGATCGATGTCCAGCGCATGCTTGAGGTCTGCAATCGCCTGTTCATAATCTTTGTCCTGAATATGGACAATCGCACGTACACGAAGTGCGAGGGCATAATCCGGATTTATCTCCAGAGCTTTGTTGAAATCAGCCAGCGCCTTTCCATACTCTTGCCAGTTGTAATAGCCAACACCCCGGTTGTAATAGCCATCCGGGTTATCGGGTTGGAGCGTAATGATTTGATTGAAGTCTTTTATGGCTGCCTCATATCGCTTGAGAGATAAATTGATCTGACCACGGCTGAGATAAGCCTTGATATAGCTGGGGTCAATCTGCAATGCCTTTGCGAGATCAGCGAGCGCTGCTTGATAATTTCCCTTTGCCGCATAGACATTCGCCCGGTTGTTGTAGAAAGCAGCCTCAGTCGAGGAAAGCGCTATCGCCTGAGTATAGTCTTGAAGCGCCGTATCCAATTCGCCTATTCGAGAATGGATAATGCCTAGATTGTAATAAGCCTGGGAATTATCCGGCCTAATTTGTATGGCGCGCTCCAGATCCTGAAGAGCTTTATCTGTCTGATTCAGATTTGCCAGTGTCATCGCCCGGTAGAGATACCCATCGGCTGATTGTGGATTGCGCTGCACAAATTGATCAAAATCAAGCAAGGCCTCACGAAACTGTTTTTGGTTAAAGTTTGCTACTCCCCGTTGCAGGTAAGCCTCAGAAAGATCGGGGTTGAGGCTGAGCGCCAATGAAAAATCCGCCAGGCCATCCTGGTCATTTCCAAGCAGGAGTTGCAATCGCCCGCGATTGACATAGGCCAGCGCATAATTAGGATCGAGTTGCAAGGCACGATTATAGTCGACCATTGCATCATCTTTTCGGTCCAATCTTACGTACAAATTTCCACGATTGTTATATGCAGGGGCTGAGGTGGGAGCCAGTTGAATAACCTGATCGTAATCTGCCAGAGCTGCTTGTACATTCCCAACCGAATCATTAAGCACAGCCCGGTTGTAGTAAGCATCTGCATTGGAAGGCTGAATCTGGATTACCTGGTTCAGATCATCAACCGCAGCAGTGACGTTTCCTAATGCGTTATAAGCTGCGGCGCGCGCAAAGTAGGCTTTGATCTGCGTCGGTTCGAGCGCAATCGCTTGATTTAAATCCTCCAGTGCAAGCTCGTATTCATTCAAACCCAAGCGTGCCGCACCGCGCCCATAATAAATATGTCCGGACAGGGCCGGGTTGGTGTTTTTAGTTAATGCAGATGAGTAGATGGATTCGGCCAGAGCATAATCCCCTTGATTAAGAGCCGTTTCTCCTTGCGAGACCAACACCAAGAGTGGATCGGGGGATGGGGTCGGAGTCGAGGAAACCCCACCAGCACTTTGCGGTGAGTCACAGGCCGATAGTATCGAGGCGGATAAAAACACCACGAAGACAATTCGAAAAAATAATCTCATAGAAACTATTCTAATCTACAAGCCAATATAAAAACAAGTCGACGACGGATAAGTATCGAAGCTTTTATTAGGGGACTTCAGCCGGCAAATTTTCCAATCAAACAGCATCGTTGAAAGCCCTCTTCCAAAGCCGGAATATTTAATTCTTAAAATATCCTGAGAATGATTGACTTAGAATACAAAACTGACTACACTATGAAAGCGCTTTCAAAAAAAATTACATACGATGCAAATATCCAAGCGCTCCCCTACTATTGCAGATGTAGCCCGGCAGGCAGGTGTCTCTATCGCCACTGTCAGCCGCGTGCTGAATTCCAGTACACCGGTCCACCCAGATACAGCTCGCCGGGTCCTGGGTGCTATCAAAGAACTCAATTACGTCCCGAGTTCTGCAGCACGCATGCTGGCAAGCCGCAAGACACAAACGATAGGATTGTTGCTTCCGGAAATCAGTGGAACTTTTTTTCAACCGATGCTCAAAGGAATAGAAGCCGGCGTGCGCGAAGCAGGTTTTGACCTGCTGATTTTCACGACCCAGAATCATCCTAATCAACATCATCCACGCCCGTTAGGAGAACAGAACACAGACGGGTTGATCGTCTTCACCGGCAGCCTGGAGGATGAAGAACTTCATCGAATGCGCCAACTCAATTTCCCGATTGTCTTGCTGCACCAGTCCTCCCCAGACGGCATGCAAATCCCTGTGATTACCATCGAAAATAAATCCGGCGCGCAGAACCTTGTAGAACACTTGATTGAAGTTCACAACTGCCACCGGATTGCTTTTTTACAGGGGCCGGAGGGTCATGAAGATTCCGAATGGCGCGAACGCGGCTATCGCGATGCGTTGGGTGCCCACGGCCTACCCTTTGATTCCAGCCTGGTCGCCAGTGGCGGATTTGACGAAAACGAAGCCCGTGTTGCAGTCGAAAACTGGTTGATCGAAGGCGTTGCCATTGATGCCATTTTCTGCGGCGATGATGATGCTGCCATCGGCGTACTGACAGCTTTACAGCACGCTGGGAAAAAGGTGCCCAGGGATATCGCCGTGGTGGGTTTCGATGATGTCCCGGTTGCGCGCTTCCTATCCCCGCCGCTGACCACCGTCCAGGCACCGATCGAGGAGATCGGGCACACAGCAGTTTTGCAGTTGGTACGTTTAATGCGCGGCGAACAAGTAGAACCGGTGGTATTGCTACCGGTCGAGTTGGTGATCCGTCGATCGTGTGGATGCGACTGATCCACATAAGTTAATCATTAGGAGGAGGTGGACCAATCAAAAATATTCCAAATATTGCCCCAATTTAATTTCCTCACCAACCAAGAAGGAGAATGAGATGAAGTCCAAATTACTGGCATTGTTTTCACTGGTCATTGTGGCGTCCATGCTCTTAGCCGCCTGTGGTGGTGGAAACAAGGCTGCAGATCAACAAGTACTGCGCGTCTGGATCCAATGGGGCGACAACCCGCAGCAGATCCAGACCCTGTTCGACAAATACACCGCCGAGACCGGCATCAAAGTGGAAGTGACCGCGCCGCTTGAAGAAGACAAAATTCTCCCAGCGCTGACCGGTTCCAATCCACCCGACGTGCTGGTGCTTTCCGGCGGCGACCTGGTTAAATCGTATGCTAAAGAAGGATTGGTGACGGAACTTTCCGACATCATCAAGACCGGCGGCATTGACTTGACTGATTTCTTCGAAGCTCCACTCGACCAATGCAAATACGGCGACCAGATCCTGTGCTTACCCTGGGGGACGGACATGTACGCCCTGTTCTGGAACAAGGATATGTTCGAGGCGGCCGGGTTGGATCCTGAGACTCCACCCGCAACCATGGAACAACTGGCCGAGTTCGCCGACAAACTGACCAAGACTGACGCGGATGGCAACCTCACGCAGGTCGGCTTCCTGCCCGACCAGGGCTGGGATCACAGCGACCTGTACGTGCGCATGTTCGGCGGATTCTGGTACAGCGACGACGGTCAGCACGTGACCGCCAACAGCCAGCCCATGATCGACTCGCTCACCTGGCAGCAACAGTTCTACACCAAATATGGTGCGGACAAAGTGCTGGCTTTCTCATCCGGCTGGGCCGACCAGTACATGTCCGCCGATTACCCCTTCTACACCGGCAAGATGGCCATGTACGTGGACGGCGAATGGATGACCGGCCCGAACTTCATCAGCGCCTTTAAACCCGAGGCCAGTTACGGGGTCGCGCCCTTCCCGCCACCAGCAGATCATCCCGAACGCGCCAACACGGCTGTGGTGCAAGGCACAGTGGCCGTAATTCCTTCCGGTGCAGCGAACAAGGATGCTTCCGCCAAACTACTGGCCTGGATGATGTCGCCCGACATCGTGGCAGAAGAGTTCTGCTTCAACGCCAACTTGCCTACCAGCAAGAAAGCCGCCCAGGATCCCTGTTTCACTGCGAATCCAAAGTTCAAGGTGTTTACAGACTTGATGGCCAGCCCGAATGCGACTTACATTATCACCACCCCAATCTCACTCGAATTCAACGATGCCTACGGCCTGGTCTTTGAACAGGCAGTGCACACCGGCGCGGATCCCAAGCCGCTCCTCGATCAATTACAGACGGACTTCGAAGCGAAATTGCAGGACGCGTTAAAGTAGGACGCGATTCACGCTGAGGGCGGCATGGCTGCCGCCCTCTTTTCCTGCAAAAGGAGGATGACATGGATGAACTGCGCATAGGTCGCTGGAATTGGACCTGGCCTCCCAAATTTCCGAAATGGGGACCCCGCAAACGCACCAACTTCCGGATCGGAATGCTGTTCCTGCTTCCCTGGACGATTGGGTTTCTGGCTTTCACACTTTACCCAATGCTGGCTTCGTTCATTTACAGTTTCAGCATCTATCACCCCAGGGCGCCGCTCGAATGGATCTGGTTTCAGAATTACACCGACCTGTTCAAAGACAAACTCTTCTGGCAATCGCTATACAACACACTCTACATGGTCATCATCGGCGTACCACTGACTCTGCTGGCTTCCTTTTTCTGCGCCGTATTGTTGAACTTGAAAGTGCGCGGACAGTCCATCTACCGCGTGATCTACTTCCTGCCCAGCATCGTGCCGACCGTTGCCAGCACCATTTTGTGGCTGTGGATTCTCAATCCGCAAGTGGGCATTATGAACAACCTGCTTGGTATCGTGGGCATCAAAGGCCCTAACTGGATGACC
>Ga0315535_1002926_pt1 | contig 10640 bp, 6 predicted proteins | sample SalMarSW160220MG_2_FD_203092 | JGI IMG/M metagenome (GOLD analysis project Ga0315535, IMG submission 203092) | Salt marsh sediment microbial communities from the Plum Island Ecosystem LTER, Massachusetts, United States - Salt Marsh Sediment SW1602-20 ...
CTGTTTGTATTTTATATTCGCAGTATACACAAAATATGCTGCCTGAAGGGAGCACCTGGTTGGAAGATAATATTACTACCTGGAAAAAATTCCTTGCGAACGAAGGATTAAAATATGATGTTATAACCGATAAGGCAATTGAAATAGGTCAGCTTGATAATTATGATCTTCTGGTTCTGCCAGGATCAAAGTCATTAAGTGATAAGGAATTAATAGAAATAAAAAAATTCCTTAACAACGGCGGCAGTATTTTTGCCACAAGCGGGACAGCATCCTATTCTGATGATGGCAAATGGAGAGGATGGGAATTCTTTTCAGAAGTTTTCGGTTTGAATTTTACTAAGGAAATAAGTAATGATGAATTTACTAAGCTTCACACGCTAAGAGGGAATTTCCCGATAACAGCAAATATCCCTACAGGATATTCATTAAGAGTAGGTACTTGGGATAGGCCAATTTGTGTGGAAGTAATGGATCCCAGAACCACTCAAATTAGTTTTTGGTATAATTTTAAGAATGATAGTGGTTTAGTAAGAGAAAATATAAAGAAAAGTGCTGGTATGGTTACCGGGACTTATGGGCGTGGTAGATTTTTATGGATGGGCTTTGAATTAAATTCAGTTATAGGGGCACAAGAGGATTATATATACTTTGATAGGCTATTTGCTAATTCGATTAAATGGTTAACATATAAACCTATTGCTTTTGCAAAGGATTGGCCTGCGGGTTATGACGCAGCGGCAATGCTCGCGCCCATAGTAGATAGAGACCCAACAAATATTGAAAACTTACTTAGCGTATTAAAATCTGAAAACGTTAAGGCTACATTTTTCATTAACCCGCAACAGGCAAAATTAAATAGAAATCTAATAAAATCATTATCTCGATACGGCGAAATTGGTTCACTTGTCGATATTGGTTATTTAAATTCGGTAAATGATACAATAAATTCTCTTAATGATTACGATGCACAGGTTCAGAAGTTTAGTAATGCAAAATCTTTGCTTGAAGAGATTACCGGGAAAAAAGTTGATGGTGCAATACCATATTATGGTTTATTTGATCAGAATACTCTAAAAGCTATGACTAATGACGGATATAGCTACGTTGTTACTGATTCACTGACCGATCGATCGGTACCAAGGAAAATAACCATTGATAACAAGCAACTTGCTATAATGACCAAAACAGCACGGGATGATTATGAAGTAATCCGTGATTTTGGATTAACTGATACTGAATATCAATTTTACACTTACCAGGAAGATATTGACAGAATCCTGTTTGAAGGTGGAATGTATCTATTTAAGATGCATACTGAATATCAATGTGCGCCTGCAAATATCAATGTTGTCAAGGAAGTGATTGATGATTTAAAAAGGAAAAACTTCTGGATAACAACGGGCAATGAGATTGAAAACTGGTATGCAATGAAAAGCAGTGTTGAAATAAGGGCCGATAGAAGAGGATCAAATCGAATTGCTCTGACTATTTCAAATCCGGGCAGTTCAACGGCAAATAATCTGGTAATACAAGTCGAATTAGATGCCCCGGCCAATAGGATTACAATGGATACCGAAATTATCGGAACGAAAAAAGCAAAATTTGATTTTGATAAGAAGAATAAGATAGTATACGTTTATGTAAACGATCTGGAACCAAATGAATCCAGGACTTATTATCTGGATTTTAGTCAACCTAATTCATAAAATTAACTTTCAGATATTTGGTAAGAACTCTCTAAAGTTTAAGCATTCTCTAGTGGTGAGACAAATTTTTAGAAATAGACAAAATTACAATAATTAGTGGTAAAGCTTGGAGGAAATATATAAATCAGGCTACTTATTTGGATCATTAATACAGCATATCAACGATCCATTTCTTGTACTCGACTTCAGGGGTAAAATATTATCTTTTAACGAATCCGCTTCAGAATTATTGTCGCTCGGTGATCAAATAGGAGATATCTTCTCTTATATAGACGAAACCTCAGTTGACGAACTCAACATAGTTCTCTCAAAAAAACTAACTTCAAAGGTACCAATTTCTATTAGCATAAGATTAAAACTTCAATCAGGCTTACATAATGATGCAACAATTTTTTTGAATTCTTCCGATGAAAAGGGAGATGAGTATATATTTTGCAGAATAAAAACAGATGAAAGTATAATTGCAACTGATAGAAAAACTGGAATAAAAATTAAGGTGGATAATTTTGCAGATATAATTAATAACAAAAAGATTATATCAATAATTGAAGAAATTAAAACTCAATATCCTTTCACTTTTATAGGGAAAGAGAGAATTCAAAAACTTATTAATGGACTGGACGAAATTATTTGGTTACAGGATGTGGAGGGTAGTTATCAACTGCTAAATGATAAATTGGCTAAAAGTCTGGGTGTCTCGATTCCACAGGTTGAAGGTAAACCGCTTAGCTCATTCCTCCCGGTCCATTTGGTGGATTTTCAAAATTCATTAACTTCCTATATTAAGAGATCTTTAAATTATATCGTTATAGAAGGTATCCCCCTTAATAATTTTAGCCCTAATGCAAATTTTCAAACGATTGAAATCCCTCTTAGCGATATTGATAACAATGTTTTGGCAATAATTGGGATTACTCAGGCAATTTCAAGGCTATCTTATAAAATCACGGATTCCGATATACTAAATGCGACTGATAATTTGCTTCAATTCTGCCCAAAGCCAATTGCATTGGTGAATAAAAATGAAATTATTAAGCAAGCAACTAAAGAATTTTGTAAATTATTCGAGCAAGAATATGATGATTTAAGAGAATCTAACATAAAAAGTGTTCTGCCTGAGGATATAATTGCCAAAATTGAGCAGTTTGTTTTATCTTCATCATTTAACGGAAAATTCGAATTTTTTAGTCAAGGTAAGTTTAAAAAAAAGTATACGGATAAGATTGTTCTTTTATTAAATAAAATTTACAATGACAAACTTGAATTCCAAGGCTTTTCGATATTTGTTGAAAATTCAGAGGAAAATTTTGATCCTAAAAATTTATTCTTAAGGGAAGGAAAAATGTACGAATTACTAGTTGATAATAATCCTGAACCAATATTCATTTATGATACTGAAAACTTAAGTTTTCTGGAGGTAAATAAAGCAGCCCTGGATCTTTACGGCTATAGGAAAGATGAATTTCTACAACTAGATCTAACAGACCTTTATTCTACCGAAGATATTCAATCATTACTAGACAATTCAAAGAAAAAAAATGATAAAGAAACATTCTCAGGTCCATATAAACATAAGAGAAAAGATGGCTCCATAGTCTTTGTTGAATTAAGTAAAAGCTCTTTCAAGTTTGATAATAAGGATGCTAATTTTATTGTAATAAGAAATGTTTCGGAAAAATTGGAACTTGAGAAAAAAAATAAATCTTTTGATGCCATATTTGATAATAGCGATAATCTGATATTTGTAACAGATACTGGTGGATTTATAGCTTTTGTTAATGATACTGCCTGCAGAATTTTAGGACATTCAAAAGATGATTTTAAGGATACTTCTTTCGCTACTTATTTAATAGATGAAGAGAGGGGAAACTTTAATGCCAGCGTGTTTAAAGAGAAATCGAAAGATGTATTAACATTAAACGTTCATTTGAAAATCAAGGATGGTCATCCAATTGAATCTGAAGTCATGGCGATTCCGATACTCAACTATAAAAACGAAATTGAGTCTTTTACTTTAATTGTTAAAAAAAGAATAAAGCCTATTGTTGGAACTGGTAACGGAATAAAAGAAGTCACTATAGAGAAGCCCGAAGAAACTTCACCATCAGCTGGCACTGCTGCGAAGATTGGGCCTTCATTTTTATCAGAATTATTCCACGAAATATTAACACCATTGAACGTTATTTTGGGTTTCGTTCGTGAATTTACTGACAGTATAAATAATTTAACACCTGAGCAAAAAGAAACCGCAGAAATAATAAATCAAAACAGAGAAAAATTGCTTAAAACAATGAACTCCGTTGTTGAATATTCAAATATCCAAAAAAATAATGTTGATTTTGATATTTCCGAAGTTACTATAACAGAAATTATTGATACACTTCAAAATAATATTAAAGAGCTTACGAGTCCTAAAGATATTGAATTTGCATATGGTAAAATATCCTCATCGCTTAAATTCAGAACTGATAAAGAAAAATTTCAAAATTTATTAAATACATTAGTAAAGCTAGTTTCCGGGATTACAAGAGAAAAGAAAATATATTTATCTGCATATCCTGAATCTGAAGATAGAGTTATTATCTCGATAAAGGATAATTACACTCATCCGACTAAGAATTTACTAGAATTTTATAAAGATATCTTCATTAAGGGGAAATATGATATCAAGGAATATGGCCTTTCTAAGTTGCGACTAAGAATTGCGGCTGCATTACTAAATGCCTTAAGTGGAAAGGCGGAAGTTTCAGGGCGAGAGGGCAATGAGGATTTGTTCTTTGTATTTCCTCTCGATTTTAAGAGAAGAGAAGAGCCAAAAAACATAGAAGAAGAAGAACAGACTGAGGAAATTGAACGGGCCATAGAAGAGTTAAAAGGAGAATCAAAAGTTGAAAGAAATGTAGTAGAGGAAAAATATTCTGAATTTAATGATGAATTGAGTGAGCTGGAAGCAGAAACTGAAAAACTTAAAGTTGATGATGAGACCCGTAAAATCCAACCTGAACCTATTGAGGAAGAATCTAAAGAGGCGAAATCGGAAAGTGAAGCGCAATTGGAATCTGAGCCCACATCTAATGAAGCTGAAAAAGAAAAACTTGAAGAAAACATAGTGGAAGGTGAATTGACAACTATGGATTTGTCACAACTTAGATGTCTTTATATTGAAGACCAGGTGGATTCCCAAATATTATTTAAAGTTCAGATGAAAGAACTGAAGGAAATAAAATTTGCTATCAGTTTTGAAGAAGCTATACCTGTGCTCGACAGTGATACTTTTGATTTTATCGTTATTGATATAAATTTGCAAGGTGACTATAACGGCTTGGACGCATTGAAAGTTATACAAAAAATGCCCGGTTATAAGGACACTCCTATAATTGCAGTTACAGCTTATGTGTTACCAGGAGATAAGGAAAAATTTATTGCCGCAGGTTTCAGTGAGTTTATATCGAAACCGATATTTAAAGAAAAAATGTTGAGCGTTCTCGCTAATATATTATCCGAAAAGAAATAACTTCAGCCTGGAGGCCATTTCATTTGTCTGCCGCCAAGCAAATGCATATGCAGGTGAAATACTTCCTGTCCGCCATTTTTACCGCAGTTAAATATCAGCCTGAAACCATCCTGGTCAATTCCCATTTGTTTTGCAAGCATGTTTGCAGTATCAAACAATTCACCCAAAAGGCTGCTATGCTCGGAACTTTTTATATCAGTAACTTTTGGAATCTCTATTTTTGGAATTATAAGAATATGTACAGGCGCTTGAGGCCTGATATCCTTAAATGCCAGAATATTTTCCGATTCGAAAACAATATCAGCCGGAATTTCTTTATTGATAATTTTGGAAAAAATAGTATTACCCATAATTATTCTCCCTTCTCGATTCCGTATTTCTTCATTTTATTATAGAGATGACTTCTTTGAATTTCAAGCGCTTCTGCTGTTTTACTAATATTCCAGTCATTGTTTTTTAATTGCTTTAATATAAATGCCTTTTCAGCTTTTTCTTTGAATTCCTGAAATGAATTGCTTTCAGCAATAATATCACCAACAGATGATTTACCGGAGTCAAACAAAAATTCGATATCTTTTTTTGTAATTTCCTTTTTATCAACTATAATTATAATTCTTTCAATAATATTTCTTAATTCTCTAACATTTCCGCTCCACTGCTGTTCCTGAAGAAGTTTTATTGCTCCTTCATCAAATTTAACTTTTGACTTCTTATGTTTTGAAGTAATATCATTCGAAAAATGTTCAACAAGGATTGGAACGTCCTCGATTCTATCTTTTAGGGGTGGTATGTGAATAGGGATTACATTTAGCCTGTGATAAAGATCTTCTCTGAAAGCCCCTTTTTCTATCTCAGATTTTAGATCTTTGTTGGTTGCCGATAAAATTCTTACATCAATTTCAATTTTCTTTCCACTACCAACTCTTTCAATTTTGTTGTCTTCTATTGCTCTAAGAACTTTTGCTTGAGCCTGGAGGCTCATATCCCCAATCTCATCCAAAAAGATCGTTCCTTTATTTGCAAGCTCAAATTTACCGATTCTTTGTTGAGATGCCCCTGTGAAAGATCCTTTTTCATGCCCAAATAATTCAGATTCAATTAATTCATTGGGGATAGCTGCGCAGTTAACCTCTATAAATGCTTTGTCTTTTCGTTTGCTTTTATTATGTAAAGCACGGGCCACCAGTTCTTTGCCGGTACCATTGTCACCTGAAATCAAAACTCTTGTATCGAGTGGACCGACTTTTTCAATAATGCCAAGTATGTCACTTATAGCTTTGCTCTTACCAAGTATTTTTTCATCTCCCGAAAGTGATTTCTTGATTTCAGTATTTTCATTTAGCAGGTTCGTTTGTTCAACAGCATTTCTGACACTAATTAATAATTTTTCACGATCAATTGGTTTTTCAATGAAATCAAATGCGCCAAGTTTTGTCGCCTTAATTGCGTTCTCCAGACTGCTGTGTGCGGAAATTATTACGACTGAAAGATTAGGATGTTTAACTTTTACTTTCTTTATTACTTCAAATCCGCTGATTTCAGGCATTTGAATATCAAGAAGCAAAGCTGAATAGTCCTGTTCTGCTAATATTGTTAAACATTGATCGGCATTAGTTGAGTATTCAACTAAATAATTTTCGTATTCAAGTATCATCTTTACACTTTCGCAAATCTCTTTTTCATCATCGATAATTAATACTGAGTTCATAGATTTATTATAATAAATTGCAAATTATGGATTATAAAAACATCTGATGGAAGAATTGCTTTATTTTTCTTTAAGATTCTCCCGAATAATTGTCCAACGGTATTTGTCATCATATCCCGTGGATCAACGGCTGACTGAACTTTAAACTTATTCTCAAAAGATTCTACAAAATAACCAATAAGATTCCCTAAATCAAAAATTCTGGAAGTATATGAAATATATGCACTACCAAAGAAATGAGCCAGTTTGTCCTTATCTCCGTAATTGCCCGTGGGTGTATCATCATAGAATTCTTTAGGAAGATTTTTATTTTTTAATGCAAATATTGAATCACAGTCTGAAGTTAGAGGAAAATTTAATTTAAGGCCCAATAATGGAATTTTTATAGGAACCGTTTTATAAGGAATTACAGCGAACGTGAGCGCAAGGAGAGCTTCTGAATAATTATAATCTTTAAAGTGAACTGCACGCAAATAAATTGTATCAGTCAGAGCAAGATCACCGTTAGTTTTAGCCAGTTCTTTAAAGTAATCTGATGCTATAAATTCTGATATATAGTTTACACCTTTTGAAAGTTCACTCTGTTGAGAAAAAATATATGGTTGAATAGAAGCTAAAATAAATAGGAACAGGATTAAAAATATTTTGCAATGGTTCCAGATTGAAGGCATTTCACGTCTGTATTACCCCTGGATTAAATCTTGGTATATCAGGATTATTATTAGCAACATCAATAGCTACTGAAATATATTCACGTGTTTTTGCCGGATCAATGATTTCATCAATCCAAAGGCGAGCTGCGGCATAAAGAGGCGTGCTTGCATTATCGTATGACTGTATAATCTCATCAAGCAGTTTTTTCTTATCTTCCTGAGAAAATTCTTTACCGCTCTTTTGGGCTTGCTTTAACTTTATATCCAGCAAGACGCTGGAGGCCTGTTGTCCTCCCATTACAGAAATTTTAGCATTCGGGTAGGCAAAAATAAATCTGGGATCATAGGCCTTTCCACACATTGCATAATTTCCCGCGCCAAAACTATTGCCTACAATGATTGTAATCTTAGGGACCACCGAATTAGCAACTGCATTTACCATTTTAGCACCGTCTTTTATTATTCCTCCGTGCTCGGCTCTGCTGCCAACCATAAATCCGGTCACATCTTGCAGAAATACAAGAGGTATTTTTTTCTGATTACAGTTCATAATAAATCTTGCTGCTTTATCCGCACTGTCCGAATAAATTACGCCACCTACCTGCATTTCACCTACTCCCTTATCAGATTCTGTTTTTACAACAGTGCGCTGGTTTGCAACAATTCCAACAGCCCAGCCATCAATTCTTGCATAGGCTGTAATGAGTGTTTTGCCATAACCTGCTTTATATTCGTCAATTTCCGAGTCATCCACTATTCTTGCTAAAACATCGTACATATCATAAGGTTTTATTGTATCCTCCGGCAACAAACTATAAATTTCTTTCTGGGGAAATATAGGCGGATGACTTTCGATCCTGTTATAGCCGGCTTTTTGATTAACACCGTTTTTACTTACAAGGCTTTTAATTTGGGCGAGGCATTCCTGATCATTTTTCATTATGTAATCAGTAACACCTGAGATATTTGATTGAACTCTTGCACCACCCAAACTTTCATTGTCGATTTCTTCTCCTATCGCAGCTTTTACAAGATGAGCACCAGCAAGAAAAACTGAACCCTCACCTTCAACGATTAATGCTTCGTCACTCATAATCGGTAGATATGCACCACCTGCTACGCATGGGCCCATAATAGCTGAAATCTGGGGGATGCCCATGGAGGACATAACTGCATTGTTTCTAAAAATTCTTCCAAAGTGTTCTTTATCAGGGAAAATTTCATCCTGAAGAGGAAGAAAAACACCGGCGCTATCAACCAGATAAATAATGGGAAGCCGGTTATCTATTGAAATTTCCTGTGCTCTTAAATTTTTCTTGGCTGTAATAGGAAACCATGCACCTGCTTTTACAGTTGCATCATTTGCTACTATAAGGTGATATTTGCCAGCTATCTTTCCTATGCCATAAACTGTACCGGAAGAAGGAGCACCCCCATATTCTTCATACATGCCATATGCAGCGAAGGTATTTAATTCAAGAAAATCCTTTTGACTGTCAAGAAGTAATTCAATGCGTTCTCTTGCTGTAAGCTTTCCCTTAGATTTGTGCTTTTCGAGAGCTTTCTTCCCCCCGCCGAGTTTTATTTTTTCTCTTTCTGTTTCTAGCTTTCTTAAAAGGTTTTTGTAAAAATCTTCTCTTTTAAGTGTTGTTTCGTGCTCTTTAAGTGGTTGTCCGATTTTTCGCATAAATTTGTCTAATCTTTTAGTAAATCTCTTGCGATTACAATTCTTTGTATTTCAGAAGTCCCTTCACCGATTGTGAGCAGCTTTACATCACGATAAAACTTTTCCACAGGATAATCTTTGACAAAACCATAACCGCCAAATATTTGTACAGCTTCGCTGGCCGCTTTTTCAGCAATTTCACTGGCAAAGAGTTTTGCCATCGCGGCTTCTTTAGTGTTCGGCTGACCTTTATCTTTCATTACAGCAGCACGAAGAGTTAATAATCTTGCTGCATCTACATTCATAGCTATATCTGCAAGTTTAAATTGTATTGCCTGAAATTCAGATAAGTGTTTGCCAAATTGTTTTCTTTCTCCGGCATATTTTACCGCTGCGTCGAGAGCACCTTGTGCCAAACCAACACTTAATGCAGCAATAGAAATACGGCCTCCTTCAAGTATTTTCATTGCCTGTATAAAACCCTCGCCTTCTTTCCCGATAAGATTTTCTGCAGGTACCTTGCAGTTATCAAAAATTAATTGAGTAGTATCACTTGCACGCATCCCAAGCTTATTTTCTTTTTTACCTGTTATAAATCCTTCCATCCCTTTTTCAAGAACAAAAGCTGAAATTCCCTTTCTGCCCTTTGATTTGTCAGTCACAGCCATAATTACTGCGGTTTCACCTACTGTACCATGGGTAGTAAAAGTTTTGCCTCCATTGAGTATGTAATAGTCACCTTTTTTTTCTGCATAAGATAACATACTTCCAGCATCGCTTCCAGAAATAGATTCCGTTAAACCCCAAGCTGCCACTTTTTTCCCACTTGCCAGGTCAGGAAGATATTTCTTTTTCAATTCTTCACTGGCAAACATATTAATGTGATTAGTTCCCAGGCCGTTGTGAGCAGCAACAGAAAGAGAAATTGAAGGATCTACTCTTCCAAGTTCTTCTATGATTGTAGCGAACTCAACATATCCAAGCCCTGCACCGCCGTATTCTTCTTTGATCACTACTCCCATAAAACCAAGTTCACCCAGTTGATGGATAATATCCATAGGAAATTCCTGAGCTTCATCTAATTCCATGACACGAGGGCGAATATTTTTCTCGGCAAATTCCCTTACGGTGTTTCTTATTATTATTTGCTCTTCATTTAGATCGGTGTTAAAAATCATTTCAGTAGTTTGCATAAGAGCCCCACTTTTTAATTCGAAAGATTAAATCTGTTTTTTAAAGTTTTCCAGAATTTCTTCTGCTATATGATATGGCGATAAGCTGCCATTAATTGTTTTCTCTAAAGACAAATTTAAGGAATTTTCTCTAGTTTCGCTCCATAGTTCCTTTCTTAATTTTTCCTCAACTATTTCTTTAATGCGGGATTTCATCC
>Ga0315535_1002927_pt1 | contig 10639 bp, 11 predicted proteins | sample SalMarSW160220MG_2_FD_203092 | JGI IMG/M metagenome (GOLD analysis project Ga0315535, IMG submission 203092) | Salt marsh sediment microbial communities from the Plum Island Ecosystem LTER, Massachusetts, United States - Salt Marsh Sediment SW1602-20 ...
CTACCGTAGTCTTCCAATTCCATATCGAGTAAGGCCAGACCGCATTTCGCCCAATCGTCTCCTTTTTCTTCACACATAATTTTTTTATAAACAACCTGGGCTTTGCATTTGATATTAAAACTGTTAACAAAGTAAATTTCCAGTTCCGGTATGATCAGGCCCGGAAAAAGAATCGCATTATATGCATCCTCTTCCACCGAAAAACCGGAGCCTGAAATATCAAACACTTTAAGATTATTAGTTTTTTGTGTAAAAGGGTGCCTGAAGATAATATTGGGAGACGGTACCAGTTCCTGGCGTGTACTCCGAAATTCCTTTTTTTTAAACCTCCGAATCTGATGGGTTAACGGCTCAATAACATACTCTCTCTTTTTCTGACCATAGTTTTGCTTAATTATCCTGCATTCTCCTGAATATAGGGTTTCATGTTCGTTGGAATAGATCAGATTCACCGGAGATTCTAAATCAATCCATTGGAATGTCTGGGGAGGCGCCGCCGTCATTTCAACTAGGAAGGAACCCGTGTTGAAATCAATAAGGTCACCATTAAAAAGCACGCTGTTTTGAATCAACTGAGCCTTAACACCTTTACAGGAATGTCTTCTCAGTTTCCGGAAGTCAACTTCATAACAGGTTTCCGGAAGAATCAGACTGATCCCTTTATTTGTTATGCGGATCTCATCTGATTTTATCAATAAAAGTTTTTGACCACAGGGAACCAGAATATCCTTGAATTTATAAATGATCAACTCTTCTTGAAGGTTTTCGGCCTCTGCCCAAACACATTCTAAATTGTCACCGAGGCAAGGAACGGGATTTGCTTTGTGGGTAATAATCTGGTCGTATTTGACATGTTTGAAATTTATAAGAATGGAACCATCTTGGAAATTAATATAATTCAGCAAATTGATCAGATCTTTTTTTCGAAGCTCTTTTCCTTTTTTGAGGTAATGGTTTTCTGTACCTTCTTCGATCGATCGAGAAGATTTGCCCTCGTTTTCCATTATTCCAGCACGCCCTTATGCATTGACGATCTCGTAAAAAGTCCAAAAAGTGATGAATTCAAGTTGTTACGAATTTATCATATTTATATAAAAATCTGTTCTTTTATTTAAAAGCATAACAAACTATATGTTGTGTGTCAATCATCAACAATCAACTTCATATAGTATTATTATGGTTACGACTGACTTGAAAACATTTCATTCGGATTCTTCACAAGCTCAATTCGTTCTTGTTTATTGTAAAGAATTTACACCCAAAGGACGTTCTTTGCTGTGCCGAAATAAAAAGGCGTTGAAATCCTTTGTGATAAATTTGGAATAACGGAGTATCCAGTATGCATAGCTGCCTGTACGTATTCGCTAATGCTGGCATCTTATTCATAGAAGCAAAAGCCATGCCCAACTCTATAAATATTTAATATATATATATTACAGAGCGTTATAAGAATATTGCAGAGAACATATAAACGAATTGTGTAATGAGTTACATTATAAATATGTAAACAATTACACAATTTTTCTTGAACAACCACAAATTAAACTTTTTTATAATTGACTAAATAACCAATTTAAGTAAAATAATTAATTTGTCAGATCGAGCAAAAATAAATTTCAGCGGGTTCGTATCACCAGGTTAAGGATTCGGATATGAACGAAATACACGGAAAAAAATTTATAGATATTGCGATCTTGGATAATATAATAGAAGCGCAACTTATCGAATCAATCTTGAGCGAACAAAAGATCCCCCACCTGATTCACTCATTTCATGATACCGCTTATGATGGATTGTTCCAAGTTCAAATGGGATGGGGCAAACTTTGTGCGCCCCTTTCAAACAAAGAAGAAATCCTTGAAATATTAAATGATATCAGATCAAATAATCTCGACAACATAGATTGAGAAATTTGTAAAAAGTCCATTATACTCACCGTGAACATTTATAAAAAGGAGGTTAAACCATGACTGGAAATAAAACCGTTACGTCAACGGATTTTGAAGAAGCGCTCAAAATAGGCCGTCCGCCTAACGTAAAAAAGCTTTTTCCGAATTCAAGGGCCCTGATTGTTAGTGGAAAGTTCATCGACCGGGCCATGCTTGCCAAAGGTAAGGCCATCGCCATGGCTGCCAACGGTCGAAATCATTTTGTGATCCGAGGCGCTCTCCAGGCCGCCCAAAGAGCAAATGCCGCCATTATCATAGAAATCGCCAGGTCGGAGGGGGGTGCCAATGCCTATTGTGCGGTTAATTACTGGAATATCGCCCGGCAGGTCGATGCGATCTGCAACGAACTGGATATTACTATTCCCGTGGCAATACATGCCGACCATTACGGGATCAAAAAAGAACAGGATATAAATGGGGCCAAGATCGAGATACCCACCCTGTTTGAGGCCGGAATGACTTCCATTGCCATTGATGCATCCCATCTCCCCGACGACAAAAACCTGCTTGCCAACCTGGAACTGAACCCTTTTGTTCCTGAATGGGCCGGTCTTGAGACCGAAGTGGGGGAAATCAAGGGGAAAGAAGGGCTTTCAACCAAAGAAGAAGCCCTGTTTCTGATTCAGGGTCTGAACGCCCATGATATTTTTCCGGACTGGATCGCTTTAAACAACGGAACAACCCACGGCATTGAGGCAAGCGATCAGGGGATACAGGTCGATTTAACCGCTGAAATCCACCAGGCCCTGGCAAAATATCAGGTTTCCGGCGCCCAGCACGGAACATCCGGAAACAGCTCGGACAGATTAAGAAAAATAGCGGCCAATACCAGAACCACCAAAGCCAATGTTGCCACGGCCCTTCAGATGATCTCCTGGGGTCTGGAGGTCAATGACTATGGGAATGCTATCCTTGATGACAACAGCGATTTTATCAAGCTTAAGGACCAGGGTGTCACCGATGAGATGTGGGCAGACATGGTCGCTTACGCACAGGCTCATGAGCTTAAGATGGGAAACTACAAAAAACTTAACCTGCCGTTTGAAAATAAACTTCTGGGACAACCCCAAACCATCAGGGAGCGGATGGCCAAAAGAGTTGAAAAATTTATTTATAACATGCTGGTTAATGTTTTTAATGCCCAAGATTCAGCTCCTCTTGGTATCGAGGCCATCCTTGAGGCCGGCACCTATGAGCCGGGACCCAAGGCTGCCAGAATCGAGGATCCCGCTGAATGGACGCCGGAAAAGATTGTCGATCGAGCAGCATCTATCACTTCCGACAAGGGGGCTAAGGGGGATTTTGACGATTAATTCTAAGTTCTTACAGAATCTCCCGTCCAACCAAGATTCTCTCTGTCGTGAAAGGGGAGCAATTTTGCATTAACTCTATATTTATTAACATTCTATATAATATGTAATATTCTCCAGACGGGTTAAAAATGCGAAAAAAAACGTTTTGCTATTATTGCGGCACACGGCTCACAGAAAAAATTTGCGAAGGCAGTCTCCGGCTTTTCTGTGAGCACTGTGATGAACCGATTTATGAAAACCCCATACCTGCCAGCTGTCTTGTTGTCGTGGACAACAGGAACAGGGTTCTTCTCGTAAAACGAAGTGTAGCGCCTAAAAAAGGATTCTGGTGTCTTCCGGGGGGGTTCATGGAGCTGGGTGAATCTCCTGAAAAGGCGGCATTAAGAGAACTTAAAGAAGAAACAGGGCTTTCGGGCCGGATTGAAATGCTCCTGGGTGTTTCCTCAAATCCAAGCGCCCTGTACCACACAGTCCTTATGGTCGGCTATCTTATTAGACAGTATACCGGCACGCTTATCGCCGGTGATGATGCGGATGATGCGGTCTATCTTCATTATGACGAACTACCGGAAATCGCCTTTGAAAGCCACGAAAGATTTATCAGAATGTATTACGCCTTATATGGGTCTGTTAATTAATGAGGATTTTCGTTCAATATCAAGGCATGCGAAAAAAATAACCACCCCAGTACGATCTGCCGGACCTACGGGGCAGGCAGGCATATATTTGATATTCCGAGGATTATTTTTTGAGCATAACGCAGAAGTTGGGCTTTTTACGAAACCGTCAATTTTGCCTTGGCTTCCTCCCACAATTTGTCCTTCTCCTCCTGGGAAACCGATTCTATGATCCTTTGACGCTCTGCGATCACCTTTTCCATGTATTTAAAGCGGGTTTCAAATTTTTTTGTTGAATTTCTTAATGCTGTTTCAGGATGAATGTGTGCAAACCGGGCAACATTTACGAGTGTGAAAAGCACATCTCCAAATTCTAACGCCAAAAAATCTTGATCTGTTGGGGCTCGATTCTCCCTTTCCAGCACGGCTTTGAATTCAGACCATTCCTCTTCGACTTTCTGCATAACACCGGAAATGTCATTCCAGTCAAATCCTGTTTTGGCCGCACGCTCGGAAATTCTGTAAGCACGCATCAGGGCCGGAAACCCGGCCGGGACTGAGTCTAAAATCGAAGCCTCTTTAGCAAGGCTTTTTTCTTCCTTTTTTATCTGATGCCACCGCGCCCTCACGTCTTCCACAGTGTCAACGCTCTCGTTACCAAAAACATGAGGGTGACGACGAGTCATCTTCTCAACATTTAAATCAACCACATCCTTGATATTAAAATGACCCATTTCCCGGAACAAACTTGATAGAAAAAGGATATGAAACAATACATCACCAAGTTCTTCACAGACGCCGTCAGGGTCTTTTGATTCAATGGCATCAACAAGTTCGTATACCTCTTCCAGCAAATAAACCGCTATGGTCTTAGGTGTCTGCTCTCTGTCCCAAGGGCATCCGTTTTCACTCCTTAATCTTTCAATCAATTCGATTATGGAATTTATTTCCATCTTGGCCTGTCCCCGCTAAATAAACGTCTTGGAATTTCTACAACCTGTTGTAATTATAACCTTTTTGGTATTAATTTTCAGCAGCATAGATCTGGAATGATGGAATGTTGGAATGTTGGAATGTTGGAAAGAAAAGCTGAATCACGCCGTGGGCGTGACCATTTTTAAAACCCTTCATTCCTCTTACCCCATTATTCCAGTATTCCAAAATTCCATTATTCCAATTGTGAGCGAAGCGAACTAAGTTCATTCTATTTGTTTTTTTCCCAAGCTTTTTTTATTGTCGCTATCTTAGTTGAAAAATCATGTTTCATATCTTTGGAGATCACTTTGGCCATCTTTTCGGAGACCAGTGTCACATAAGGAGAAAGCAGGGAATCTTTGATGACAGGTGTACCCTTGGGGAGAAAAGCGGTCAATGCAATTAACAAAACTGAAACAATCAGTATGCCTTTCATGGCACCGAACATAGCACCGCTAACACGATCAAGCCAACCCAGAAATACTATTTTAAGCAGGTAATTTATGATGATACCCAGAATGCTGATAATAATGAAAACGCCGCAAAAAATGATCAAAAAACTCAATATGTTAAGGTATCCGGCATTGTCAATCCACTTTGATAAGGGCTTTGCAAGAACCGGGTAATACGTGTAAGCCGCATAGAATCCGCCGAATACACCAATTATAGAAGATAATTCCTTAACAAGACCTCTAAAAATACCTCTTATCAAGCAATAGCCCAAAATAACGATAACGATTATATCAAATAAATTCATAGCACACCTTTATATAAGTTTATGATATGAGACTTTTGAAAGTGGTATCGGAATATAACAATTTATTTTGGAAACTAACAAAATATAAATAAAATCAAAAAGATAAAATTTGTTACAAATAATAACGCAAATTAACAAAGCAGATATTTCGAGTCAAGATATTTTTCTTTTTCTCTTGTATCTTAAATTTGGTGTTTGCAATAGTTAAAAAAACTATGATATGTGGATATCTTAAAACATGCCCCAAACAGGACATGGGTTCAACCTTAAGATATGGACGAAGTCACTGAAAATAATCAGACCAGATTGACTTTTTTAGATTTAGATCTGGCTATGCAACTTTTCGGCGAGCATAACAGCAACCTTAAAAGAATAGCAGACACAATAGACGTCTCTATCCATGCCAGGGGTAATAGTATCCTTATTCAGGGGGATACTGTTAAAAGAAGCCTTGCCCAAAATATACTTAAACAGCTTTACGGCTTGTTAAAAGATAAATTTCCGGTTTATCCAAACGATGTTGATTATGCAATCAGGATTCTGAGCGGAGATGACCGTATTAAAATCAAGGATATTTTTCTGGATACGGTCTATATTACCTCGAAAAAGCGTAATGTAATTCCCAAAAGCCTTGCCCAAAAAGAATATATAGATGCCATTCGCACCTCTGATATGGTTTTCGGTATCGGCCCTGCCGGCACAGGTAAAACCTATCTTGCCATGGCCATGGCGGTTGCAGCACTTTCAAAAGGGAGAGTTAACCGTATAATCCTCACCCGACCTGCGGTGGAAGCCGGGGAAGCGCTCGGATTTCTACCCGGAGATCTTGCGGAAAAGGTGGATCCGTATTTAAGACCTCTTTATGATGCGCTTCACGATATGATGCGATTTGAAAAAGTGTCGAATTTAATAGAACGGGGGGTTATAGAAGTGGCGCCTCTTGCGTTTATGCGAGGCAGAACCCTAAACGATTCTTTCATTATTTTAGATGAAGCCCAAAATACAACTTCTGAGCAGATGAAGATGTTCCTGACCCGGATAGGATTTAGTTCCAAAGCGGTTATCACAGGAGACATAACCCAAATCGACCTTCCTGTAGAAAAACCTTCAGGGCTTATTGAAGCAAAAAATATACTTCAGGGAATAGACGGGATAAAATTTATCTTTTTTTCAAAAAAAGATGTGGTAAGACACGGCTTGGTCCAGAAAATTATCAAAGCATATGAAGATCTGGATGCCAGCAGAAAAAAATAATCACAAATTGCAATGAAAATTAAAAAAAATAAAATATCTTTAATATCTTTAAAAAAGTTTTTTGGGACCAGCGACCACGTCCGATGGAGTATCCTTATCGGTGTTACAATAATTTTCACGATTTTCCTTTATCCTAATCTTGTTGTCAAAAAGCATTCTTACAAATTAGGTGATGTTGCCGAGAAGAATATCAAGGCCACAAAAGATTTTTTAATCGAAGATAAAGATGCCACAGAAGTCAACCGTAGGGAGGCTGTGGCAAAGGTTTTAACCGTTTATGACCATGATGTAACCCTATCCCAAACCATCAACCAGAATGTAAAAAAGGCCTTTAATGATATTCGGACGGTTTTTAACGCCGAAAAAAACCAGGATAAGATTGCGCTAATACCATCAGAAACCGCTTCAACCGGTACAATTGCGACGTCCGTCCATGATCTTTTATGGCAACAAAAAGCCGACTTTGAAGAAAAAATCGGCATTTCTGTGAGTGACGGCGCTTATGACATTCTAGAAAAAGAAAACTTTCTTCCAAATATCGCAACGCTTATTTGCAGCATTTTGAAAGAAATATTGGATAACGGTGTGGTTACAAACAAGGAGCTTATTTTAAAAGAAACCGATAACGGTATAATTTTAAGGGATATCAGTACAAAAAAAGAATGGGTTGTTAATAACTTAAAACATTTTTACGGTCTTGATCAGGCCAAAACCATGGTCAAAATTATAGGTCAACCCCTCCTCGAAAACATTGATTATACCCTGCGAAATATGATTGTCGATTTCGCACAAAGACTTATCCAGCCCAACATCACTTTAAACAGAAGTGAAACCGAGGAACGGAAAAAAAGAGCCGAGGCCGAAATCAAACCGGTATTTCACAAGATAAAAGCCGGGGAAATGCTTTTGCGCGAAGGAGAAAGAGTTACAAAAGTCCAGATGTTAAAACTTAAGGCCTACCAGGAAGGGATAAAAAATGAACAGATTTTATCAAGTTCCATTGGATCCGCATTGATAATCCTATGCATCCTGATAACCACCTATATTCTTTATATACATCGTCAAAGCCGGACTGATCTTACCGATAACAAAAATCTTCTCTTTATCGCCAGCGTTTTAGTAACCTTTTTTTTCATTGCCAGGATATCAGCATCTTTTGCTGAATCTGTAGCCCATTATACATCTTTCCCCATATCGGCATCATCAATTGCTTATGGTATTCCCCTTGCTTCAGGCGCCATGACCATCTGCCTGTTTTTGGGCCTTGAACTGGCGATTCCCATGGCCATGATAACTGCAATCGGCACAGCCATCATTTTTAAAAATAGATTTGATATTTTTCTCTATTTTCTGATCAACAGTTCAATGGCGGCATTCTGGATGCAGAACTGCCGGGAACGCAAAGTATTCATAAAGGCCGGTTTAAAGCTCGGAGTAATGAATGTTATACTTGTAACGGTTATAGATAGTTATTTAGGAGGTTCCTCCATTACCAAACTTCTGTGGGACTGGGCCTTTGCATTTACGGGAGGTGTGGGAGCAGGAATTGTCACCGCCGGCATCACACCGCTGATAGAAATAGCCTTTGGCTATACAACTGATATCAAACTTCTTGAACTTGCAAACCTTGATCAGCCGATCCTCAGGAGACTTATGATAGAAGCTCCAGGAACATATCATCATTCCGTGGTTGTCGGCACCATGGTCGAAGCAGCGGCTTCCGAAATCGATGCAAATTCTCTGCTTGCCAAAGTCTGTGGGTATTATCACGATATCGGCAAGATAAAAAAACCACTCTATTTTATCGAAAACCAGACCAACGGCATTAATAGACATGACAAGCTTGCCCCATCCATGTCAAGCCTTATCCTGATCGCTCACATTAAAGACGGCGTTGAGATCGCCAGAAAAAATAAACTCGGCCAGGTCATCATCGACACAATCAGTCAATCCCACGGAACGAGCCTTATTAGCTTTTTTTATGAAAAAGCAAAGCAGTTAAAAGGTGAAGATGCAGTAAATATCGACAACTTCAGATATCCAGGCCCAAAGCCTCAGACCCGGGAAGCCGGTCTTGTCATGCTGGCGGACATGGTTGAAGCAGCATCAAGAACACTTACCAATCCCACACCATCCAAAATCCGGGGACTTGTACAACACCTGATAAACAAGGCATTTTCGGACGGTCAGTTAGACGATTGTGAGCTGACATTGAAGGATCTGCATAAGATTGCAAAAAGCTTTTACAACATATTATCAGGAATGTACCACCACCGCATTGAATATCCCGAAACACCTCTCCTTGCCAACGGAAAGGAAAAAAATGGAAGTCCTGTTAGACAACAGACAAAACAAATACAAGATATCTCTGAAAAAACTACGACAAAAGGCCATGGCCATCTTAAACGCCTTGGCCTGTCCTGATGCAGAGCTTTCCATACTTATCGTTGATGATCCCGAAATAGGAGCGCTTAATAAGAAATATCTCCATCGACACGGCCCTACCAATGTTATCGCATTTCCCATGCGAACAGGCCAATTTAAGGACATCGCTCCTCAGCTTCTCGGCGACGTGGTTATTTCCATTGAAACCGCTGCGAGAGAAGGAGAAATTGCAGGCATAAGCATGGAAGAACGTGTTACCCAGCTTTTAGTGCACGGCATCCTTCACCTGCTGGGTTATGATCATGAAAAAAATAAAACACAAGCGGATAAGATGGAAAAAAAGAATATTGAAATTCTTAAACTGATTAAAATGGAGGTTCGTTGATGGCCGGATTAGCTGTAAATGTTGACCATGTCGCCACCTTGAGAAACGCAAGGGGAGATGTCAGCTATCCTGATCCCGTTGCGGCAGCAGTCATGGTGGAATTGGCAGGGGCAGACGGCATTGTGGTTCACCTGAGGGAAGATAGACGTCACATCCATGACCGTGACCTCAGAATATTACGAAAAGTTGTTCAGACCAAACTTATCCTGGAGATGGCTTCAACAGACGAAATGGTTGGAATCGCTCTTGAAGTCAAGCCTGATCTCGTAACCCTGGTACCGGAAAAGCGTGAAGAGCTTACTACCGAAGGGGGACTGGATCTAATTATTCATAAAAATGCAATTGCTGAAACCGTAGGCGCTTTACAAAGTAGCGGTATCCCCGTAAGTCTCTTCATTGATCCGGATCCGGATCAGATAAAGCTGGCCCACCAGATAGATACGACCATGATTGAAATCCATACCGGAACCTTCTGCGAAGCAAAAACACATCACAAAAGAAACCAGGCATTCTCAAATATTGTGGATGCCGCCAAACTCGCCCATAAACTAAAAATGGGTGTAAATGCCGGCCATGGATTGTGTTATAACACCATAAAGTTTTTTAAAGGTATTCGTGAAATAGACGAATTCAGCATCGGACACAGCATCGTCTCAAGAGCGGTGCTTGTCGGCATGGAAAGGGCCGTAAAAGAAATGTCGGCACTTATCAAAGCCCTGTAGTTTTCAACCACATCCGGAGAGAAAAGAATCCTGGATCAAAGGACCAGGCTTTTCAATGTAAAAATAAACCTATTGTATAATTTTGCATAAAAAAGGAACCGTGGCTGATTTATGTAACTATAAAATAACGACTCACTCGGTTGACGAAACAAAAAAGCTGGGGGAAAAGATAGGCGCGTGCCTGAAGACCGAAATTGTTCTTGCCTTGATCGGCGATCTGGGAAGCGGAAAAACTTCTTTTGTTCAGGGACTGGCCATAGGTCTTGAAGTGCCCAATGATTA